>Ga0164243_10000056_pt1 | contig 296789 bp, 256 predicted proteins | sample OricompcompostOP_FD_108781 | JGI IMG/M metagenome (GOLD analysis project Ga0164243, IMG submission 108781) | Organic Plus compost microbial communities from Emeryville, California, USA - Original compost - Organic plus compost (OP) | ecosystem: Engineered > Solid waste > Mixed feedstock >... | reverse complement strand
GAGCTCGTATCGGGGGTTCAAGGGGGTCGTCCCCCTTGCTGAGCAGGGTTTGAGCTCGTATCGGGGGTTCAAGGGGGTCGTCCCCCTTGCTGAGCAGGGTTTGAGCTCGTATCGGGGGTTCAACGGGGTCGTCCCCCTTGCTTGACCTGCTCCCGCTCGCCCGCGACATCGACGCCCGGTGCCGGCTTGCGGGGACCTTCACGCTGCGATCCGGCCAGGTGAGCGAGGAGTACTTCGACAAGTACCTCTTCGAAGCCGATCCGGCGCTGCTGACCCGGGTGGTCGACCAGATGGTCGGCCTGGTCCCGGAGGGGACGGAGCAGCTCGGGGGTCTCGAACTCGGCGGGATCCCGATCGTGACCGCCCTCAGCCTCCGTACCGGCCTTCCGGCGCTCTTCGTCCGCAAGGAGGCCAAGACGTACGGGACCTGCAAGCTGGCCGAGGGTGATCCGGTCGCCGGGCGTCGGGTGACCTTGGTCGAGGACGTCATCACCACCGGCGGCGCTGTTCGCGCGGCCACGCTTGCGCTGCGGCAGCTGGGTGCCGAGGTCGACACGGTGCTCTGCGCGATCGATCGCTCACCCGGCGACACCGCACCGCTGGCCGATCTCGGGCTGACGATTCGTAGCGTGCTGACCAAGGATGTGTTGGACCAGGTTCGGTCAGGAATCGAGAAGTCCTGACCGGGCGGCGCGACTAGCCTGTCGTGCATGGCAACCACGACAACCGAGACGATCCGGTGCGAAGGTCGCGTGCAGCAGATCGGCGACCGGACGATCCTGCGCCTCCCCGAGGAAGCGAGTCGGCAACTGCCGTCCCGCGGCCAGGTCGCGGTGACGGGGACACTCGACGGACACGAGTTCGACACCGTGGTCGAGCCGGACGGCCGCCGCGGGCACTGGATCCGGATCGACGACGCCGTACGGGATCAGTTCGGCCTCGCCGCCGGCGACACTGCGACACTCGAGCTCAAGCCTGCTGCGGACTGGCCCGAGCCGGAGGTGCCGCAGGACTTCCGGTCCGCGCTGGACGACGCGGACGACATCGCCGAGGTGTGGACCGACATCACGCCGATGGCCCGCTGGGAATGGGTGCGCTGGATCAATGCCACGGCGAACCCGGTGACCCGTGATCGTCGCGTCGAGGTCGGCATCTCCAAGCTTCGCTCGGGCAAACGTCGGCCCTGCTGTTTCGACCTGGCCTCCTGCACCGACCCGGAGGTGTCGAAGAGCGGCAAGCTCATCGAGACGGACTGACCGGCCAGGCGGCTCGTGGCCGGCTGGCGTGCTCGGCCAGCGCGTGACTGTCCCGCTCAGATCCCGGCCACGTCGGTGTTGCTGACGACCCAGCTCGGCGTGGCGGGATCCACGGCGGCGACCTGGAGCGGCCGTCGCGGTGTCACCTTGACCCGGTCCAGCGTGATGGTGCCCTGGTAGGTGCCGAGGGCTCGTACGTCATCGGCTCCGGCCGGGCGCCGAGCCCCGATGAGGTGGCAGTCGCTGACCGCCACGGCCGCGGTGACGGCCGGCAGCAGGGCCTCGACGCGGATGTGGGTGGTGTCGGGATCGCTCAGCGTCGGCGGGATGTGGCTCGATGATCGGCTGATCGTGACACGGTCGGCGTTGTAACGCGGGGTGAACAGGAACCCTGCCGAGGGTGCCTTGGCGACCCCGTTTCCTGCCCGGGCCGTGCAGTTCACCAGCGTCGCCGCGACGGGCACATTGCCCCAGGAGCTGACCTTGAAGGCGGCCGGGTTTCCTGTGGAGACAGCGTTGCTGACGACTGCAGTGGCCGCGCCGCGGGTGTACGGGCCAGAAGCGATGATGAATCCGAAGTGGGTGTTGTCGCTGCTGGTGCACCGCTCGTAGCGCGAACCCACCGAATTCTCTGACCAGAATCCGGCGTTGTACTCGGTGCCACCGTAGAGGATCGAGGAGTCGTGCCCGCCGCTGGCGGTGCAGTCCTCGTACGAGACGTCGTGGGTCCCTTCGGCGCTCTGGTTCTCCGCCACGAAACCGATGCGGGTGTAGTCGCGGGCATGGCAACGGCGGTAGCGGATGTTGGTGCTGGCCGTGACGTAGGTGCCGTCCGCCCACGGGTTGCGGGCTCTCCTCATCGTGCAGTCCTCGACCGAAACGTCATGGCTGTACTCGATGCGCAGCGGGGAGCCGTAGGCGTTGCGGAAGGTGCAGTGGCGCAGTCGGACTCCACTCGCGCCCGACAGGATGAACGGCACCGCACCGTCGAAGCCGTGCATGGTGCCCGCCGACCACTGCACCGGGTCCTCTGTCACCCAGCCGTCGAAGGTGAGGCGGTCGTAGGTGAGTCCGGTCGCCCCGACCACCCGCAGGAAGTTGGAGGTGTCGACACCGTGGACCTGTCGGGCGGACTGGATGACAGCGGTGCCCTGGCCCGGTCCCTCCCAGGAGGCGGTGGGGAGCAACCCCCAGCCTCGGTACGTCCCGGAAGGGAAGTGGACCACGCCGCCGACGGCGGCCGCGGCGGCATCGGCGGCCAAGATGGCTACCGAGTCGTCGGTGGCTCCGTCACCGGTTGCTCCGTGGTCGGTGACCGCAATCCGTGGCCGAGTGTCGGGTGACGCGTCCTGGCCGGCCGCGTGCGCAACGGCCGCTCCGGACCAGGCCGCCGTGACGCCGAGTGCGGCGGCGCCGGCGAGGATCGTACGGCGACCCAGTGTGGAACTGGGCGTGGTCGGGTGATGTGGGGTCGGCGGCATTGCTCCTCCTCGGAAAGGCTGCATCAATATGCAGCATATGCATGCAATCAGAGCAGCGTGAAGGATGCTGTGTCAAGAGGCCAATGCTCGTGGCAGGACGACGAACGCCCGGGATCCCTTGACGAGAAGGAATCCCGGGCGTTCGGACGTGCAGGCGGCGCTCAGGTGGTGGTCGCGTCGTCATCGGGCAGCTGCCCGGTGACGATGTAGACGAGCCGGCGGGCGATCGCATCAGCGTGATCGGCGATCCGCTCGTAGTAGCGGCCCAGCAGCGCCACGTCCACGGCGGCCTCCACCCCGTGGGGCCAGTCCTGGCCGAGCATGAGCCGGAACTGGCTCCGTCGCAGGTCATCCATCTCCGCGTCGCGTTCCTGGACGTCCTCGGCGTCGGCGATGTTGCGATCGGTGAGGGCGCTCCCGACGCCCAGCACCATGCGCTCGGCGACCTCGGCCATCCGGGAGAAGTTGCCCCGCAGGTCGTCGGGCACCGCGCATTCGGGGTAGCGCATCCGGGCGATCTTGGCGACGTGGGCGGCGAGGTCGCCCATGCGCTCCAGCTCGGTCACCATCCGCAGGGTGGCGACCACCAGCCGCAGTTCGCCGGCGACCGGCGCCTGCCGGGCCAGCAGCGAGAACGCGCGGGCGTCGATGTCGTTGCGCATCTGGTCGATCTCCTCGTCGTTGGAGATGACCTTCTCGGCGCGGTGCAGGTCGGCCTGCAGCAGGGCGAGCGTGGCGTCGCGGACCGCAGTGGCGATCTTGGCCGACATCGCGACGAGATCGCTCAAGATCTCGTCGAGCTGTTCGCGGTAGGTGTCGCGCATCGTCGGATTCCTCGGATTTCCTCAGGTGTGGCGGTGGCGTGGTGGCGTCGGAGCGCCAGGGGGACAAGGTATGTCCCGACCATCGTATTGCCCCGGCCAACGTTGCGGCAGGAGCTTCATGAACCGTACGTGAACGGTTCCTGAACGAACAGGGTGGGGGTGTCGATGCCCCTAGGATGACCGGCGTGCACCCAGTCTGGGCCCTCCTGATCGGCCTCGCCGTCGGCATCGTGATCGGCGTGGTGGTCATGGTCGGCGTGCGCCGGGCCACCAGGCAGGAGGTGATCCCTCAGCTGGACCCGCTCGCGAGCCCGGTGGTCGTCCCGGCCGAGGTTGCCGCCGTGGTCGGGGTGCTGCACGCCGCGGCCATGGTGGTCGGCCCTCACGACGAGGTCCGTTGTGCCAACCAGGCCGCGGTGCAATCGTCCCTGGTACGTGCGACCCGGATCCACAATGCCGAGTTGCTCGAGCTGGTGCGTGAGGTACGCGAGGGCCAGGAGCTTCGGGTCGCCGACCTGCAGGTGCCGCTGGGTCGCGGCCAGGCGACCGTCCACTACGCCGTACGGGTCGCGCCGTTGAGCGCCGACCTGCTGCTGGCGCTCGCCGAGGACCGTACGGCCGAACGACGGCTCGACGAGGTTCGCCGGGACTTCGTCGCCAATGTGAGTCACGAGCTGAAGACTCCGATCGGGGCGATCTCGCTGCTGGCCGAGGCGGTCCAGGGCGCGGCCGACGATCCCGAGGCAGTGCAGCGTTTCGGTGCCCGGATGGGCAAGGAGTCGGCCCGGCTGGCCGAGATGGTCCAGCAGATCATCGAGCTGTCCCGGCTGCAGTCGATCGACCCGCTCGCCCGGGCCGACCTGGTCAACCTCGACGACCTGTTCGCGGGCGTCGTGGACCGGGTGCGGGTCGACGCCGAGGCCGGCCAGGTGTCGCTGCGCATCGCCGGCGAGGCCGGCCTCGAGGTGTACGGGGACGCCGGTCAGCTCTCGACCGCCGTCGGCAACCTGGTCGAGAACGCCGTGCTCTACTCCGATCCCGGAGCAAAGGTGGCGATCTCGGCCCACCGGGTTGCCGAGCCCCCGGGTCGGGACGGCGAGGACGAGCAGGACCGGTACGTCGAGATCTCGGTCTCCGACAGCGGTATCGGCATCGCCCCGGAGGAACGGCAACGCATCTTCGAGCGGTTCTACCGGGTCGACTTCGCGCGGAGCCGGGCCAATGGCGGCACCGGTCTCGGCCTGGCGATCGTGAAGCACGTGGTCGCCGCCCACGGCGGCACGATCGAGGTGTGGAGCCAGCTGGGGGAGGGCTCCACCTTCACCATCAGGATCCCTGAGCAAGGCGTAACGGATGAGGCGGACGAGGGGTTCGCCGGTCAGGAGGAGACGGGATGACACGCGTACTGGTCGTGGAGGACGAGGAGTCCTACCGCGAGACCCTCGCGTACATGCTGCGCAAGGAGGGCTTCGACGTCGTCGAGGCGGCGGACGGCACTGCGGGTCTGGCCGAGTTCGACCGGGTCGGCGCCGACATCGTGCTGCTGGACCTGATGATGCCGGGCCTGCCGGGCACCGAGGTGTGCCGGCAACTGCGACTGCGGGGGACGGTGCCGGTGATCATGCTGACCGCGCGTGACTCCGAGGTGGACAAGGTCGTCGGGCTCGAGCTCGGTGCCGACGACTACGTGACCAAGCCGTTCAGCCATCGCGAGCTGGTGGCGCGGATCCGCGCCGTGCTGCGGCGAGGTCAGGACATCGAGCTGGTGCCGGACGTGGTCGAGAGCGCCGGGGTGCGGATGGATGTCGAACGGCACGAGGTGTCGGTCAACGGCGAGCGGGTGAAACTGGCGCTCAAGGAGTTCGAGCTGCTCGAGATGCTGCTGCGCAACGCCGGCCGGGTGATGACCCGCGGCCAGCTGATCGACCGGATCTGGGGCGCCGACTACGTCGGTGACACCAAGACCCTTGATGTCCACGTGAAGCGCCTCCGGACCAAGATCGAGCCGGATCCGTCCAATCCCCGATTCCTGGTCACGGTGCGCGGGCTGGGCTACAAGTTCGAGGGCTGACCCCCGGGGCTCGCCCACGAGCTCGTCATGGGCTCGTACGACGGGTCGCGTCACCGCCCGTTAACCTGTGCGCGTGACAGCGAGCGACTTCACCGGCGACATCACGATCTTCTCCGGGTCGGCGCACCCGGAGTTCGCGCGGCGCATGTGCGACATCCTGGGGGTCGGGCTGTCCCCGTCGACCACCGACCGGTTCTCCAACGACTGCCTGCAGGTCCAGCTGCAGGCCAACTGCCGTCGCCGCGACGTCTACATCGTGCAGCCGCTGGTCCCGCCGGTGCAGGAGCACCTGGTCGAGTTGCTGCTGATGCTGGACGCCGCGCGGGGTGCCAGCGCCACCCACATCACTGCAGTCATCCCGCACTTCAGCTATGCGCGCTCCGACAAGAAGGACGCCTCGCGGATCTCCATCGGGGGTCGTCTCGTCGCCGATCTGCTGGTGGCCAGCGGGGCGACACGCGTGCTGACGATGGCCCTGCACTCACCGCAGGTCCACGGCTTCTTCAACGTCCCGGTCGACCACCTGAGCGCGGTGCCGGAGCTCGCGCGTCACTTCGCCGCCCAGGATCGCGATCTGGCCAACACCGTGGTGGTCTCACCCGACCTCGGCAACGCCAAGGTCGCCTCGCAGATGGCCCGTCAGCTGGGCGTGCCGGTGGCGGCGGGATCCAAGCGTCGGCTGGCCGACGACCGCGTGGTGATCGACTCGATCGTTGGTGACGTCGACGGTCGTGACGTGATCGTGCTGGACGACGAGATCGCCAACGGCGGTTCGATGGTGGAGCTGGTCCGGGTGCTGCGGACGCGCAACGTCGGCCGGATCTCGTTGGCCTGCACCCACGGATTGTTCAGTGGCAAGGCCTCCGAGCGGCTCGCCGGGCTCGGGGTCGACGAGATCGTCAGCACCGACACGGTGCCGTTGGCTCCGGAGAAGGTGCTGCCCGAGATGACGACCTGCTCGGTCGCGCCGCTGTTCGCCGAAGCCGTACGCCGCACGAACTGTGGCGAATCGGTGAGCACCCTGTTCAACGGTGACGGCACCCACGCCTGAGCCGCGCCGTCGGGCGACCCGGATCAGCCGGGTGCGACAGCCAGCACCGCACCGTCCGAGCGCACGAAGGGCACCTGCTTCCCGTTGAGCACCACACTGCCGGTGTTCGGCAGGCCGATCCGGATGGCGGTCCCGGGGTCGGTGCTCGGCACCAGCCCGGTGCCGTCGACCACCAGTTGCCCCCGCTGACGGTTGAACCGGATCGCCAGGTCGGCAAAGACGGTGGGGGAGTCGACCACGACGGTGCCGTCGAGGTTCAACGTCCGGCCTCCGTGCAACAGCCAGGTGCTGCGGATCGTCTCCTGCTCGACCCAGGCGAGGGTTCCGTCGAAGACGCAGGATCCGAAGCCCAGTTGATGTCCTGCGCCGACATGACTCACCAGGTACGAGGCAGTCCGGCCGCGTCCGAAGTCGATCGTCATCGCAGCGGCGTCGGCGGTGCCGGCCCCGCTCACGGTGAGGCGGGACACCGAGGTCTTCGGCGGCACGACACCGTCCGACGGCTGGAGCAGGGTGTCGAACACCACTGCTCCGGTGCCGTGCAGGGTCATTCGGGCGTGCCGGTTCGCGGTCACGGAGTAGAACTTCGGGGAGTAGTAACCATCGCCCAGCTCGACCGACAACCCAGGCGTCGGGGCGGGTGCGACCAACAGGTTCGCTCCGGTGGCGAAACCGGTGAACACTGCTCCGGCGTCGTCGACCACCGGCCGTGCGCCCGGGAGGAAGTGCCAGTGCTGGCGGTGGCTGTGGCTCGTGCCGTCGGTGGGTCGCAGGTGGTCCGACACCACCCAGAGCCCCGATCCCACCGGCGCCGAACGGACGAACAACACGGTACGGCTGTGCCGTACGGAGGTGGTCGCCTCGGTCCAACCGCGGACGACGTCGAAGGCCGCGTTGCTGGCGAACACCTCGAAACCGCCGTCCGCGCTGACGGACTGGGCGGTCTGGTCGACCTCGACAGTGGTCTGGGCCGCCGTCGTGCGGCGCAGCCAGTTGCTTCGTGGGTCCGAGGAGTAGCTGAAGGCCCCCAGCTCCGGCAGCAGCTGCCGACCACCGGCCTGCACGGTGACCGCAAGGTTGTCGGGGTGGGAATGTGCGCCACGGTCGGCATTGATCCGCAGGTAGGCCGCCTGCGGGGTCCAGCCGTCACGCAGCACGGCCACCCTGGTGTCGGGGTAGCACACCGAGGTGTGGTCGGGAGCCGTGCCCTCGGCGCCATCGGTGGCGATGTACCGCAACGCCACATCGTCGAACAGTTCGGCGTAGGAGGCGAGTGACGCGCGTCGGTCAGCGGTGCCGCTGTCACCGTAGCCGGGCCCCCAGCCCCCGGGCAGGGTCTGGTCGGCCAGGAAGGTCACCAATCGATGCAGATCGTCCTTGCCGCCAAGGCTGTGGCCATTGGCCTCGAAGTAGCGCTGCACCGAGGAGAGCGTCCCGGCGACGCCGTAGGCATAGCCGTCGGCCGCCTCGGCATAGCCGCCATCGGGATACAGCACCTCGGCCAGCTGGCCGGCCAGGAAGTCTCCGGCGTTGACCCGCCAGGCATCGCTGTCGACGAACTCGGGGAAGTGGATGGCGATCGCGGCCAGTGCCCGCTTCTGGGTCTGCATCCAGTTCGGGGTCGGATGGGTGGCCTCGGCCAGGTACTGGCCCGACTTGTCGAGAGTCCGCAGGACAGCGGTGACGCGATCGGCGTCGAGGACCGGGCTGCGGCGGATCCGTTCCAAGGCATAGATCCAGTTCGTCACCCGGATGCCGGAGTCGAGACTGCGGGGGAACGACCCGGCGCCGTACGGGGTGCCGTAGCCGTCGGCATCGGCGACGAAGTCGGCCATCTGGCCCAGCAGGGCCTCAGCGATGGCGTCATCGCCGGACTCCACCCAGGCGTCGGCGAGCCTTCCGGCCTGGTAGAACCGTGGTAGTTGATAGCCGTACTCGACATCCGAGCCCCGAGGGCCGCGCCAGTCGAAACCTCCCGGATCCCCTTGCCAGGAGAAGGTGTTCTGGACCGTCGTGGTCCAGGTCCGTGACGCTTCGTCGAAGTCCTCCAAAGTCTGGAACACCACGATGCGCTGCTCGACACCGGTGGTGTCGCTGTTGCCGGTGAGCCGAAGCGTTGCCCGGACCGGGAGGGCGTCGGCGGTGACGCCGTCGGGCACGTCGAACCTCAGGTACGCCTTGCAGGTCGTCGTGTCGTAGGCGCCTTCGCCCTGGTCGTGCACGAGCAGGGTGGCAGCGTCGCCGAAGACGGTGCCGGCATCGTCGCCGTTGCGGATGTAGGTGTCGGCCGAGGCGACCACCTCGGTCACCGTGCCGTCGGCGGCGACCAGCTCCAGGACGGGCCGGCCCGACGCCGCGCTGCGGCTGTGGAACGTCGCGGTTGCTGCCTCCTTGTCCCGGGCCATCAGGAAGAAGCTGACCGCTGCGTTGCCGCCTTCGACGGCGCGGACGACAGCATCGGTGACCTCGGCACGTACGGTGGCCTCCTCCGACCCGACGGCGATGACGTCCTGCAGGATCTCGCCGGTGCCGAGCGTCCAGAAGTGGTCCTGGAAGAGTTCGACCATGCCCGGGCGGAAGGTCCCGTTGTCACTCGCATCGAGGGTGTTGCGATCGGCGCGGGCCACCACATGGTCACACAGTGCCCGGCGGGCGGCGGCGAAGTCGTGGGCCTTGACCGCGGTCTCGACCGGGGCCAGGGTCGAGGCTGCGGTGAAGTCGAGCCGGCTCGGCAAGGTCCAGACCCCTGCGGTCGCATCCCACAGCCCGAAGAAGGAGGCGTCGTCGGGGTCGACGCTGGGCGTGGCCACGGCAATCGTGGCGGTGGAGATCGTGCCGTCGAAGAAGAACTCGGTCCCCTTCGCGCCGCCGTTGCCGAACCGGAGGGGCCCCGCATCAGTGGTGGGGGTGTAACGGCCCTTCAGCAGTGCCGAACCTGAGCCGTTGCCGGCACCCGACACTGCCACCGTCAGCCGAGCCCCGTCCCAGCTGGCGGTGATGTCGTAGCTCTGGCCCGCGACGGCCTTCACCCCGGAAACCGCCTTGGCGTAGCCCGTGCTCGGATCGGTCTGCTTCATCCAGAACTCGATCGAGGCCGTCGGGGTCAGGTAGACGATCCAGCCGTTGTTGCCGGTTCGGCCACTGACCACGGCCTGGTGGTCGGATCGGAGGCTGGCGGGTCGAACCCCCGTCAGGCTGAGCTCCCAGCGGCCGTCGAGAGGGAGGACAGCAGCGGCCTCCGGCTGGTACTCGGCCGCGTACGGTACGGCGATCTCGCCGGCATCGGTGCCGTCGAGCCGGGCTCCGTCGCTGGTGAAGCTGACACCGGCGCCCGCGACGCCGTCGTGACCGTGCCCCGAGCCGTCACGCGCATTCCCGCTGCGGAAGTCCCAGGCGGCAATCGTCCGGGGTGAACGGTCCTCGTCCGCCCGGGCTGGGTGCGGCACGGTGATCAGGGCGACGGCCGCCAGTGAGCCGCCGAGGAATCCGCGGCGACCGAGGTGGACAGGAAGGTGGGACGGCGTGGGCATCGTTGCTCCTCCGGACGGAAAACGTATTCCCGCCGGAGACTAGAGGGGTTGGAGCGAAGGGGCAACCAGGGCGGCCCGAACGTCCCGCACCGTGGCCGGGTGCCGGCCCGACGAGCGCGGGCCGGTCTCAGGTGGGCCAGTGTCAGGCGGGCAGGTAGAGGTCCTTGTACTCCGGGGAGTTCTTGTCGAGCACCGGAGCGATGATCGAGACCGAGCCTGCCTTCGCGAAGGTCAGCTCCACCTGGGCGGTGAGTCCGGCCCGGAGATCGCTGGAACTGATCTTGATCGCATTGTCGGCAAGGATCACCGGGTTGTTCGGCCCGACGGCTACTGGTGAGGAGGTCGTCACCTGCAGCGGTGTGCCCGGGTCGCCGTTGGGCAGCAGTGCCGAGCCCTTGACGCTGGTCAGCTGGTCGGTCGAACCGCTCACGACGGTGCCCAGCAGTACTCCCTGCCCGTCGTCGGTCACCACAATGGCGAGGTTGCGGACTGCCACGTCGTTGATCGTCACGTTGACGCCGTCGGCCGGGGTGTACGGCTGCAGGCTCTGCCACTGGCAGCCGCTGACGCCCACGACCGCCGTCACGGCCAGGACTCCAGCAGCGATCGCGCGACCCAGGCGGGCGGAAACTGGCACGGTGACTCTCCTCGGTTGGGCCCCGGAACGGTGTGACGATGCCGGGGTGGGCACGGCGGCATCAGCGTACCCGGAACTGGCCCGGCTCCGCGCGCGGCACCCGCCCGGTGGGCTCCGCAGCGGTGTGTCCCAGCACACAATCGTCGGTCTGTCAACCCGGGGTCGACCGATCAATTGGGCTCTGGCTAGGGACGATGCTGCTCATGAGGCCGGCCGTGCGGACCGCTGGCGTGGTAGCATGGGTAGTCGGGAAAGGGGTCTCATCACATGTCCTTCACAGTTGGCGAAACGGTGGTCTATCCCAATCACGGGGCGGCCGTCATCGAAGACATCGAAACTCGTCAGATCAAGGGGGAGGACCGGCTCTACCTGGTTCTCCGCATCGTTGGCCAGAATGATCTCGTTGTTCGTGTCCCTGCCTGCAACCTCGATCTCGTCGGTGTGCGCGACGTTGTCGACGCTGATGGTCTGGAGCGAGTGTTCGGTGTGCTGCGCGCACCGCACACCGAGGAGCCGACCAACTGGTCGCGTCGCTACAAGGCGAACCTCGAGAAGCTTCACTCCGGCAATGTCATGAAGGTGGCCGAGGTGGTCCGCGACCTGTGGCGCCGGGAGAAGGAGCGCGGTCTCTCCGCCGGGGAGAAGCGCATGCTCGCCAAGGCTCGCCAGATCCTGGTCTCCGAGCTGGCACTGGCCGAGGACGTCGCCGAGGACCGGGCCGAGGTCCTCCTCGACGAGGTGCTCGCGTCCTGACCACCGCAACATCCATGACCGGACCGGTCGTCGCCCTCGTGGTGGCGGCCGGTTCTGGCGTTCGGCTCGGCGGAGAAGGGCCGAAGGCTCTGCGAAGGTTGGCCGGGAAGCCCCTGCTGCTGCACGCCCTGCACAACCTGGCGGCCGGCGGGGTGGACTCGGCCGTGGTGATCATCCGGGAGACGGACCGCAGCCTCGTCGCCGCCGCGCTCGACGGGCTGGCCGGCCTCCCGGTCGCCGTGGTGGCCGGAGGTGCCGAAAGGCAGGATTCAGTACGGCTCGGCCTCGACGCCCTGCCGCACGACCCGGCGCCCTCGGTCGTCCTGGTCCACGACGCAGCACGTCCCCTTGTCGACCCGGGCACGATCGCGAGGGTGATCGCCGCCGTACGGTCCGGGGCTCGGGCCGTCGTGCCGGGAATCCCGGTCGTCGACACGATTCGTCAGTACGACGCTGACGATCAGGGCGGTTCCCATGGTCTCGACCGGTCCCGGTTGGTGGCCGTGCAGACCCCACAGGGGTTCGACCCTGCCACCCTGCGGGCGGCTCATGATCACGTACGGGAGCTCGGCCTCACGGTCACCGACGACGCCGGTGCCTGCGAGCAGCTCGGCGTCGCCGTGCGGATCGTGCCCGGCAGCGTGACCGGGATCAAGATCACCCATCCTCAGGACCTCGGCCTGGCCGAGGTGCTGCTGACCACGGGAGGCGCCAGGTGATCAGCGCTGGTCTGAGCGGGATCCGTACCGGAATCGGAACCGACGTGCACGCGCTCGTGCCCGGCAGGCCGATGACCGTTGCCGGCCTGGTGTTCGAGGGCGAGCCGAAGGGCCCGGAGGGTCACAGCGACGGCGACGTCGCCTGTCACGCCGCCTGCGACGCTCTGTTGTCAGCCGCTGGGCTGGGTGACCTCGGCAGCAACTACGGCACCGCCGAACCCGAGTGGGCCGGGGCTGCAGGCGTCGAGTTCCTGGCCGAGACTGCACGGCGCCTCCGGGAGGCCGGCTGGGAGATCGGCAACGTGGCCGTCCAGGTCATCGGCAATCGGCCTCGGATGGGGACGCGGCGCCATGAGGCCGAGCAGGTCATGGCCACCGCGCTCGGGGCCCCGGTGTCGGTCTCGGCGACCTCGACCGACGGGCTCGGGCTCACCGGTCGCGGCGAAGGGATCGCCGCGATCGCGACCGCACTGGTGGTCAGGGCCGGCTGATCGTTCCCGAGCGGGCGCGCGAGGTGGCGGGCGTCACCGTACGGTCGACTCGGGTGCGGTGAAGGTGTTGCACCTGCCGATGTCGGCAGTGCTGAGGCCGATCGAGGACCAGTAGACCCGCGACACCCCGGACGGGTGTGTCTTGCCCGGCTTGGAGCCGCCCAGCTGCTCCATCATGGCCTGCCATTCCTCGACGTCGGTGTCATCGATCCCCAGTGAGCGCGATGCTGCCCGCATGAACAGGCCGGCGAAGCAGTCCGCCTGCGCCTCGAGCCGCCGGTTGATGGTGTAGGCCTCGGCATCGGTGGCGGCGACCTGCATCTGCGCGATCCGCGCCATGATGATCCCGGTCCGGCCCTGGATCGCGTGACCGAACTCGTGGGCCAGCACGAACTCGGCGCCGCGCCGGGCGGCACCGACCAACGGGATCTCCTCCAGGTCGTTGGCGACGTAGATCTGCTGGTCGAGCGAGCAGTAGCTGGCGTTGTTGGGGACCAGGTCCCCACAGACACTCTTCGCCTTGGCCGCCGGGTTGTAGACCGTGACCGAGGGGCGGGGCATTGTGAAGCCGGCCTGCTGGAGGGTCGGGTCCCACGCGGTCATCAGGCAGGCAACGAACTCGTTGAGAAAGGCCTCCTTCTCCTTGTCGGAGAGGGACGGGTAGTCGGCCACCGCAACGTCGCAGCGAATCGGCTCCGGCATCGTCTGCCGGTACAACGGGTTGTCGTTGGTCCACTGGACCGCCTCGTCGAGGCTCGTCGGCGCCGGAATCTTCTCGGGTTGCAGGTTCGGCGGCGGCGGGGTGTAGTCCGCATTGGCGTACCGAACGCCGCTGTTGGCGTTGACCAGGCCGACGATCACCAGGGTGACAATGCTCGCCGCAACCAGGCCGAGCATCACCAGCAGCACCACAGCGAGCGGATTGCGGCGACGGGCACCGATCGCCGTCGCTGGCCGCCCCTGAGCTGCATAACCCTGAGCTGGATAACCCTGAGCTGGATAACCCTGGGCCGGATGGCCTTGGGCCGGATGGCCAGTTCCGTACGGCGAATGCTGTCCCGGCGTCGGGGTGCCCGTCCCGTACGGTGCCTGGCTGGTTCCCGCTTGTTGCCAGCCGCCCTGCGACCACGTCGATTGCGCCGGGTTGGACCAGGCACCGCCCTGGCCCCAGCCCTGGCCGGTGCCGCCGGAGCCGCTCGGAGTGGAGGCCCAACCGGACTGCGGCTGTTGCGGGAATGACATGCGCAGCAGCGTAGCGGCCCCCGGGGACCACCTCGGTGACGGATTCACCGGTGATGTCCCCCGCCTGTGACACACTGTCGGCCGTGACCGGTCCGACCAGTGAGGTGTCCACGGTGCAACCCAAGCCGATCGTGCAGCGTTTCCAGACCGCGAGTGTCTCTCGCCGGGTCTGGGCGGTGCTCGCCGCCGTCCTGCTGACCGCGGTCGCGCTCGTCGGTGTCTCTCCGGCGACCGCGCGCGCCGACATCCAGGTGGCCGAGCTCGTCGTGCAGGGAGAGCTCGGTGCCGACGGGATGCTTGCGGTCACCGAGACCTACACCTTCACCGGGGACCTGCCCGGCAGTTTCGTCAAGAAGTTCCACACCCGTGAGAACGGGATCGGCGACGTGCAGTACGTGCAGCAGATCGAGGGCGTCACGGCAACGGTGGCGGGCCGGCCGGCCACGGTGCAGACCTCCGTGGGTGCTGACACGACAACGGTCACGGTCAGCGATGCCGCCGGTCCCGGCCCGCTGGTGCTCACCTACACGGTGCGCGGCGCGGTCCGCGCCGTGGGTCAGGACAATGTCTTCCAGTACCAGGTTCTGCAGGGACTTGACCTCGTCGTCCAGAAGGTCACCGCGATCGTCAGTGCCCCCGCCCCGGCGCGCGGCATCAGCTGCTACGCCGGCGCGCCGAACTCGACGGGCGCGTGCAGCCTGGCCGCCCAGGGCACCTTCGACAACCCGTCGCCGACCTGGGAGGACGGGCCACGCGGCGCTGGGGAACAGGTCACCGCAATTGCGCCGTTCGATCCGGCTGACGTCGCCGCCAGCGCGATCATCGACCATCGGTGGAGCCTGGGGCGTGCCTTCGGTGTCGGGCCGGCTGAGCTTCTCGGCACGGTCGCCGTGTTGCTCATCGGCGGAGCACTGCTGTGGGTGCTGCATCGTCGCGCCGGGCGGGATGCCTCGGCCGGTGACCAGCGGGAGCTGGTCGGTGAGTTCGCCCCGGTCGGTGAGGGTGAGTCGGAGTTCCGCCACTTCGGGACCGTACGGCCCGGCCATGTCGGCACCGTCTCCGACGAGCGGGTCGATCCGATCGACATCACGGCCAGCCTGGTCGATCTCGCGGTCCGTGGTCACCTGTTGATCACCGAGCTGCCGCGGGAGCGGGCCTTCGCTCCGGCCGAGTGGACCATCACCGCCCGCGGTGCCGGCTCCGACGACCTCTCGCCGTTCGAGGAGAAGCTGATCGCGGCCGTCACCTCCGGTGAGGAGGACACCACCGTCTCCAAGCTTGCTCCTCGCGTCCACGCCCACGTGGCGGAGTTGCAGGATGCTCTCTACGACGAGGTCGTGGAGCGTGGCTGGTACGAACGCCGCCCCGATGCGACCCGCAACAAATGGGTGACGCTCGCGTTGGGTGCACTCATGGTCGCCGTCGTCGGGACGGGAGCGCTGGTCGCGTTCACCTCGTTCGGACTCCTCGGGCTGGCGCTCGTCGCGGTGTGCCTGGGGCTGGTCTTCGTGGCCCAGGAGATGCCCGCCAGGACGGCCGGCGGTGCGGCGCTGCTGGCCGGCCTGCGCCACCTGAGCGAGGAGCTGCGCTTCCACGCCACCGACGAGATGCCGAAGGGACGGGAGCTCGAGGAGCTGTCCGAACTGCTGCCGTACGCGATCGTGCTCGGCGGGGTGGACCGCTGGCTCGACGCCATTGTGGCGGCCGACGGTGACGACGATCCTGACTCGACTGACCTGGACTGGTACCACGGTCCGGACGACTGGCACCTGCAGGACCTGCCGGACTCGTTGCGCAACTTCGTGACGACGGTCTCGGGGTCGATGTTCAGCCGCTGAGCTCGACGAGGGCGACGCCCCAGCCGACACCGGTGACGGCAGCGACCTGCCACCCGGTACGGCCGGCGAGCGCGGTGAGGTCGGCCACCGACCGGGGAGGTCGGCCGATCGCAGCCACGCTGAGCAGTGCGTCCTCCGCGGCGTGCGGATTCAGGGCGTCGTGCTCGACCGATTCGACCAGCACGGCTCGCCGGGTGACGGTGCCGATCCTGGTCAGCAGATCGGCAGCCTCGTCGTCGGTACGGTGCTCCAGCCCGAGCGCCACCACCGCGATGTCACAGCGCGATGCCTCGCTGAGCCATGTCCACCGGTCAGCGAGTCTGCCGACCTGCTCCCGTTGCGCTGCGGCGAATCGTGCTCCGGCGACGATGCTCAGCTCGAGGTCGGGTGACAGCATCTCGGCCACGACGGCGGCGCCCGGACCGTGAAGACTGACATGGGCGCGTTCGGCCACCAGCGACGGCCAGAGGCCGGCGGCGGTGATGCCGGTGCTGAGGTAGCGCAGCCGTTCGGCCTGCTCCGTCAGCTCGACCGCCACTGCAGCCTCCGCCTCGGCAGCGGCCCACAGCGAGCGTCCGTGCCGACGCCGCCAGCTCGGTCCACCGTCGTGCGCTGCCGCGTCCAGGTCGGCGAGGGACACCACGAGGTCCGCTTCGAGGCCGTCGAACGAATCAGCGACGTGCTCGTCGTCGATGATGAGATCACCCACCGGCCCGAGGGCAAGAACCCCGTCGCCGTCGCTGAGCACCTCGGCCGCCACCAGGATCCGGGAGAGCGGGACGAGCACCTCCTCGCCGATGCCCACCGTCGTTGCCAGGTCAGCGAGGCTTCGCGGCCCGCCGGCCAACTCGGCCAGGACGCCCATCCGGATCGCGGCGCGGGTGGCGAACCACTCCACGGGCGCTTCGGGTGGGCCGGCGGGGGCGACGGTCTTCGCCGCACCCGCACCGGTTGTGGCGGGGCTGGTGGTCTCGGGCTCCTCGGGCTCGGCGACCCAGTAGCCGGTGACATTGATGTGGGTCCTGGGTACGGACTTCTCGCGAGTCAGGAACCGGCGCAGCGGGAGCAGCGAACGGGACTCACCGGCAGCCCAGGCGAACACCTGTCCGTCCGGCCAGTCGAGCTGGCGGACCGCCGGCACCAGACTGGCCGGGTCCGGGTCGACGACCCAGGTGATCGTGTCGCCGTCCTGCAGTCGGAGTGTGATCCTGCCGTGGTCGTCGGGGAGGTTCACGACGATCCTGACCGGCACGTCGAGTGGGCGTTCGTCGAGGAACCGGGCGATGGCTGGCAGCGCCGTCTCGTCGCCGGCCAGCAGGACCCAGTCGATCTCCTCGGGCAGCAGGGTCGACGACTTCGGTCCCACCAACCACAGCTGCGAGCCCGGCTCCGCCGTGTCGGCCCACGTGGCGGCCGGGCCGGTTCCGTGCCGTACGAACTCGAGGTCGAGTTCACCCGCGACGGGGTCGACCCGTCGCGGCGTGTAGTCCCGGCTGGCCAGATGCGGCGTCGGACGCCACTCGATGCCGTGGGCCAGCTGGCGCGGCAGCACGTCCTCGATCGGGCCCTGACTGGCGAAGATCAACTTCACGTGGTCGTCGAAGCCCGGCGCCGTGAACGCCGGCAAGGACAGCCCGTCGCGCTCGAACTCGTGCAGCTGCGGCCCGGTGAGGGTCACCCGTCGCAGTCGCGGACTGAGGTCGGTGACGGCGGACACTGTCAGCTGGCGTACGACAAGTGGATGGGTGACGAGGCGGTGGTGAGCCACTGTTCCTACTCCGGTTGTGGTTTCGTGGAGCTCGGACTCAGCCGAAGAGCTTCTCGATGAGGTCGACCAGGGCCAGCGACTGGTCGTGGTCGGCGCGGAAGGCCCAGTGTGGCAGGTCGTAGGCGTGGTGCCCTGTGACAGCAGGAAGTCGGGCGAGGATCGAGTTCTTCCTCATTCGTTCGACATCCATCGTGTCGCTGAGGAAGCCGCTCACGAAGAGTGTCGGCTGGTTTGCCAGTTCGCCGATCCGCTCCAGCGAGATGGGGAACATGTCGCCACCGGGGGTGTAGGGCTCCAGCTTCTGGTCGGCGGCGATGGTGGACGGCTCCAGGCCGAGCTGCTCGAACTGCTGCCACAGCGCCGACTGCGGCATGAAACCGAACACCTTGTCCTCGGCGGAGAAGGTCAGCGCCATCACCGGGCCGGGCGGTGCGGTGATCTTGTCACGCACTTCGGTGATCCTGGCTTCGTACGCCGACACCACCTCGGCCGCAGCCTCCTGGGCATCGAAGACCTCGGCGAGGAATCCCAGCTGCTCGCGCCATGACGGCAGCGCCCTGTCGACGATCACCGTGGGTGCGATGCGGGAGAGCCCGTCGTAGCCCTTGGTGGCCACGCCCGACGGTAGGCCGAGCCCGCCGGCGATGATCAGATCGGGCTCCAGGGCAGCGATCTCCTCGAGGTTGAAACCGTCGATGCTCCAGCGCATCATCGTGGTGCCTGCTGCGGCTGCCTTGTCCGCCCAGAATTCGCTGGGTCGGCCGTCGGCGTCCGAGGCCTCGTAGGTTGCGGCGGCGACAGGGATGCCAAGGTTGAAGACCAACCCGACCAGCGCGAAGTTGAGCACCATGACCTTCTGCGGCTGCGCAGGAATGGTGATGCTGCCCTGGGCAGTCGTGACGGTACGGGTTCCTCCGGGCGACCCGGCGGGCTGCCCCTCGGCGCCCGGGGTCGTGCAGGCCGCAACGGCAGCGACGCTGGGGAGAGCGAGAGCGGCACCAACGAGTGCGCGACGCGAGATCATGGTCCAACCTTCTGGGCGGTCTGGTTCTCGGGAGACGTGTTCCCGGACGAGCCTGTTGCTCGAAGCTTAGGACAGCCTAAGTATAGTTCTCCCCAGTGTGGACGACGCAGGTGACACCATCGCGACAGACGTGACACCGGAGGGGTAGGGCTCATGACCACCGATCTGGTCGATGTGGTCCCCAGGACGGCGGTGCGGTTCCGTGGCCACGGGACGCATCGGCATCCGGCGGTGCATCTGGTCCACCTGGTTCGCGGCGAGGCTGAGGTGGTGGCCGACGGGCGGCCCTACCACTTGACCCAGGGGGAGACCTTGTGGCTGGCGCCGCAGGTCCCGCACTCCCTGCAGGCCCATCACGACACCATCGCGTTCGGGCCGATGCTGGGTGAGGCTGCGATGCCGCCGGAGCGGGTGGTTCGCCTCGGGCCGGTGCCCGAGCTCGGACAGGTGCTGCTGATGGCTCTCTCGGCCGGGCCGGTGGGGGAGGAGGTGCTGCCGTTCCGGCGGCGCATCGAGGCCATCCTGGTGGAACTGCAGCGCCGCCCGTACGACCTGGTCATGCCGAATCACCACTCGGCGCGTCGCATCGCCCTGCGCCTGCTTGCTGGGGAACCGGCCGATCTGGCGGCCACACTGCCGGATCTCGCCCGGCGCGAATTCACCAGTGCTCGGCAGGTCCAGCGAGCCTTCCTCGACGAGACGGGACTGACATTCTCGGTGTGGCGGACGCGGGCACGGCTGAACGCCGCCGTCCGGTCGCTGCGCGCTGGGGCCACCCTGGCGGTGGCGGCCGATGCCGCCGGCTACCTGACGCGGGACGGCTTGGTGCGAGCCATTGTGCGAGAGAGCGGTGTGCCCGCGCCCCAGGTGATGGCTGACCCGATCGGGGCGGTGTTCGCCGGGTCCTGAGGTGGCGTGCCGGAGTCGTGGGTCCGCACCTTGAGCGAGGCCAGCGTCGATCAGGGCAAGCGTCGGACACACATTATGTGGATGGGCTATCTACATCGCGCATGTCTGTTGTACTCTCGGGGCAGTCAAGTCATGCCGTACCCAGAGAGGTGTTCGAGGATGAGCATGGAGATCAAGCGGCGGTCGCTGTTGACCGGCGGACTGGGGCTCGGGGCGTTGGCGGGCCTGTCGGGGTGCAACCTCGTCGGCTCGGCGCCCCAGCCGACGACCGGTGGAGCCGGCTCCGGGGCCAGTGGGCTCGGCGGATCGATCACGGTCGCGATCGTGCCGGATCCCGCCGGAGCCTCGGCGTTCTACAAGGAGCAGTTCGACAAGTTCAGTGCACAGACTGGGGTGAAGGTCACCGTCATCGAGAACCCGGCGGATCAGCAGCTCAACGCTGTCGAACTGTCGTTCCAGCAGGGCAATGCGCCTGACGTGTATCGCGCCCAGGGCACGGCCGCCGTGCAGCGCTTCGCCGCCCGGAACTGGGCTGCCGACCTCACCGATCTCGCCGCGGCCGATGGCATCAACGACCAGCTGGGTGCCGCGAACATGAATCCGAAGAACTCGGGCCTGCACTTCGACGGCAAGTTGCTCTCGTTGCCCCTGGTCTCGGGCGTCTGGTCGGCCACCCACGTGATGGCCTGGAACAAGGAGCTCTTCGACAAGGCCGGGCTGGACAAGGCTCCCACCACCTTCGGTGAGTTCGAGGACTACGCGCGGCAGATCACCGCCGCCGGCAAGGGTGCGTTCTACGGCCTGGCACCCAACGGTTCGACGGCGGGTGACTCGCGGCTGCTGCAGCCGAGCGGTGGGCCGAACTCGATCACCCGGGTCGCCGGCATCAATCTCATCACCGGCAAGGCGGGGGGCGCCGATCCTTCGATGGTCGAGCCGATTGAGATGTACCGAAGGCTGCAGGCCGACAAGATCTTCGAGCCAGGCTGGGAATCCTGGGACGCCACCCGTGTCTCCCAGGAGTTCGCCAAGGGCAAGATCGCGATGATGCTCATCGCCAACTGGCTCGTCCAGGAGACGTTGAACCTGGTGCCGGACCTGCCGATGGAGATTGCGCCGTCGCCGGTGCCCGATTCCGGCCGTAAAGGCTTCACCGGGATCGGACCCTCCTTCTCGCCCATCTGGTCCATGTCGTCGGAGTCGAAGAACCCGGACGCCGCTTGGGCACTGATGAAGTTCCTGGTCAGCGACGAGTTCCAGCAGGCCTACTTCGAGAAGTTCCGCAGCTTCACCGCCGTCGAGAAGGCCTGGACCTCGGCGACGTTGTCGACCCAGGAGTCCCAGATGCTCGAGGTGCACAGGACGACGCTGAAGCGGTCACCCGACCCCAGCCTCGGCACCGCTGCCCAGCAAGCACTGATCGTCGCCATCTCCGGCAACGCCGACCTCAAACTCGGGGATGTCGGCACGGCGGCGATCACCCGGAACCAGCCGTACGAGGCCATGGCCAAGGAGTTCGACAGCAAGCTCGATGCCTTCATCGACAAGGCCGTGAAGGACCTCAACGCCAAGGGCACCAAGGTGTCGCGCGACGACCTCACCTATCCGGACTGGGACCCGATGCAGGATTGGCAGCCCTCGTGACCCTCACCGCCACAGGCACGCGGGGAGTGCCCCGTAGGACCCATCGCCCCCGGTCCGGGCTGGGTGCCCGGATCGTGGAGCATCGTTGGCACTATCTCTTCCTGGTGCCGATGCTGGTGCTGTTCGTCATGTTCACGCTGTGGCCGATGGTCGCCAGTTGGTACTACGCCTTCTTCGACTGGGACGGTGTCGGGGAGCCGCAGGACTTCATCGGCTGGGACAACTTCGTCGAGACGGCCACCAACCCCGCGTTCTGGCACGCCTTCAAGAACTCGTTCCTGTTTTCTCTGGTGGCGATCGTGGTGCAGATGCCGTTGAGCCTGGTGTTCGCCATCCTGCTGAACAATCCGAGGCTCAAAGGCCGCAACGTGGTGCGGCTGCTGCTGTTCCTGCCGGTGGTCACCACGACCGCTGTCATCGGGATCGTCTTTGCGATCATCCTCGATGCGAGCGGCGGCATCGCGAATGAATTCCTTGCGCTGTTCGGTTCTCCGTCGATCAACTTCCTCGGCTGGGAGTCCACCGCCCTGCCGACCCTGATGGTGATCGAGACGTGGAAGTCGTTCGGAGTCACACTGATCTATTGGCTCGCCGCGCTCCAGACGGTGCCAACCGATCTGTACGAGGCTGCACGTACCGACGGGGCGAGCGGATTCCAGCAGCTCGTCCACATCACCGTGCCGATGATCGTCCCGATCGGGGTCGTGATCCTGCTGCTCACCTTCCAGTCCAGCCTGAACCCCTTCGACATCGTGCAGGCCACCACCAGAGGTGGGCCGAACTGGGCGACTGACGTGGTGTCCACGTTCATCTACCGCTACGCCTTCGATCCCGGAGATGCCGGGCTGCTGGGCCCGCGGTACGGTTTTGCCTGCGCGGCTGGAGTCGTGTTCGGTGTGTTCACACTGCTGGTCACCCTGTTGCAGGCACCGTTCCTGCGGCGCCGCCGGATCGGAGGGGCTGCCCGATGACCGCGACCACGACGACCCCTCGTCCGATCCCGGCGGCAGAGGTCACCAGCTCCGCCCCGCCCCAGCGGCCAGGAGCGTCCAGGGCTCGGCGCTGGCTCGCGTACAACCGGGTCAACGCCTGGTGGCTCTTCCTGGTCCCGTTCTGCCTGCTGTGGATCTTTCCGTTCCTGTGGATGGTTTCGGCGGCCTTCAAGTCACAGCGGGAGATGCTGCTCGGCGGCGTCGGACTGATCCCGACCCAGCCGACCCTGGAGAACTTCGGGCGGGCCTGGCAGACCGCCCGGTTCGGCGAGTACACGGCCAACACCATCACCTTCTCGATCGCCGTCGTCGTGATGGTGATCCTGGTGTCGGCGACCGCCGGATACGCATTGGGGCGCGGCCGCATGCCCGGCAAGTTCGTCGTCGTCGGGGTGCTGGTCGCGACCATGTTCATCCCGCACGGTTACACCATCATTCCCGTGTTCCGCCTGGTCAACGCGCTCGGGTTGGGCAACGGGCTGCTCGGGGCTGCGCTCGCTGCCGCCGGACCGGCCCATGTCGTCCAGATCCTGCTGTTCATGGGCTTCTTCGCCGGACTGCCCGACGAGCTGGAGGATGCCGCCAAGATTGATGGCGCCGGCTTCCTCCGCACCTTCTGGAGCATCTATCTGCCGCTGTCCAAGCCCATCATGGGATCGGTCGGGCTCTTCGTGTTCATCGGTGCCTGGAACGCTTTCATGGTGCCGCTGGTCTTCACCCTGGGCCGTCCCGAGCTGCGCACCCTCGGTGTCGGCATGTATGGATTCTTCGGCCAGTACACCGCAGACTGGACCGGCCTCGCCGCCGGTGCCTGTATCAGCATCATTCCGATCGTGATCGTCTTCCTGTTCCTGCAACGCACCTTCGTGGAAGGAATCGCCGGTGCCGTCAAGTTCTGAGCTTCGGAGGGGGACGACCCAGTCGAACCCCCGACATGACCCCACCATCGCCAGCCCACTCGAGATCGTCCGGATCGAGGCCTTCGCGGTCCGGTTCCCGTACGACGTCCTGGACCGTCCCGATGTCGAACCCGGTCCCAGCCCGTACAAGGTGGGGGAGGGACGGCTCACCATCTACCCGACGCAGGTCGAGACGTTGCTGGTCCGGCTCGAGGCGGCCGACGGTACGGTCGGGTGGGGCGAGGCCCTGGTCCCGGTCGGTGTCGGGGCGGTCAAGACCCTGGTCGACGAGCTGCTCGCGCCGGCAGTCCTGGGGCGTGACGCGACCGAACTTGCTGCCCTGCAAGCAAGACTGGTCGCGACGATGCGCGAGCGCGGGCACGTGTACGGCCACCAGGCCGACGCGGTGACGGCGGTCGACATCGCCGTGCACGACCTGGTCGGCCGCCATCACGGCCTGCCCATCGCTGCGCTGCTCGGTGGTGCGGTCCGGTGGGAACTGCCCACCTACTGCACCGGTCTCAGCGGTGCCGCCGACAACGCGGAGCGGGCCAGTGACCTGTGGGACGAGGGGTGGCAGCGCTTCAAGATCCATTCCGTACAGGGATGGCGGGCCGATGTCGCCGCCGTGGAACGGGTGCGCAGTGCTCTGCCCGAGGCCGAGGTGGCCCTCGACGTGCACGGCACCTACCGGGTGCCCGAGGCCGTACGGGCCGGTCGGGTGCTGGACACCCTCGACGCCTGGTTCCTCGAGTCGGCGCTGGCGCCGGAGGATGTCCATGGCCATGCCGCCATCGCGGCCGCCATCACCACGCCGGTGGCCGCCGGAGAGGCGATGCGGCACCGGAGCGAGGTGATGACCGTGATCCGCGAGAAGGCGCTCGACGTGCTGCAACCCGACATCGGTCGTACGGGGGTGAGCGAGGGCCGAGCCATCACCATGCTGGCCGACGTGGCGGGGATGCCGGTCCTGCCGCACCACAGCGCCGCCCTCGGCATCGCCCTGGTCGCGGGCCTTCACGTGGCCGCGGCGGCCCCCACTCTCGAGGCGTTCGAGTTCCCCGTACGTGCAGTCGAGCTGTCCTCGGTCGTGTTGACTGAGCCACTGTCGTGGAAACCGGGCATCATGGAGTGTCCGCGGGGCCCGGGACTGGGCGTCGAGGTCAATGAGGAAGCAGTACGCCGGTGGGCGGGGCAGAGGAGCTCGGCGGCCTGACGGTGGGCACATGACCAGGACGGAGAGAATGGTGGCTGTGAAGTCGGGGAACGACGCCCGCAACGGCAAGGAGGCGACCGGCACCCAGAGTGTCGATCGTGCGTTGTCCCTGCTCGCTGCCTTCACCCCTGAGCATCCCGAGCGGCGGATCTCGGAGCTGGTTGCGGAGTCCGGCCTCGGCCAGTCGACCGTGTCCCGGCTGGTCGGCGCTCTGGAGAACACCGGGCTGCTCGTGAACGACCCGCGGTCAGGCCTCTACCGGGTCGGACCGCGGGCGATTGAGCTGAGCGCGCTGGCCCTGAACCAGTCCGAGGTCTTCCGGGCCGGTCGCCAGCATGCCCAGAACCTGTGCAGTGAACTCGGCCTCGGAACCAACCTCGCCGAACGGGCGGGGGACCGGTTGTTCTACCTGTGTCACTTCGACGGGGTCCTGGCGCCGCGGAACTACACCATGGTTGGGACCGGCGGCCCGTTGCACGCAACAGGACTCGGCAAGGCGCTGCTGTCAGGCATGGGCGACGAGTCGGTGATCGCCCTGATCGGCGACAGCTACCCGGCCGTCACGCCGCACACCCGGACGACCGGCGCGCAGCTGCTGGCCGACCTGGCCGATGTCCGCAACCGTGGCTACGCCACCGAGAACGAAGAGCTCGCTTTCTCGCGGGCGTGCCTGGCTGCTCCGATCTTCGACCGGACCGGACACGTGGTTGCTGCGATCTCGGTCTCCGGTCCGTTGTCGGCGATTGACCTGCCACACAAGGAAAGTGAGTTGGCGATCAAGGTCATCGAGACCGCAGCACACATCTCCACCGCCCTGGGGCACACCGGCATCAGCGCGCGTCACGCGGCGACGTCATCCTTGGGCTGAGCGCGCTCATGTTCCTGTCGCACCGTCCGCAACGCCAGCGCCGTCGCCGCGAGGGCCGGAAGTCCCGGCAGGGCTACCGGGAGCGCTGCCGGCACCCACCATGCCGCTGCTGCTGACGCCAGCGCCAGTGCCAAGGCGGTGAGCACCGTCGAGGGCCAGTGGCGCCACGCCAGGTGCAGGACCACCCGTACGCCGTCGCGGCGCGGATCGTTCGCCATCACCAGCATTGCGGGCAGGAACCAGACGGTCATCGACCACCATGCGCCCAGCAGCACGGCCGGTAGTGACCACGGTGAGCGGGGGTCGGCCACCGCGAGCCAGAAGGCGAAGGGCGCGCCGGTGAGGACCGTGCCCCAGAACCACGGCTGGGACCGCCACAACCAGGCTCGCCACGTCCGCCAGAATCCTGTCCAGCCGGCGTCCTCGGCCGCCCGGTCGTCCAGCCAGCCGGTGGCGACCCGGTGGATCGCGACCGTGGCCGGTGCCAGTCCGAGGATGACGCCTCCGGCGAGAACTCCCAGCCACCACAGCGCCGTGAGCCATACGACTCGTGGCGGCCACACCGCCAGGTCGTAGAGCCGGTGCAGTCGGTTCCCCGCCGCCCGCACGTCGCTGTTGGAGGCCGTCGGGCTCACCCTTCCCGGAATCGCTGGAGCAGGTCGTCCCGGGCGATCACGGAGGCCGGGACGATGGAGAACCCACCGTCAACGGCGAGCACCGCACCGTTGAGCCCACCACCGGCGGGGGTGGCGAGCAGCGTGATCACCTCCGCCACCTCGACCGGGGTCACGACATGGCCGAGCGGATGCCCGGCGCGCCGCTCCGGGTCGTTGACCCCGATCAGGCCCGGGGCGATCGCGTTCACCCTGACACCGCGGTGGCCGAGTTCGACCGCAAGCGCGCGGGTCAGTCCTTCGACAGCGGCCTTCGCCGCGGCGTAGGCGGTCACGTACGGGACGGGGTGCTGGGCATTGATCGAGGAGATCAGCACCAGTGATGCACCGTGGCTGAGATGGGGTTCTGCTGCTCTGATGGGAAAGTAGGCCGTATCGACGCAACCGGCAAAGGCGCGCCGCCATCGTTCCGCATCGGTGTCGCGCAGCGGCGCGATGGGCATTGCTGCGGCCGCCAGGACCATCACGTCGATGCCGCCGAGCACCTCAACGGCGCGTCCCACCATGCGTGCGGCGTCCTCGGGGTCGGAGGCGTCCCCGAGAATTTCCTCGACCAGGTACGGATTCTGCCCGGCACGTCCGCGGGCGTCCGCGCTCTCCGGCAGGGTGAAACCGACCGTACGGAACTTGTGGCCGTCCTGTTGGGTGCGTGACTGCCACAGCTCGCCGAGGCTCACGGCGAGCCCACTGCCTGAGCCGACCACGATCGCTCGCGTCTCCGCGCGCGGGCGCTGATGTTCCGACGCCGTGCCCTCGGTCATCGCGGCACCGGTGTGAGGAGGCCGCTGCGGTCCAGGATCCGTTCCAGGCAACGAAGAGTGATGGCATCCAGAGGTGAGACCGGAGACCGTACTGTCGCCGTCGCAATGACACCGCGGCGGACCAGGACCTCCTTGTGTACGGCGTGGGCGATGCCCGGTTGCAGCCCGAACCTGATCAGCGGCAACAACCGGTCGAAGCCGTCATGGGCATCATCGACGTGACCGGCATGCCAGTCACGCAGGACCACCGCGAGGGCGTCGGAGAACTCACAAGCAGGCATCGTTCCCACCGCACCTCCCTCGTACTCCTCCAGTACGAACAGACTGTTCTGTCCGCCCAGCACCGTCCAGCCCTCGGTCGCGGCGACCACCGCGGCCACCTTGGGTGCTGTGGGCTGCGCCTCGATCTTGACCGAGGTGACCCCGTCCAGTCGACTCAGTTCGGCCAGTTGTGAGACCGACATCGTCACTCCGGTGGTGGCCGCTGCGTCCTGCACCATCACCGGGATGCCTGCCTGGTCGGCGACGGTGCCGTAGAAGTCGACCAGGTGCCCGGCCGGGAGCTTGCTCAGGTACGGAGGCAGCACCATCACGGCGTCGGCGCCGTCATCGACGGCGGCCAGGCTCTGCTCGACAGCTGTTGCAGTGCTGGTGGCATTCACCCCGGCGACGAGCAACACCGTGGCACCGGCGACTTCGCGAACCGTACGGGAGATCAGGCTGCGTTCGGCGGCGGTGAGGGAAAAGCCTTCGCTGGCCAGGCCATGGATCGCCACACCGTCCACTCCGCTGGCAATCTCGAACTCGACCAACGAGCGCAGCGAGTCGACGTCAAGGGTCCCGGCATCGGTGAACGGGGTGGCCAGAATCGGGATGAGGCCGACAGGTGTTCGCGGTGACGTCTGATGCATGTGGTTCGGCCTCCGAGTCGCGTTGCTGGTGTTGACGGCATCATAGCTCTCGTGGTTCCATGATTTGGAGTCACGATCCACAGTGTGGATCAAGAATCCGCCAAGGTTCGGAGTCGTTCGTGCTGCTCAGTGCTGACAGAGTGTCGGACAGGATCTATCTCCAAGGTGAGAGCCCTCGCTGGGATGCGCGGCACGACGAGCTGGTGTTCGTCTCGATGGCAGAGCACGTCGTGGTCACGGCCTCCTGGGATGGCGCCCGGATGACCGAGACCTGTCGACATGACGTCGGCGCGCTCGCATGTTGCGCGACGCCGGTCCAGGACGGGAGTGGGTGGCTGGTCGCGGCCGGCGACGGGATCGTGCGGCTGGATCGCGACGGCGCGGTGGTGCCGATGGTCGAGGCTCTGGCGCCCCGCCCGGACGTGATGAATGACGGGAACGTGGATCCGTACGGTCGGTTCTGGGTCGGTTCACAGACCTCGCCCCGTCGGCCGGAGGCACACCTGTGGCGGTTGGACCCGGATGGGTCGATCGAGTGCGTTCTCGCGGGTGTGACCGTCTCGAACGGCCTCGGTTTCTCGCTCGACGGACTCCGGATGTACTACCTCGACACCCTGCCTCGCCGCACCCTCGAGGTGTTCGACGTGACGAGCGATGGTGCCCTCGCGAACCGGCGCGACGTCGCCACCATCACCACCGGCAATCCCGACGGCCTGGTGGTGGACGACGAGGAGTGCTGCTGGATCGCCGTCTGGGACGGCGCGGTCGTCGAACGGCGTGCACCCACGGGGGAACTGCTCTGTCGGGTCGAGCTGCCGGTTCCACGCCCCACCGCCTGCACCATCGTCGGTAGCACCTTGTTGATCACCACAGCGGCGGTGGGGCTGGACGACGACCTCCTCACGGCTGCTCCGGACTCCGGGGCGGTGTTCGCGGCCGAGATCGGTGTCGGTGCCCCGCCGGCTGTGCCGTGGGGATTCCCGAACTGAGTTCAGCCTGGAAGACCCGACCCCACTGAGGAGACGACCATGGAACACCGCCCCGCCGACGATGCCAGGGCCCACCCCGACATGACCCTTTCCCGGCGCTCTGCGATCGGCCTGCTGATCTCGGCGGGCGTCCTGCCGACCATCGCCGGAGCGCTGCCCAGCGCCACGACGAGAGCCCAGGCGGCACCCGCCACGCCGCACACCTTCGACGCACCACTCAGTGAGGTGCCGAAGCCCGGGCTGCGGTGGACCACTCTCGGCGCGATCCAAGGTGACCACCACCGGGTCAGGTTCCACCGTGCTCAGTGGACTGACGCCCAGGGGCGGGATCGCGTGGTCGTGGTCCGCGACATCGAGATGAGGGTCGGTGCTCGGTGGCTCACCGTCAGCGGCCCGGAACACCGCTTCGACGAGCAGTGGGTCCTCCACACCGGCGAGCAGTCGGTCCTGGGTGCCGGCTACTACGGCGGGGCCGACCACCACTGGCTGGCGGCCAGCGACGTGACGTTCCCCAGCCGGACCGTGGCGGAACTGACTGCCGTGGCCCCCGGTGTGGCGGCGATGACCATCCGTTGGGACGTCTCCGGCACCAGCCCGGAGTTGCAGTGGAGCCTGACGGCCCAGCGCGACGGCAATGTCGTCGTCGGCTACTGGGCGGGAAACGCCATGACCGACGACGATGCCGAGGAGGTGCTCTGTGGTTCGCTGCAGCATGCACGGGTGATCGGGACACAGGTCGCGCTGTTGTCGTGGGAACTGTTCGCTCCGATGGCTCTGGTGCAGACGACTGTGGCCGGCACCCGCATGACCAGCGGGGTGTTCATCCCCGACGACGTCCTGGCCTACGAGCACCCGAGGATGGGTTACTGGGACGACCAGCCGTTCGGCATGAGCCTGCGCAACAGCCGCAACCAGGTCCAGGTCGCCGTGTACGCCCCACCAGGTGGGAAACGGTCGGTCGTCCGCGCCGGGCAGCGGATCGGGTACGCCTTCGGCCTCGCCCTGCAGCCGGCTGAGCTGTACGACGTCCAGGTCTCCCTGTCCCGCGAGGAATATGGGTTCCGACGCTATCGCCGCAACGTCTACGGCCAGTCCATGACCGACACGGTGCACAACATGATCGATCTGGTGTCCATCGAACCGGACGGTGACGACTCGGTCGACTTCGTCCCGTCCGTGTCGGGCTGGTGGGACCGGGCCAAGGGCTTCTGCAACATCGAGGGCGACCAGCAGGTCCGGACAGCGACCTCGAGCATCATGCTCAGTGCCAACCTGCTGGCCACGGCGGGTGACCAGGCACGGAGGTTCTGGAGCCGTCGCGCTCGCCCGTTCACCGAGCACATCCTGTCCCGGCGTGACATCGGGTACTCGCCGAAGGCAGGGTTCGGCTACGCCACACCACTGTGTGGCATCGGCGTCGGGGACGTGAACACGGTGGCACCGCTCTCGGACCTGCTGCAGGGCCGGTCCGGCGGGATCCAGAAGGTCGCGATGACCGCCCTGGCGAAGGACTGGACCAACGGCCGGACCGAGTTCAGCCGCGCCCTCGGTGCCTATCAGCTGACCGAGGATCCCGGCTGGCTCGCCGAGGCCGTCGCTGTCGCGAAGCGCCACATCCGCGACAAGATCGACACCCCCTACACCGCCAACATCGGAACCTCGAACTTCGGCTTCGGCGGCGTGAAGGCATGGCTGGAGCTGCTGGTCCTCTACGACATCACCGGCGATGAGGAGTTCCTGCGCGCTTCGCACCGGGAAGCCCAACGCTACATGGGAATGTTCCACCTCCGGCCGGTTCCCGAGGGAACGATCACCTCACCGGTGGGTGAGCCGATCGACGACCAGTACTACCGGTGGACTGTCAGTGAGGGCGTGCCCGACTATCCCCGCGACGTGCCGCCGACCGAGACCGTCGAAGCCTGGGAGGTCTCGCCGACCGGCCTCACCTACGAGCAGTTGAGCACGTTCCTGCACGCGTCGACCAGCCCCGGTGGTGGCTTCACACTCAACCCGATCTGGGCTCCTTTCCTGTCCAGGTTGGCGCATCTGGTGGGCGACGACTTCATCCGGGACATGGCTGAGGCCATGGTGGTCGGCCGGTTCACGAACTATCCGGGCTACTACCACCGACAGTTCATCTCGTGGCCGGCCCATCCTCGGTTCCCGATCGAGGGCCCGCCCGGCACGAGTGCGGTGTACTACCACCACATGCCGGCGCAGCTCGGCCTCGCGATCGACCACCTCATCACCGAGCACCACGTCCGGTCGGGCGGCAGGATCAACTTCCCGTACAGCTTCGAGTGCGTCTTCGTCTACTTCAAGTACCACGTGTACGGACATGCGCCGGGCGAGTTCTTCGGTGACACAGGGGTCTGGCCATTCTTCCCCCGCGGGATCGTCACGGTCTCCAACCCGCAGCTCAACTGGTTGACCGGCGTCTCGGAGCGGGCCTTCCACATCAGCGTCACCAACGCCTCGGCCAGTCCGCAACAGGGAAGGATCACCTTTGACGCCGGTCTGACGGGTGTGGAGGCGGGCCGCTCCTACCAGGTGCAGGTGCACGAAAGTGGCGAGACTCGCACGGCGACGCTGACCGGTGGGTCGATCGAGGTCACGGTGCCGCCGCACGGCCTCGTTGCGGTCACCATCCCGGGAGCTGGTCGGCTGCAGCCGTGGCACGTCGTCCAGGACCATCCCGACCGGGCGCCGGTCTCGTACCACTTCGACGACTTCAGTGGTGGCGAGAGCAACGCCTCGGCCACCGACCGCCTCTACGGGATGCTCATCCCTCGCCCGGACCGCAGCGGCTACGACGCCTACCTGCAGTGCAGCGCGGTGGACGGGAGCGTGGTGGCCCTGCGGTACCGGGTCGATGACGGCGCCTGGCAGGACGCCCCTGCGAAACCCTTCCCGTACGAGTGGACCTTCGGGGTCGACGACGTCGCAGCGGCGTTCAGCTACCAGATCATCGTCGAGGGCAGGACCCGCCCGGTCCGCCGACTCTGGTTGCCGGGCACGGTGACCGGCGCCCTGCCGGCCGGTCAGGTCGTCGGCGGGGACCTGCTCGCCCGCGGCTCCACGACGCCCGCGGACCCCGTCCCGGTGACCGCCAGGATCCGTGCCACTGCAGCGATCCCCGACGCCGCGGTGGAGGTGGTCGTGCCGCCCGGGTGGACCGCCGATCGGCAGACGCTGCCCCTGGGTGCGCTCGCTGCGGGAGAGGTGCGGGACGTGTCGTGGATGATGACCGCCACGTCCGAGGCCGACACCGGACAACGTTCGCTGCAGGCAGTCCTGCGGTGGACCGACGCCGCGGGCGCGGCCCGGGAACAGGCACTCACGCCCACCAACGTCACGGTGGTGACTCCGTTGCGCCTCGTCGAGGTGGTGACACCCCGGGTGACGTCGTGGGGTGCGGATGACCCGTTGCCGGTCACCATCGCCGTGGTCAACCGCGGCCCCGTGGCCCAGGGTGGGACGGCGACACTCACCCTGCCGGACGGATGGCGCGCCGAACCCGCGTCCCTGGCGTGGACCGCGCCGGCGCGGGGACTGGTCGAGGTCAGCGCCACCGTCGTCCCCACCACCGCTGCACCCGGAGCGAGTGGACCACTCGTGGTCGACCCCGGTGCCGGGCTCGAGCAGGACCGGCGCACGCTCACCGTGCTGGACGCCGCGGACCAGGTCGTGGTGCCGGGTGACGAGGGCTACGTGGAGTACGGGACCTGGTTGCGCAGCAGCCTCGCCGGCTACGCCGGTTCGCAGACGCGCTACAGCCCTGACGACGTCCACGGCGGAGAGATCGAGTGGGCTGTCACGATCCGCCAGGCAGGGCGTTATGAGGTGTCGGTGTGGTACCCGTCGAACCCGACGACCACGACCGATGCTCGCTACACCGTCACGACGCCGGCGGGCGAGCTCGAGCACCACGTCAACCAGCAGGACTCCGCGCGACAATGGCGTGTGCTCGGCACGTACGAGTACGGTGCCCAGGATCGGGCGTCGGTCATGCTGACGGCGATCTCGGGAACCCACACCCGTGCCAATGCGGCCCGGTTCCGGAAGGTGTCATGAGTCCATCCCCACCTGCCGGGCAGCACTTCGACGTCGTCGTGATCGGCGGCGGAGCGGCCGGCTGCCCGGCCGCCGTCCAGGCGGCGCGACTCGGCGCCAGAACCCTTCTGGTGGAGAAGAGCGCCGCCCTGGGTGGGACGACCACCGTCGCCGGGGTGTTCACCACGGGCCTGTTCCATGCCTGGGGCGAACAGGTGATCGCCGGAATCGGCTGGGAACTCGCGACCCGGGCGATGGAGGTGGCCGGCACACCGCTGCCCGACGTCAGCGACTGGCGCCAACCGCACTGGAAACACTCGATCCGGGTCACCCCGGTGATCATGTCGGCCGTGCTTGACCAGGCGATGGCGGAGGCTGGTGTGGACCTTCGGCTCCACACCATGCTCGCCGCCGTCGAACGCGGCGCCGCCGAGGGCGATCCCTGGCGGATCACCTTGTGTGGCAGGGAAGGCCTGTCGAGCGTCACGGCCGCGGTGCTCGTGGACGCGAGCGGTGACGCGAACGTGGTCGGGCAGCTGGGGTTGCCCCGCCGCACGGTCGAGGAACTGCAGCCCGGCACGCTGATGGTGCGGCTGGGCGGGTACGACCTCGACTCGCTCGACCGCGAGGCGATCGAGTCGGCCGGTGCCGCGGCCATGGTGAACGGCGAGCTGCGCGCCGAGGACTTCAGCTCGCCGAACGGCGACCCGGTGTGGCGCTTCCTGGTCAATCGGGGTCAGAACGCCATGCACGTGACCGGCATCCGCGCCGGGACCAGCATTGAACGGACGGCGGCCGATGTTGCCGCCCGGGCCACCTTTCTGCGGATCTTCTCCTTCCTCAGATCCCAACCGGGACTGGAGGACCTGGTGGTCGAGGGATGGTCCACCGAGTGCGGGATCCGCGAGACGTGGACCGTGGTCGGGGAGGCCACGATCACCGCCGACGACTACACCTCCGGACGGGTGTGGCCCGACGCAGTGTGCCACAGCTTCTTCCCGATCGACCTGCACACCGCCGTCGCCGAGGACATCCACTTCCGCCCCTTGGAGTACGGTGTCGTTCCCACGATCCCGTTGGGAGCCCTGGTGCCGCGTGGGGAGGACCGGCTCCTGGTCGCCGGGCGCATTCTGTCCTCCGATCGCCTGGCCAACTCCGCGGCGCGGGTACAGGCGAGCTGCATGGCGATGGGGCAGGCAGTGGGGGCGGCAGCGGCGACAGCGGTCCGTACCGGATCGTCCGTGCGCGGTCTCGACCCGGTCGACCTGCGCACCGTCCTGCGCGCGCACGGCGCCATCGTGCCGGAACCCACTCACATCGAGGCTGCGGCGCACAGCCCACAGGACCGGCGAGGATAACTGCGTCCATGGTGCATGTCGGCATCCCGTGCCGTCGGCGGAGTGGATCACGGTTCTCCGGCAGTGCTTGTCGCTCCCAGCGGGCCGTCCTTGGCCGCCGGGAAGTAGCCCTTGTCGTGCTCGGCGTCACGCCGGTAGACCATGAACGTCCGCTCCCAGACCACGCAGGTGTCCCCGTGTTGGTTCAGGCCCCGGGTGGTGCAGCTGACGATCCCCGCGTACGGACGGGACTTCGACTCCCGCGCGGACCGGACGAGCGACTCCGCGTAGAGAGTGTCACCGACGAAGACCGGATGGGTCAGCCGGATCTGTTCCCACCCCAGATTCATCAGCGCGTTCTGGCTGGTGTCACCGACACTCAGGCCGAGCACGATCGCCACGGTCAGACCCGAGTTGACGATCATCCGGCCGTAGGGCGCGCGGGCGGCGAACTCGGTGTTGAAGTGGTTCTGGTTGGTGTTCATGGTGAGCAGCGTGAACCACGTGTTGTCCGCCTCGTTGATCGTCCTTCCCAAGGGGTGCTGGTACACCTCGCCCACCGTGAAGTCTTCGTAGTACCGGCCCAGGCTGCTCACGGAACTCCTAACCTTGGAGGTATGATTCAGCAAACGTAGTGGGTGGCACGTGGGCGGTCAAGGTTGGTTGGGGCATGGTGCGCGTCGCTCTATTATTCCTTGGAGGTTTGACGTAGCCTAGGTCCATGTCGACGAGGAGCCACTGATGCTGCCGCTGCAAGATCTCCGCATTGTCAGCCTGGAGCAGTACGGGGCAGGGCCGTACGGCAGCCTGCACCTGGCCGACCTCGGTGCCGAGGTCATCAAGGTCGAGGATCCTCGTGTGGGTGGCGATGTGGGGCGACACGTGCCGCCGTACGCCGAGGGTGACGATTCACTGTTCTTCCAGACCTTCAACCGGAACAAGCGCTCGATGTCGCTCGATCTCAGCACGCCGGCGGGCCGTACGGTGTTCGAGGACCTGGTGCGGTGCAGTGACGCGGTGTACTCGAATCTCCGGGGGGATGTTCCCGAGAAGCTCGGCATCACCTACCGCCAGCTCTCCCACCTGAATCCTGCCATCGTCTGCTGCTCCCTCAGCGGCTACGGCATGACCGGCCCACGCTCGGCCGAGCCGGCCTACGACTACCTGCTACAGGGTGTTGCGGGCTGGATGAGCCTCACCGGAGAACCCGCTGGCCCACCGACGAAGTCGGGCCTGTCCGTCGTCGACTTCGCCGGCGGTCTGGTCGCCGCAGCCACCGTGCTTGCCGGGGTTCACGCCGCTCGCCGCGACGGCGTCGGGGCCGACTGCGACATCTCCTTGTTCGAGACCGCCCTGTCCATGCTCAGCTATCTCGGGACCTGGCAGCTCAACGCCGGACACCAGCCGCGCCGGACCGCCCACTCGGCACATCCGTCACTGGTTCCGTTCCAGAACTTCGAAACCGCCGATGGCTGGATCGTCATCGCGTGCGCCAAGGAGAAGTTCTGGCTCCGCTTGGTCGCTGTGCTCGGTTGTCCTGAACTGGCCGATGACCTCCGATTCGCCACTTTCGGCGACCGCTACCAGCATTCCGGGGAGCTGATTCCCGTGCTGCAGCAGCTGTTGCGTGCCCGCACCACAGCCGCCTGGCTCGAGGACCTCTCGGAGGCCGGTGTGCCCTGTGCACCGGTGAACACGGTGGCCGACGCGCTCGCCGACCCACAGACCGCTGCTCGGGACGCCGTCATCGAGGTCGACCATCCGCAGTGGGGACAGGTGCGCCAGATCGCCTCGCCAGTCAAGGTGGGCACGGCGCGACGCGAGCATCGACGTGCACCCCAGCGCGACGAGGACTTCGACCACGTCGTCCGGAACATCCTCGGCTACGACGATGCGGCGATCGCCGCACTGCGTGAAGATCTGGAGCTCACGCCGCGCTGACGACGATCAGTTCCGAGAGACGGAGCGTCGCTGCCGGTCGAGAATCCGCAACGCCTGTTGCCGTACGGCTTCGTCGACCAGTTGTCCGTCGTGTCGCTGCGCGCCCGTGTCGCCGGTACTGACGACCGCCCCCGCCCACGCGAGCTGCTCGGGCGAGGGGGTGAAGGCGTCCCGTACGACAGCCACCTGACGCGGATGGATGCAGGCCTTCGCGTCGTAGCCGGAACGGGCCGCCAAACGTGCATCCGCGGCGACGCCATCCATCGCGTCCAGCTCCACGACCGCGTGGTCGATCGCCAGCACGTGGTTGGCCCGTGCCGCCAGCAGCACCTGCCATCGTGCGTGGGCAAGGACATCCGGCAGTCCGGGCTCCTGCGGTGCTCCGCGCCAGGGGGCGACGCCGAGCACCGCGGCGAGATCGACCGAGCCCCACATCAGTCCAATGACATTGGGCACCGCAGCCAGGGCGGCCGCTGCCAGGATGCCGCGGGGGGTCTCACACAGGGCCACCACCCGCAAAGGCGCGAGCCGGGCCAGTAGTTCCGGCTCCTCGGCCTTGGGGACCATGACGCTGGTGAAGCCGGCTCGCGTGACCGCGCTCAGGTCATCAGTGAGGTCGTCGGTCCCGGGAGCGTTCACCCGGACGACGGCGGCCTCGACGTCCAGGTTCTCGGCCAGCGTGGCCAGGCTCTTGCGAGCCCGTCCCCGTTCCCTCGGAGCCACCGCGTCCTCGCAGTCGATCACCGTGACGTCGGCGACCTGGCTGGCCCGGAGCACCCGATCCGGGCGGGTGGCCGGCACGAACAGCCATGCCGGCCCGTTGGTTCCCCCCATCATCGAGACCCGCCGTCGACGACGGCGGCATCGGGGTCTGTGTCGAAGGGGCCGAAGGTGACGTCGCGGTCGCGCGGCCACCACGGGGTGGTGGCCCGGCGGAACGGCAACGAGAGCAGGTCGTGCTGCGAGGGGCCGGTCATCGCGACGTCGACCATCTCTCCGGCGACCGCGGCAAAGCCTTCTCGGTACTGGCCGGCCGATTTGGCCTGGACGAGCCACGCCCCGCTCACGTCGAGACCGGCCCGCAGGTAGAGCCGGGGATCGGTCATCGCATTGGGATGTTCGGTGATCACCAGGAAGGTGGTACCGATGGCGAGGACCACACCGGCACCGGAAGTGATGTAGCGCGCCGGGATGACCGTGGACCCGTCGAAGGCGGTCACCACCCGCCCGGTGATCGTCACCGGAGCGAAGAAGTGGGGGCTCAGGGTGCCGCCCACCTGCACCGTGATCTCGGATCCGATCCCGGCCGCCAGACAGGTCGCCACGGCCGGTGCGTCCACGATCGAGGAGAACGCCGGCCCGGCCAGATCGGCCGCCAGGATGGCACAGAGCATCTCCGGACTGTCCCCGGTGCTGCCGGCCGACGGGCTGTCACCTCCGTCACCGAGCACCATCGGACCGCCGCGGCCGGCGCGGTCACGGGCCATCGCGATCGCGTCGGTCAGCGACACCTTGTCGACCACCAGCCGTTCCCGCCGGTCGAACAGCTCCTGGGCGAGCATGTCGGCACAGTCCTGCGCCGCAACCGGGTCGTCGTCGGTGACCACGACGACTGACCATCCCAGGTCAGGCACGTCGAGCCACGGCTGGGTGCAGAAGATCGAGGCATCGACGATGCGCCCTTCCGCCACCCAGGAGTCCCGGATCCGCATCACCTCGGCCACTGGACCCGTCGTGGTGTTGTGCACCTCGGAGGCCGACATCAGCGGGATCCTGCGGAAACCGACGCTCGGCGCCAACTTCCCGTCGAGCTGGTCGGCCAGCATGGACATGGCCCGTCGGCCGGTGTCGGTCATGTCGACGTGGGGATAGGTCAGGTACCCGGCGAGCAACGGTGTTGCGGCGGCGATCTCGGCCGTGATGAAGGCGTGCAGGTCGAAGCTGGCCGCGATCGGCTTCGCGGGACCGGCCATCGCCCGTACCGCCGTCAGCAGATCACCTTCCACGTCGTCGCAGCCTTCGGCGGTCATCGCACCGTGCAGCCGAAGGTAGACCGCGTCGACGTCATCGATCACGGCGGCGAGGCCGTCGAGGACGCGGGCTCGTAGTTGAGCATGGTCGTCCGCGGCCATGGTCGGGCCGCTGGCCGATCGGGCATGGAACACCGGCACGATCTCGATGTCACGTTCGTCAGCCACCTGGTAGGCGCCGGTGATGCAGTCGTTCTGCACCCGTACCGTCAGCACCTGGTCTCCTTCGCACCAGGTGCCCCGGCGGAAGTCCTCGACGGTACCTCGGCCGCCGGCGAAGGTGTTGGCCTCACGGGCCAACCCGGCCAGTGCGACGCGATGCCTGGCCGCCATCAGACGCCGATCCCGGTGGAGCGTCGGAAGATGTCGACACCGCCGACCAGTTCGCCACTGCGGAACTCAATCCCCAGAGGTTTGGCGAGGTAGGCCTGCGTCCCGGTCTCCCTGATCGGGTGAACCTCGTGACCACGGCGCCGGAGGTCGGCGATGATCGTCTCGTCGAGCCGGTCGTCGACCACCAGGGTACGGACCGTCGGCCCTTCGGGGGCGGACGGATCTGCCCCCTCGATGTGGATCCGGGGTTGGCCGATGGCTTCCTGGACGTCCATGCCGAAGTCGATCAGGTTCACCACGGTCTGAAACATGGCCGACACCACCCGGCGACCACCCGGCGCACCGAGGGCCACGACGGGCTTGCCATCCTTCTTGATCATGACCGGGGTGGCGTGGCCGAGCTGGTTCTTCCACGGTCCCACGGAGTTCGGCGTCCCCGGCTCGGGGTTCATCCACATGGTGACGTCGTAGAGCAGAACTCCGGTGGTCGGCACCACGACGCAGGAGCCGAAGGCGAGGCCCAAGGTCTGGGTCAGGGTCACGACGTTGCCGTCGGCATCGGCGACCGACAGGTGGGTGGTGTCCTTGCCGCCCGGGTCGGCGGCCCGGGAGGTGGCCGGATTCGGCCGGCCGAGGTGACCCCAGGGATCACCCGGCCGGGTCTGTGCCGCCACCTCGTGCCGAGGGAACCCCGGGAGCAGGGACTGTGCATAGGCCTTGTCCACCAAGGCGTCGACCGGGACGTCGACACCCTCGGGATCCCCGACGTAGCAGAAGCGATCGGTCCAGGCCTGCCGGTGGATCTCGGCCATCAGGTGCCAGAACTCACCGTCGTTGCGGTCCATGCTGCCAAGGTCGAAACCCTCGGCGATGTTGAGCATCTCCAGCAGGGTGAGGCCGCCGGTCATCCCGGAGGTGGCCACCACCTCGTACCCGCGGTAGCTGCCGACGAGTCCTTCCGAGACCGCGGGCCGGTAGTCCGCCAGATCCTGGGCCGACAGCACACCGCCGAGGTCCTGGACGTGTTGGGCGATGGTCTCGGCGATCGGCCCGGAGTAGAACGCCTCCGGCCCCTGCTCGGCGACGGCTCGCAGCGTGGCCGCGAGCTCAGGCTGCCGTACGGGGGATCCGTCACCCTGGTAGAAGCCACTCGGCATCGGGATCCCGTTGGCCAGGAAGATCCGGCGGATCTCGTCGAACTTGTTCAGCGTGGTGAAGTGCGTGGCGAAGTAGCTGACGTCCTCCTCATCGGCGGCGAAGCCAGCCTCGGCCAGCTCGATCGCCGGCTGGAGCAGGTCGCGCCACGGCAGCGAGGCATGGGTGGCGTGCAGCTCGGCAAGACCCGCCACATAGGTGGGGACGCCGACCGACAACGGTCCGCGCTCGTTGCGTGCCTCGGCCACCCCGCGCCACCCGAAGGCGGCGCGAGCCGCGTCCCGCTCAAGCAGGTACGGCACGAAGGTGTCCTCGGCCAGCCCGCGCGGCGTGCGCCCGTAGAAGTTGATCTCCGTGGTGCGCCCGGTCGCCGCGGAGTGGGCCAGCAGGACACCAACCCCGCCGATGCTGTTCATCGCCGTCTCGCGCACGGCGGTGGTCATGCTCGCGGCAATGGCGGCATCGAAGGCGTTTCCCCCGGCCTCCAGAACCGCTGCCCCGACCTCGGCGGCCTCGATGTTGTGCGCCACGACCATGCCACGTTGACCGATCGCAGGCGTCTTGCCGACGATGCGCCGGGTTCGGTTCACGATGTTCCCCTTCTCTGGGTTCAAACCTTGGAGGTTTAAGACAAGGTAGTACGCTGCGGCGACACGGTCAACCGAGGTCCCGCCGTGATCCACACCCTGGGAGGCACTGATGGTCAAGCAGCGTTCTGAGGCTTCCGGGCCGGGACAGGTGGGTGTCGCCACCGGTCCGGCGTACGCGACACTGGCCGCCAGGCTGCGGGATCGCATCGTGTCCGGCGAACTGCAGCCGGGGGACCAGTTGCCGACCGAGCTCGAGGTCTCCGCCCAGTTCCAGGTGAGTCGCAACACCGCCCGCGAGGCCATCCGCATCCTTGCCAGCCAAGGACTGGTGGCGACTCGTCGCGGTGCGACCGGTGGGAACTTCGTGGCACATCCCTCGCCCGAGGCCATCCGCGATACCCTCCACACCGGGCTCGAACTGCTGGCGGCCTCGCGGACGATCAGCCTGGCCGACCTGATGGAGGCACGGGAGACCTTGGAGATCCCGGTGGCCGAACGGGCCGCGCTGCGTCGTGACGAGGAGGATCTGGTGCGACTCCGGGCCTCGGTCGCCATCCCCGCAAAGCCCTCCGACGACACCGTGTACGGCAACCACCGCGATTTCCATGCCCATCTCGCCCGGGCCAGCCGCAACCCGCTCTACGAGGTGTTGGCCGAACCGCTGTTCCGCATTCCGCTGTCCGAGCGCTATGCCCACCGTGAGAAGCGCACCACCCACTGGCGTCACGTAGAGAGCGACCATCGACAGATCCTCGACGCCATCGAACAGGGGGATCCGATCGGCGCCCGGGAAGCCGCCCGGGCCCATCTGCACTACCTACGCTCGGCCTACGTCGAGCCGACCGACGAGGCGTGAGCCGTAGGGCGACTCACGCCGTCCGGTAGGTCTGGGTGAGTAGCGGATGGTCTGCCACCATACGGTCGTAGCCGTGGAACTCGCGTGAGATGGCCGACGGCTGCTCCAGGGTGTAGACCCCCACCGCGAAACACTCGTCCATGATCACCTCGGTGAGCTCCTTGGTGGCGGTCGTGACCGCGGCTGGCTCGATGGCAGCGTCCGCCTTCGCCACCGCAGCACGGTAGGCCGCCGGGACGTTGTCCTTGAGCATCGGGTTGTTGGCCAACCGGAAGGCGGTGTTGCTCGTCATACCGGTGGCGCCGCGGAAGGAGTTCGACGAGGCACCCATGTAGCACTGTGCCTTGCCCGACTGGTAGGTCTCTGCCGCCCCGGCCGCATCCTTGGCGTCAATGGTCAACTCGAAGCCGATCGAGGCCAGGTCCTCCTGCATGATCTCCAGGTTGCGCGCGTTGTACTCCGCGATCTGGTTGATGACGCAACTTGCCTTGAGCGACACGCCAGAGGCCTTGTCCAGCGGGGCTTTCGCCGCTTGCAGGTCGAACCCGGCCGAGTCCAGGTAGGTCTTGTCGAAGGCGGGCGACCCGGGCGGGAAGATCGAGTACACCGCCTGGCCGACACCGAACTGGACCTGCTCGACCATCCGATCCCGGTTGATCGCCCGGGCCAGGGCCTGGCGGACGTACTTGTTGTCGAACGGCGGCAGGTTCACGTTCATCGAGAACTGGACGATGAGCGCGCCCGGTGCGCCGGTGACGATGTCGAACCTGTCCTTCAGCCGGGCGTAGTGCCGCCCGTCGAGCGCCAGCGCCCCGTCGACGTCACCGGCCTCGAGGGCGACCACGGCTGAGTCCTTGCTGCCCAGGAAACGGAAGGTCACGGTGTCCAGATAGGGCCGGTCGGGCTCCCAGTAGTGCTCGAACCGCCGCAGGACGAGTTCGTTGCCGGGCTGGTAGGACTCCAGGGCGTACGGCCCGCAGCCCGCCGGGGTCTTCTTCAGGCTGTCCGGCTGGTTGGCCTTTCCTTGTACCACGGGGAACCAGGCCATGAAGTCGAAGATCCGATCCTCGTTCACCGCGTCGCCGAAGGTGAGCTTCACCGTGCGGGCGCCCGCTGCGGTGGCCGACTCGATGAAGCTGGTGCTGGAGGTCTGGCTCAGGCCCGTTCCCGGGTCCTTGGCCCGTTTCACACCGGTGACGATGTCGTCGGCCGTCAGTGGTGAGCCGTCGTGGAAGGTCGTCTCCCGGAGCTCGATCGTCATGCTCCGGCGGTCCTCGGCGATCGTCCAGCGCTCGGCAATGTCAGGGATCGGCTGGTAGTCCGCGGTGTAGCGGATCAGGTAGGAGTAAAGGGTGTTGAGCATCGGAAAGTTCCCCGAGGCATGGTTGTAGGGGTCGAAGCTGGCGATCTCATCACCGCGGCCCAGGACGATGGCCCCACCCGACGTCGGGGTCGCCTCGCCTCCTGGTCCTGTCGACTCGGGACCGCAGGCGCCCAACAGTGGTACCACTGCGAGGGCTCCGAGCGAGCCCAGTACCGCGCGTCGCGACACGGCGGGCAACAACGGTTCAGGCATGGCTTCTCCTTGTGTGTGTAGAGAACTCAGTCGAATCGGATACGTGGGTCCAGGAAGGCGTACAGGACGTCGACGAGCAGGTTGAGGACGATGAAGATGGCGATCACGACCAGCACACTTCCCTGGATCAACGAGAAGTCACGCCCATCGATCGCCGTGAACAGCAGCCTTCCGAGGCCCGGGTAGGCGAAGACCACCTCGGTCACCACAGCGCCACCGAGCAGCGAGCCGAGCTGCAGCCCGACGACGGTGATGGTGGGGACCAGCGCGTTGCGCAACGCGTGCCGGCGCAACACGGTCCCCTCCGAGGCACCCTTGGCCCGGGCGGTGCGGATGAAGTCGCGATGCATCACCTCACTCAGCGAACTGGCCACGAACCGCGCCGTCACCGTCGAGGCGTGCAGGGCGATGGCGAGTGCGGGGAGGATGGTGTGCCGCAGCGCACCGACCGGGGACTCCCAGAACGGCACGAACCGGGACGCCGCGGGCAGCCAGTTCAGCTTGACGCTGAGCAGCAGGATCAGCAGCAGACCGATCCAGAAGGTCGGTGCAGCCAGACCCGTGGCGAGGAAGCCGTTGGTGAGACGGCCGTACCAGCTGCGGGGATGCAGGCCGACCGCGATCCCGAGAGGGACAGCAATGACGAGGGTCAGCGCCATGGCCAGGACGGCGAGTTGGGCGGTCGCGGGGAGACGATCCCCGATGAGCTGGGCGACCGCGTGTCCGTTGACCAAGGAGGTGCCCCAGTCGCCCTGGAACAGGTGCCCGAGCCAGGTCAGGTACTGCAGCCACACGGGTTGGTCGAGGCCGTAACGGGCCTCGATCGCGGCGATCTGCTCCGGTGTGGCGTCCTCGCCCGCGAGAACCTGTGCCGGGCTTCCGGGCAATGCGAAGAGCATCGCCCACACGATGATGGTGGCCAACAGCAGGACCGGGATGAACTGCCCGAGTCGGCGGATCACGTAGGCACGCATCAGGTTGCTCCTCGTCCGGGTGCCGACGCCGAGGCCCGGCCCAGGTCCTGGGTTGAGCCCATGGCTCGGCGGAGGCTGGCACCGATCCGGTCCAGGGCGATCACCGTGAGGGTGAGCACGACCCCGGGAAAGATCCCGTACCAGGGGCTCTGGTACATGTACGCCTTGGCCTGTTGGAGCATCCCGCCCCAGGTCGGCTCGGGCGGGGGAATCCCGAGCCCGAGGAAGCTGAGCCCGGCGGCGACGACGATCGCCCCGGCCGCGGTGACGACGAACTGCACGATCAGGGGTGCCAAGATGTTCGGCAGCACCACCCGCACCATGATCGTCAGATGCCCGGCACCCATGGCCCGTTCGGCGAGGACGAAGTCGCGTTCCCTGATCTCGAGGGTCCCGGCACGGGCCAGACGGGCGAACTGTGGTGCGCTGGCGGAAGCGATCGCGATGATCATGTTGGTGGTGCTCGGTCCCAGGGCAGCAATGAACACCAGGGCAACCAGTACGGTCGGGACCGCCAGGATGACATCGATGATGCGCATCGCGATCGCGTCGACCGCTCGGCCGAAGTACCCGGCCAGCACGCCCAGAGGCACGCCGACCAGGGCTGCCGCGAGCGCGGACCCGGCGGCCACCAGGAGCGACGAGCGAGCTCCGAACATCAGCCGCGAGGCACTGTCTCGTCCGAGCTCATCGCTACCGAGCCAGTGCACCGGACTGGGCCCGATCAGGGTGTCGCTGCTGGTGGCCGTCGCCTCGAAGCCGGTGAGGGACCCATTCAGCAAGGAGGAGAGCAACATCGCCAGCAGGAAGGCCAGCGCGACGACCGACCACCGATCGGTCAGGAAGCGACGGAGCAGTTCAGTGCGCATGGCGTGGTCCGCCTGTCGTCATCACGTTCGCGTCCGACGGCATCGTGGTGTCGCCCGTGCGGTCCGCGCCCGCGATCGTCTGGTCCCATGGCTCCAGGACGGGGAAGTGACAGGCAACAGCGGTGCCTCCGACGTCGTTGAGCGGCGGCTCCACCTCGGCGCAGACGTCCTCGGCACGAGGGCACCGGGTTCGGAACCGACATCCGGTGGGCGGATCGGTCGGGCTCGGCACCTCGCCCTGGAGTGGGGCCCCAGTTCGCGCCCGGCCGGTCTCGGGCACCGGGACCGAGGCCAGGAGTGCACGCGTGTAGGGATGTCGTGGTGCTGTGAACATGGTCCGCTTCGGACCGATCTCGACAATCTTGCCGAGGTACATCACGGCGACCCGGTCACTGATGTGACGAACCACGGAGAGGTCGTGGCTGACGAAGAGGTAGGAGAGCTGGCGTTCGCGCTTCAGATCGGCCAGCAGGTTGAGGACCTGGGCCTGGACGGAGACATCGAGCGCCGAGACGGGCTCGTCCAGCAACACGAGCTCGGGATCGGTGATCAAGGCGCGGGCGATGGCAACACGTTGCCTCTGTCCACCGGAGAACTCATGCGGCAGTCTGCCGGAATGCGCCGGCAGGAGGCCGACCCGTTCGAACAGCTCGTGCACTCGGGCCATGCGCTCGCTGCGGCTCACATCGCCACGCAGCCGCAGTGGCTCTGCTGCGTTCTCGCCCACCGACCACCGCGGGTTCAGCGAGGCCAACGGGTCCTGGAAGACCATCTGCACCCGTTGCCGTACGGCAGTGAGGCTGCGGCGTCCGGCCGTGGCCACCTCGACCGAGCCGATCCGGATATCGCCACTCGTCGGCTCGACCAACCGGAGCAGGAGCCGGGAGGTGGTCGACTTGCCGCAGCCCGACTCGCCCACCAGCCCCAGCGTCTCGCCGCGGCGGATGGTGAAGGAGATGTCATCGACCGCATGGACCTCGCCGACCGTGCGTGACAGAACGCCCTTGCGGATCGCGAACCTCTTGACCAACTGGGTCACCTCGAGCAGCGGCTCGTCGTCGGGTGGAACCTCACCCGCACGGGATGGTGCGGCACCCTCGTCCGGCTCCATCGACACCGGTGGCTCGGTCGAGAAGTGGCAGGCGGCTGTCCTCTGAGGTTTCCCCGGCGACGTCGGCATTCCCAGGAGTACAGGGATCTCGCTGCCGCACAGCTCGCGTCCCTGCCGCTGGGGGCAGCGCGGAGCGAACGCGCAACCCCTGCGTTCGGCCATCGGGTCCGGTGGACCGCCGGGGATGGCAGCCAGTGCTCCGTCCACGTCTCGGTCCAGCCGTGGCACGCAGTTGAGCAGGGCGCGGGTGTAGGGGTGTGCCGGCTGGGTGAAGACGTCGTCGACCGGCCCGCTCTCGACCACCCGCCCGGCGTACATCACGCAGACCCGGTCCGCGTTCTCGGCAACGACCCCCATGTCATGGGTGATCAACAGAACCGCTGCTCCCGTGTCCTGCTTGGCAGTCCGCAGCAGGTCGAACAGCTGCGCCTGGACGCTCACATCGACTGCTGTGGTGGGTTCGTCGGCGATCAGCAACTGTGGACGGTTCGCCATGGCCATGGCGATCATGGCTCGTTGACACATGCCTCCCGAGAACTGGTGCGGGAACTGACGAGCCCGGGTGGCCGGTTGCGGCACGCCGACCATGTCGAGCAGATCAACCGCCCGACGCTGTGCCTCGCTGCGGGTGCCACCGTGCAGGGTGATGATCTCGGCGATCTGGTCGCCGATCCGCTGCACCGGATTCAGGGGCTGACATCGGATCCTGGAACACCGTCGCGATCTGCTGACCGAGCAGTCGACGTCGAACTGCATCGGGCATCGTGAGGAGGTCTTCGCCTGCGAATTCGGCCGTTCCGGTGACACGAGCGACGCGCTCACGGGGGAGCAGCCCCAGGGCCGCCATCGCCGACACCGACTTGCCCGAACCCGTTTCGCCCACGATGCAATGGGTTTCGCCGGGTCGGACGTCCAGATCGACTCCGTCGACCGCACGCAGGATGCCATTGGCGGTGCGGAACTCCACGACGAGTTCGCGAAGTCGGAACAGGAAGGCATCATCGCTGATGGTCCGAGGTTTCATGACAACTGGGCCACACTTCCTTGCTGGTTCACGCGCCGTTGCACTCCGAGTTCGCACCTCAGATGAGATTAACCTGGGAGGTTTCGTGAACACTACGACGCACGTCGAACCGCAGTCAAGAGGGAGGAGGCAACCGGTGCTGACGCGTCCGTTCCGTCATCCTGAGGCTCTCCTGGCCGGTACGCACAATGAGATGCTGCGGGCCCAGCCGCATCGCGACGACCAAGCTGACTAGGGTGATCGAGTGACCTCAACGACGCAGAGCGATCCGTCCGAGGGTGTGCTCGCACCTCACCCGCGGCTCTACCTTCCCGGCGGCCCGGTGCGGGTCACCACTGCGACATCGCGGCGGATCGCCGCCAGGGTCGAGGAGTTCGCCGACTCCTTCCTCGTCGAAGGTGATCGTGACGAGGTGCCGGCCACTCACAACGGTCATCTCATCCGGGCACGCCGGATGCAGCGGCGCGTCGTGACGCTGCTGGCTCAGTGGCTGGCGACGGGGGACCGGCGGTACCGGGATGGGGTGATCGACCATGTCACCGCCATGGGTGGATGGGAGTACTGGTCCTGGATCACCTGGCGTCGCGACGACCCCCGACCCGATGCGATCTTCGACCTCAGCTACGGCGAGAACAGCACCACCCTGGCGCTGGCCTACGACCTGTTGCACGACGATCTCTCCGATGGTGAACGACAACTGATCATCGACATCGCCCGCAGTCGTGCCCTGCAACCGTTCCTGGCGGTGGTCGAGCGCGACGAGGCCTGGTGGTTGGGCAAGGATGACTCCAACTGGAACACAGTCTGTGCTGGCGGGGCCGGGATCCTGGCTCTCGCCTTGCACGAGGAGCTGACGGAGGCGCAAGCCGTACTGCCCATCGTCGAGGAGTCGTTCGTCCCGTTCATGACCTCGCTCGAGCGCACCGACGGTGGGTGGCCGGAAGGGATTGGCTACTGGGCGTACGGGATGAGCTGGGCCTTCATGTACCTGCTGAGTCACGAGCGTTCCACTGGTCGGCCTCATCCGTTGCTCCGGGCGCCGGCGACGGCCAGCACCATCGAGTTCCCCCTGGACTTCTGGCCGTACGGGCATCCGTGCAGCTTTGGCGACTCGAACCACTTCAGCCTGTCGCCGCTGCACGTCCATGTGGCCGAACAGCTCGGCTGCACCGCTGCAGTGGAAGCGGCTCGGCCGATGATCGCCGGGGGTGCGTTCGAGGCCGAGGACGAGTCACGGCCGCTGGCGGCAGAGGCGCTGCTGCTCGGTGCCGCCGAAGGCGAGATCTCCACTGGGCAAGGAACCGAGGCCGATCCGGTTCGCAGCTACACCGGTCTCGGGTGGGTACGGTTGGCGGATCGCTGGCCGGAGCCACGCTTCTACCTCGCCGTTCGTGGCGGGACCAGCGGGGTGCCTCACGGCCATCGTGACCTGCTCAGTTTCCACGCCGTTGTGGACGGTGAGCATCTGATCGAGAACCTGACACCGCATGAATATCTCGACACCACGTTCGGTCCCCGTCGCGAAGAACTGTTCGAGATGGCCCCGGTCAGCAAGAATGTCCCGCTCATCGACGGCGTCGGCATCGTCAACGGCGTCCACATCGCGCCCCGGCTGCTCGAGGTCGACGGTTTCCCCGCGGTGGCACTCGACGCGACGGAGGCGATGGGGGTGGCGCGCGGCGACGAGCCGCTGGCCGAGTCGTGCCGACGGTTGTTCGTGCTCTTCGACGATCGTGCCGCACTCGTCCTCGACACCATCGACCTGGCTCATGACGGCCGCGTCGAGACTCGGCTGCACACCCGTGGCACGGTGACCACCGACGGGTCCCACGCCTCAGTGGTGGGGGAGCAGGCCCGTCTGACCATTGCCCACGCCGCAACGGCACCGGGTGGTCCGGCGGAACTGGCACGGTTCGATCTGGTGGCGGCCCCGACGACGCCGACGACCCCGGGCGAGGAGGCCACACTGCTGAGGTGGCACGGCCCGACCGCGCTGGGGAAGCGCTACGTCACCGCCACCCTGCTGGCGCGCGGTCAGGCGGATGCCGAGGTGCGTCTCGTGCCGGCAGACGGTGACGTACGGGTCGAGGTCCAGGTCGGCGACTGGCGCCACGACTTCGTCTCACCGGCCAAGGAGTGAGAGAGTCGTCGGTGTGAGACCCGACGACAAGGAGATCGAGCGCGCAGCAGAAGTGCTGCGCAAGGGTGGGCTGGTGGCCTTTCCGACCGAGACGGTCTACGGACTTGGGGCCAACGCCGAGGACGCCACCGCCGTCGGCCGCGTGTTCGCCGCGAAGGGACGCCCGACCTCGCACCCGCTGATCGTGCATCTGTCCGCCAGCCAGCACCTCGACGACTGGGCCGTCGAGGTGCCCGATGCTGCCCGGCAGTTGGCGGCTCGGCTGTGGCCGGGCCCGCTCACCCTGGTGCTGCGTCGCCATCCCCGGGTCACCCTGGCCACCACCGGTGGCCTCGAGACCGTCGGCGTACGGGTACCGGACCACCCGGTCGCCCAGGCCCTGCTGAGCGCTTTCGGGGGTGGCGTCGCAGCGCCTTCGGCCAACCGTTTCGGGTCGGTCAGCCCCACCACCGCCGAGCACGTCCGGACCGAACTGGGTGAAGCGGTCGACATGGTGCTCGACGGTGGGCCCTGCCAGGTCGGCGTCGAGTCGACCATCGTCGATGTCACCAGTGACACCCCGAGCATCCTGCGCCCCGGTGGTGCGACCCGCGAACAGATCGAGGCGATCCTCGGGACGCCGGTTGAGGTGCACGCCAGCAGTGCGATCCGAGTGCCGGGCCAGCACCCCTCCCACTATGCGCCGCGAGCCCGGGTGGTACTGGTGCCACCGGAGGAGATCATCACCGCTGCGGCCGCCGCTGCCGCCCGAGGGGAACGGGTCGGCGTCCTGCTCCCGGCCGATGCCACCGAGATGCCGACCAGCGTGCACGCCGTCGTCACCGTGCCCGGGACGGCCGCCGGCCACGCTCGGGCGTTGTACGGCGTCCTGCGCGATCTCGACGAGCAGGGGTGCGACCTCATCCTCGCCTCGCTCCCCGAGGAGACCGGCCTCGGTCTCGCCATCGCCAATCGCCTGCAGCGCGCCGCGGGGCCCCGCCCGACGGCGTGAGTCGTCAGGCCGGGGTCGGCACGATCGCCCCGTGCGCCCGGAGCGCACCAACCAACTCGTCGTACGGGACATCGGCCAGCGCCGTCGCGGAGCGGGCGCCCAGCGCCGCCAGTGCCCCGGCCGCCTGCCCGGTCGCCATCGCTGTCGCCTGGACCCGGTAGGCGGAGTTGGCGTCCTGGTCGCCGTCGATGCTGCGGCCGGCGACCACAAGATGGTCATGGTCACGGGGGAGCATGGCGGCCCGGGGGATCGTCGCCACCCGACCTTGGGCGAGATAGGTCTTGTGCACCCCGTCTCCGTCGGGATCATGCACATCGATCGGGTAGTAGCTGTGGCACACCGCGTCCGGCCACGTCCGGCCTGACAGGTAGTCGGCGCCGGTGATGTGCTGACGGCCCTCGATGGTGCGGGTCTCCCGAACGCCTGCCTCCGCCGCGACCCAGTCGACCCGAAGGTTTTCCAGCCCTGGCAGGGTTCTGGCGAACCGGATGATCCGCAGCATGGCCTGTCGGCCGGCCACTTCGACCGCCGTCCGTTCGGCACTGCTCGCCCCGTCGAGATGGGTCAGGTGGATCCGGTTCTCGCCGTGGGTGGCCAAGAATCCGTACAGGCCGTGGTGGCGGTGGCCGAGGTCCCCGGGCAGCAGCACTCCGTCGGCGATGGCAGCCTCGACGAGTTCGTCGAGCTGGTCGGGATCCTGGGTGTCGAGGTCGTAGCCGCTGACGAGGAGCGACAGCGTGCCTGGCTGCCGCCGTTCGTTGCGGTGGCGGGCCAGCCCGGCCAGGCCGACGACATCGGCGTCTCCGGTGCAGTCGACGAGGTTTGTCGCCGTGACGGGGGACAGGCCCTCTTTCCCGCACAGCTGGAGATCCCAACGGTCATCGTTCCACTCGGCTGTTGCGGTCATCGTGTGCAGTCGCAACTCGACGCCGGCCTCCAGAACGGCTTCGGTCAGCACTGCGGCATAGACACCGATGTTGACCCGTACCTGCCGCTTCCAGTGCGGGCGGTCGTCATCGGCGAAGTCGGGGAGCTCGTCGCCGGCCAGCTCGACGGCCGTGGCGACCAGGTCCCAACCGATCCCGGCGATCACCTGCTCGCCCCAGGCGTGGAACAGGCCGGGAAGGTTGATGCCGGCCGAGGTGGTGGTGCCTCCGAGCATCGCGTTCTTCTCGACCAGGAGGGTACGGGCTCCGAGACGGGCCGCCTGGATGGCAGCCGGAACGCCGGAGGGCCCGCCGCCGACGACGATCACGTCGTAGTGGTCGGCCATGGACGTGGTGGCAGCGAGGTCGGGCATCGGTGCTCCTGACGATAACGTTTCAATCCGAGTGGCCATGGTAGTGCCATCTGTGGTGTGTGAAGATCTCCGGGTGGATCTTCGCCAGGCAGTGACAGAATTTCATCAGGTCTATGGGCTCCCGGTGCGGGACGTGCCCGACACCCGGGTGCCGGAGAAGCAGCTCCGCATCGACCTGATCGCCGAGGAGTTCGAGGAGCTGCAGGAGGCCCTGGCTGCCGACGACGTCGTTGAGACCGCCGACGCGCTGGCCGACCTGCTCTACGTCGTGATGGGGGCCGCCCTCACCTTCGGGGTGCCCATCGACGAGGTGGTCGACGAGGTGCACCGCTCCAACCTGTCGAAGCTCGGCGAGGACGGTCAGCCGATCCGTCGGGAGGACGGCAAGATCCTGAAGGGCCCGGACTTCTTCACCCCCGACATCGCCGGCGTGTTGGAACGTCACCGCTGACGACCGCACCGTCGAAAAAGTCGAAGGCCCCGAGCGAACTCGCCAACGCTCGGGGCCTTCGACTCGTGAACTCGGAATCGTCAGAGCTCGAGGCCCGGGTACAGCGGGTGGGCGTCCAGCATCTCGGCCGAGGCGGCCTTCACGCGATCGGCCACACCCTCGGCCAGCACGTGATTGGCCTTGCCCGGCACGCCTGACTTCGTCAGCTTCGGGGTGGCATTGTCGATCACGTCCATGATCAACTCAGCGACCCTGTCGAACTCGGCGGCTCCGAACCCGCGCGAGGTGAGTGCCGGGGTGCCGATCCGGACACCGGAGGTGTACCAGGCGCCGTTGGGATCCGACGGTACGGCGTTGCGGTTGGTCACCACGCCGGCCTCCAACAGAGCACTCTCGGCCTGGCGGCCGGTGAGTCCCTTGCCGGACACGTCGATCAGCACCAGGTGGTTGTCGGTGCCGCCGGTGACCAGCGTCGCTCCCCGCTTGAGCAGACCCTCGGCCAGGGTGTGCGCGTTGTCGGCGACCTGCTGGGCGTAGGTCTGGAACTCCGGCGTACGGGCCTCGGCCAGGGCGACCGCCTTGGCGGCCATCATGTTCGACAGCGGGCCACCCAGCACCATCGGGCAGCCGCGGTCGACGCTCGGCGCGTACTCCTCGGTCGCCAGTACCAGGCCGCCGCGGGGACCACGCAGCGACTTGTGGGTCGTGGTGGTGACCACGTGGGCGTGCGGCACCGGGTCCTCGTCGCCGGTGAACACCTTGCCAGCCACCAGACCGGCGAAGTGGGCCATGTCGACCATCAGCGTGGCACCCACCTCGTCGGCGATCTCGCGCATCCTGGCGAAGTTCACCCGACGCGGGTAGGCCGAGTAGCCGGCGATCAGGATCAGCGGCTTGAACTCACGGGCCGCCGCAGCGACGGCGTCGTAGTCGAGGAGTTGGGACTCGGGGTCGGTCCCGTACGAACGCTGGTGGAACATCTTGCCGGAGATGTTGGGGCGGAAGCCGTGGGTGAGATGGCCGCCGGCGTCGAGGCTCATGCCGAGCATGCGCTGCTCACCGAACTTCTTGCGCAGCACCTCCCAGGCGTCCTCGTCGAGGTCGTTCATCGATTTCACCCCGGCCTCGGCGAGTGCTGGCGTCTCCACCCGGTGGGCGAGGATCGACCAGAAGGCGACCAGGTTGGCGTCGATGCCCGAGTGGGGCTGGGCGTAGGCATACTCGGCGCCGAAGAGTTCGCGGGCGTGCTCGGCGGCAACGGACTCGACGATGTCGACGTTCTGGCAGCCGGCATAGAAGCGGTGCCCGACCGTTCCCTCGGCGTACTTGTCGCTCAGCCAGTTGCCCATCGTCAGCAGGACGGCGGGGGAGGCGTAGTTCTCCGAGGCGATCAGCTTCAGCGAACCTCGCTGGTCGGCCAACTCGGAACGGATCGCGCCGGCGATCCGGGGTTCCACGCCTTCGATGACCTTGAGTGCGGTCTGGTAGGCGGTGCTGGTCTGCGCAGCGGTGTCGGACACGTTGGTCTCCTGGGTGGCAAACGGAACAGGTACGCGCTGGTGAGCCTATCGCTCCGGCGTCGAGGAGTCGGTCTCGTCCGGCCGGGACGCAGCTACCTCTCATCGGGAGAATGGACGATAGTTCCGTAATATGGATGCGACAGGCATATGGTGAAACTCTCTGCTAATCTCTCAGCACGGTTCGGTTCCCACTGACGAGAACGGTTCTTCCATGACGATGCCCTTTCCCTCCCGTACGACCTCGGCTCGGCGCTGGCTCGCCCTTGCGCTCACGACCGCTGTGGCGGCACTGAGTTGGGCGGGTGCGCCTGCCACGGCAACCCCTGCTGCGGCAACCACGACAGCTCCACTGCTGACCGAGACCGTGCCCGATGCGATGGACAGTTCCAACGTGGCGGGCTGGTGGACCCCGCTCGCCCTGCACGGCAATGACCGATACCTCGCCTACAACGCTCCCGCCGAGGAAGAGGATCGCCATGAGGTCCACCTGGCTCGCCAGGCATCGGACGGCACGTGGACCTCAGCCTGCCTCGAGGATGCGGCCGGCGCCTGCGAGACCCACCTCGACGATCCGGGGCACAACCAGCCCTCGCTCGCCGTCGACGGCAACGGCCAGATCCACGCCTTCGTGTCGATGCACAACTCACCGTGGCAGTACTTCCGCTCCGACGTCGCCGGCGATGTGACGAGCATGGTCGACCGGTCGAGCCAGCTGCCCGACCAGAACACCACCTTCACCTACCCGGTGCTGGCGACGGCTCCGAACGGCGACGTCTACCTGATGGCGCGGGTGGGCCCGGCCAGCAGCTACTCGGCGCGGCTCTACCGCTACGAGCTGGCCACCGGGCAGTGGACGCGGGTCGCGATCTTCGCCCAGGAGGCCGGATGGACTCCGTACCCGGATGATCTTGCTGTCGACGACGACGGCACCGTACACATCCTGTGGGAGTGGGCCGACGGCGGCGCCGGGCCACTGCGCTACAGCGGGTCCTACCTCACCTATCGCCCTGCTGACGGCGTCTTCCGCACCATCGCCGGGCAGCCGGTGACGCTGCCGGTGACCCGGTCGACCACGGGCATGGTGTACGAGCCCGGAGACGGGGTGGTCCAGTCGGCGCGCTTCGCGCTCGTGAACGGTACGGGGAACAAGCTGATCGGTGTGGCCTACCGCTACCAGCCGACGGGCAGTACGACCTTCGACATCCGGTGGGCGCGGTGGGACGGTACGGCCTGGCAGAACGAGACGATCGCCAGCGGATTCTCTTCCCCTGCAGCGATCGCGGCCACCCATGACGAACGACGGGTCCGCGTCTACTATGTGCGCACCGCGACCTGTGATGAGCGTGACCTGCGTGAGCAGGGCGGTCTTTTCGTTGCTGAGAAGCTGCTCTCGCCGGAGCCGATGCCCGACACCGACGCCTGGCAGGAGACCTGGCTCGGCGGCGGGGCCGGGGTGGAGCGGTTCGCCGCCGAGTCGGACAGCAACGGCGACGACGTGCTGTACCTGGCCTCACCCCGGGTGGGCGACCCGGTGAACGATCCACAGCTGCGGATCGCCAAGTATCCCCGCGAAGGTGATCTCGCACGGAAGTCGCGGGCGACCGGGGGAGCGACACCGACCGCACCGGCCGACGGCGGGCCGACCAATCTTGCGTACGGCGCCACGGTGACGACGAGCACCACGCTCAACGATGTCGCCATCGGTGCCTGTGCCACCGACGGCGACCACTGGTCCTCGACGAGCCGCTGGATCTCAGCCGCCACGGATCCCAGCCCCACCATGACGATCGACCTGGGTGATCCGATGACGGTGGGCGAGGTGCAGGTGTACAGCGGCTACGCCGGTGGGGCGGTCGCGGCCGCCTTCACCGTCGAGGCCAAGGTCGACGGCACCTGGCAGCAGGTCGCCGCCGTCAGCGGGAACGTCCTCAATCCCCGTACGGTCGTGCTCGCCAGCCCGGTGCAGGCCAGCCAACTGCGGTTGGTCTTCCCTGCCGGCACGGTGCGAATCTACGAGGTCGTCGTCCACGCCGAGCAGACCGTACCGTCAGTCGGCGTCGTTCCGATCACTGCTGCACCAGGATTCCTGCAGTACCCGGGCTCGGCCTCGATCGTGCGCAGCACCCTGGTCAACCTCACCGGGGCCACCGTCCAGGGGACCGCGAGCCTTCAGGTGCCGGCCGGGTGGACGGTGCTGCCGACACAGACCAGCTACAACCTCGCTCCTGGCGAGGAGCTTGCGCTGCAGTTCCGTGTCACCTCGCCCGCCACCGCAGCCGTTGGTGACCACCACCTCACCTTGTCGGTGAGTCCGTACGGAGAGGTCGGTGAGCTCACGCTGCCGGTCCGTGGTGGCGTCTTGTATCCCTCCGACGGGCCCGGTGTCTACGCCGAGACGGGTGCCTGGAACTCCAGCAGCCTGCTCGGACCCGACGGATCGGCCACCCGCTGGGCGTACGGCGGCTCCGGCGGTACGGCGACCTGGACGCCGAAGATCCCCGAGGCAGGTCAGTACCGAGTGGCCGTGTGGGTGCCCGTCGGGGACAACACCACCGCCGCCGAGTACGTCGTCACCCACGCCGGCGGTTCGGCGACCATTGTGGTCGACCAGTCCGCAGTGGCCGGAGCGTGGCACGAGCTGGGCACCTGGGACTTCGCCGTCGGCAGTGCCGGGAACCTCAGCCTGGTGGCCAGCGGGCCCGGCTACCACCGAGCGGGTGCGGTGCGGTTCGAACGGGTCTGAATGGCTGTTGCGAAATCAGCCGTTCGGCAGCAGGGTCACCTTCACCGATGCCGTACCGTCCGAGACCAGGTCGAGCCCGCGCTGGAACTCGGACAACGGCAGCTGGTGGGTGCAGATCCGGTCCAACGGCAGCCTGCCCGAGGCGATCATGTCGGCAGCGGCCGGCCAGCAGTGCGGACCGAGGTGGGCGCCGAGGACATCCAGTTCCTTGTCGTCACTGATGATCGTCCAGTCGACGGTGGCCGGGGCGCCGAAGACCGAGTACTCGACGTAGGTGCCGAGCTTGCGCAGCAACCGCAGACCTTGGTTGACCGCGGACGGATGGCCGCTGCCCTCCAGGTACACATCGGCGCCGTAGCCGTCGGTCAGCTGGTTGATCACCTCGAGCGGATCGGTCTCGGCGATGTTGACCGCATGGGTCGCCCCGGAGGCCAGGGCGATGTCGAGACGTTCGGGTGACTGGTCGAGCACCACGACCGCGGCTGGTGACTTCGCGGCAGCGCCGGCCACCATGCCCAGACCGATCGGGCCGGCGCCGGCCACGACCACCACGTCGCCGAACTTGATGGCGGCCCGGTCGACGGCGTGCAACGCGCACGACAGCGGCTCGACGAAGGCGGCGTGGGCGGCCGGGACCGCGTCGGTCATCTTGTGCACCAGAGCGTCGGCGGGGAACACCATGTACTGCGCCATCGCCCCGGAGGTGCGGTGGTGGAAGCCGTACACGTCGTTGGACTGACACATCCAGTACTCGCCGCGCCGACAGTAGCGGCAGTCCCAGCAGGGCACGATCTGTTCCGAGGTGACCCGGTCGCCGACCTCCACGTTCCAGCGGGAACGTGCCGCATCGTCGAGGGCAACGATCCGGCCCACGAATTCGTGGCCCGGGGTCACGGGGACCTCGACGTAGGCGTCGCGATCCTGGTCGCCCCAGAACTTGGCCGCGCCGTGATAGCACTTCAGGTCACTGGCGCAGATGCCGACCGCCTCGACCTGCACCAGCGCCTCACCGGGCCCCGGGACGGGAACCGGCACCTCTTCGAGACGGTAGTCCTCGGGGCCGTGGCAGACGACGGCGTGCATCGTTTCAGGCAGCTGCGACATGCGATGAAGCGTACGTGGTCAGGACACGATCGTCAGCCCTGACGGGCTGTCCCTCGATCGGGCCTTGCGAGATGGTGTGATGGTGCACGCATCGGAAAGACTCGCGGACGATCTGAGATACTGCTTGGAATGTATCAGCTAGTGAGATACTATCCAAGCATGAAGTCGGGTGAGGCTCTCGGGGTGCTGGCTGGAATCACCGCCCATCAGTGGGGCATGGTGACGTCGGCCCAGGCTGGCGCACATGGGGTGTCCAGGCTCGTCCTCTCCCGGCTCGCCGATGCGGGGCACCTCGAACGACTCTCGCACGGGGTCTACAAGGATGCAGGGGCCCCGAGTGGCGAGTTCGACGACGTGCGGGCGGCGTGGCTCAGCACCGACCCCAAGGATGTCGGGGAGAGTCGACTCCGGGATCGGTCGAGCGAGATCGTGGTTGCCAGTGCTTCCGCTGCCAGGCTTCACCGCATCGGTGATCTGTGGGCTGGCCGCCATGAATTCGTCTCCCCTGCGCGCCGTCAGAGTCAGCGGGCTGAGATCCGCTATCGGCTGCGTGTCCTTGACCCGAATGACGTGACACTCGTCGAAGGTCTACCGGCGATGACGTTGGAGCGCACCATCGCCGATCTTGTCGAGGACGTTGGTGACCTCAGTCTTGTCGCTGACGCGCTTCGGGATGCGGCTCTCAAGCACAACCTGGAGTTCGGCCGGCTGCGAAAACTGCTTGCCCCGCTGGCCGAGCGCAACGGGTTCCGTCGACGCGACGGTGATGCCCTGCTTGGGCGGCTGCTGACCATTGCGGGGATCGACGCGGATTCCGTCGCTCGGCGTGTCGCGAATGAGCCCCCGCTCGGCTCCCTTGTCGCGGCACACCATCTTGAGGGGCTCACGGCGGAACCGGATCGGTTCGACGACATCGCCAGAGCCTTCACTGCTCAGTTCGCCAGCGACGCTGCCAAGCGTCTGGCCGAATCATCGGGGCAGTCGCACTCGGCCGGCATCGTGCCGAAGGCGGAGACTCTTGCGGCGATTCGTGCCGTCCAAACGGCTTACGACGAGGTCGCCGATGGCCGAGCATGAGCCGTATCCGACGTCAGGAGGCGTTGAGAACGCGATCAAGGACGCGGCTAGGAGAGCAGCGGCAAGCGAACCGTCACTGGACATCAACAAACGGATCCAGTTGGAGTACTTCAACCGTTTCCTGAGCCGAGTGTTCTCCGAGGGTGAGGATTCCGACTGGATCCTGAAAGGCGGCACAGGCATTCTCGCAAGGATCCCGTCGACACGCTCCACCAGAGACATCGATCTGTACTGCCGTGGCTTCACCCTCACGCAAGCACTGGACGATCTGCGCAGGCTCGCTGCGATCGACCTCGGCGACCACTTTCGCTTCGAGTACGCAGGCCGGACAGACTCGATCGGCGGCGACGCCCAGCCCTACACCCAGGGCTATCGGGTCAGGTTCAACGTTCACATTGGACTCAGTCCGAAAGGTGCGCTGCAGATCGACCTCGCCACTGGTGTCGGGATGACCGGAGACGTCGTCACGATCGAGCCCGCCACTGCGCTTGACCTGCCACGCTTGGCAAGCAACCCGTATCGGCTCTACCCACTTGTTGACCAGATTGCGGACAAGGTCTGCGCGACCATGACGGAATTCCGCGGCCAGACATCCAGCCGTGAGAAGGACTTGGTGGACTTGGTGGTGTTGGCGACCACACAGGACATCGACGGCAACGCGCTTCGGGTTGCGATCACGACGGAGGCTCGTCGTCGCAAGATGGAGCCGTTCCATCATTTCGTCGTGCCACCAACGTGGGGAGTCGGGTACACAAGGCTCGCCAGATCTGTGACCCACTGCGCCGACTTTCGCACCGTGGGTCTTGCCAGCGATCTCATGGCGAGGTTGATCGACCCAACTGTGTCTGGCGAGGCCAATGGGAAGACATGGTCATACGTTGTGCTCGAGTGGTGCTGACTCGCTCGGAGCAACGGCGACGATCATCTGGCTGCCACCAGCGTCAGCCCGGCCGGTCCGTCGATCTCACCGCTGGCGATCCGAGCGGCGAGGACGTCGAGCCGTTCGGCCGACAGGGCGTCGGCGGGCTGGTGCACCAGTAGCCGGAGGCGTCGATTCTCCTGCACGGTGAGGGAGATCGAGTGCAGGGAGAGTGCACCCACATGGCGCGACAGGACGTGCTTGACGTCGCGCGCCTCACGAACGACGTAGCCGGAGTCCCAGAGCCGGCAGAACTCCTCCGAGCGTCGCAGCCTGCCGAGCAGGGCTGGCCATTCGGGGTCGTCCATCGTCTCGGCGTAGGCCGCGCGCAGCTTGCCGGTGACCAGCCGTCGGTGGGCATCGAGGTCGGCGTGCCCGGCCATCCACACCGGATCGGTGAAGGCGAGCAGGGCGCAGTTGCGCTGCTCAGGTGGGTAGGCCTCCAGATCGTCGATCAGGAAGCGGTAGGTCTGGTTCCAGGAACGGGTCCGGTACAGGTTGTCGTGCACCAGGGCCGGATGCGGGCTGACGCTGTCGACCAGCACCTGCAACCGACGGGCGATGTCGCTCGGGCAGGCATCGACGGCATGGTCGGGGAAGCCGCCCAGGTGGAACAGGTGCGAGCGTTCGTCACGGTTGAGCTGCAGAGCATCCGCGATCGCTCCGAGCACCTCGAGTGAGGGATGCACGTCACGGCCCTGTTCGAGCCACGTGTACCAGGTCGTTCCCACGTTGGCGAGGACGGCGACCTCCTCGCGCCGTAGGCCGGCCACCCGGCGGCGACCGCCGCCGAGCAGACCGACGTCCTCGGGCTGCACACGGTCACGCCGGCTGCGCAGGAAGTTGCCGAGTTCGGCCGTACGGGTGGAAGGCACCTCACCATGGTGCTCCTCGAGCTCGCCGCGGGCCAAGGAGCTTGGGTGGTGGTCCGAGCACCATGATCGACAGACTCTGGTTGTGTCGTGTCCTCTCGCCTGGAATGGTCACCATGACGGCATCTCTCGCGGCGCCGACGACAACCCCGTCGGCAGTCCCGCTCACCGACACCCGGCCACGGATCTGGCCGTTGATGCTCGGTGGCTTCCTGGCGACCTACTTGTTCTCGATCGGCAACATTGCTCTTCCCGACCTGCAACGGACCCTGGTCGTCCCACCCGGGCCGCTGAGCTTGGTGATGGGCCTGTTCGCAGCCGCCTTCGCCGGGACGCTGCTGATCGGTGGCCGACTGGGCGACCGGTACGGCCGGCGTCGCCTGTTCGTGATCGGCATGACGGGCGTCCTGCTGACCGCCGTGGTCGCCGCGCTGGCGCCGACGATTGAGGTGCTGCTGGCGGCGCGGCTGATGCAGGGAGCGGCCGCTGCAGCACTGATGCCGCAGATCCTGGCGACGGTCCAGACCATCCTGGCCGGACGCGCTCGGGCCGCCGCCATCGGCACGTTCAGTGCCACCAGCGGGGTGGGTACGGTGGCCGGCCAGCTGGTCGGTGGCGCCGTGATCAGCCTCGCTCCTGACGGCTGGGGCTGGCGTGCCGCGTTCCTCACGGCCGCGGTCGTGGCCGCGGTGGGCGTGATCGGGGCGTTCGGCGTGCCACCGACGGCGAGCAGCCGTCCGGCGGGTCTGGATCCGGTCGGCAGTCTGCTCACCGCGATCACCATGGTGCTGCTCGTCGCCGGTCTCTCGCTGGGACCCTCGATGGGATGGTCAGGCCCGATCATGCTCGCCCTGCTCGGTGCCGCGATCTCCGGAGTCATCCTGGTGCTCCACCAGCGCGGACGGGAACGGCGGGGTGCCGCCGCGCTGCTGCCACCGTCGATCGTCGGACTGCCGGCGATCCGTCTCGGGATGCTGATGGCACTGCTGTTCTTCGCCGGGTACGGGGCATTCAGCTACAACTTCTCGCTGCTCACCCAGCGTGGACTGGGAACCACGGCGATGGAGTCCGGGTTGGCGACCGGGCTGTTCGCTGCTGCCTTCGTCGCCGGATCGCTGATCGCCTCGCGGCTGGTGGCCCGGCTCGGCTCGCGGGTGATGCAACTGGGGGCACTGCTGCAGATCCTCGGGCTGGCCGGCCTGGCGGCCATCAGCTGGCTCGGGTTGACGCCGTGGACCTGGTGGTTCCAGCTGGTCGGCCCGATCATGGGCGTCGGACAGGCACTGATGTACGCGCCACTGGTGGCCACCGTGATGGCGGAGGTGCCGGATCGTGTCGCCGGGATGACCGGAGGTTTGATCTCCACCGCGCAACAGGCAGCCCTCGGCCTCGGCGTTGCCACCGTCGGGTCACTGTTCGTCCAGCTCACCGGCATCCTCGGCCCACTGCCGGCGATGGCGATCGCGACAGCGGCACAACTCGTCCTCACCGTCGGGTACCTGCTGCTGGCACAGCGGATGCGGCGGACGTCCCGGCAGGCATGACGACGCCGGCCGCGTCACCAGGCTGCCGCCACCATCCGGGCGAACAACTCCTCACCGTCCACGGCCAGCCCGCGCCGGGCGAACCAGGTGCACACGTTGACGCAGTCGCGGTGCAGGAAGTCCATCCCGTTCGGATTGGCCACCAGATCGATCATCTGCGGCAGGTCGATGATCATCAGCCGGTTGTTGCTGACCAGCAGGTTGTACGGGGACAGGTCGCCGTGCACGACCCCGACCGAGGTCATCAACTCCATGGCGGTCGCGAGCTGCTCGTACAGGTCGGCGAGCTGGTCCGGGTCCGGTCGGGTCTGGGCCAGCCGGGGCGCGGTGTCGTCGCCGTCGGTCAGGTACTCCAACAGGATCTCGGTGCCGTCGATCTGCACCGGGTAGGGGATCGGCACCCCCAACGGCCACAGGCGGTTGAGTGAGTTCCACTCTGCGCTGGCCCACTGGCCGGCCTGGACCTGCCTGCCGTAGAAGGACTTGTTCTTGATGGCCCGCATGTCGCGACTGTTCCGTACGGCCCGTCCCTCGGTGTAGGAGGCGGAGCGCTGGAAGCTGCGATGATCCGGGTCGCGGTACACCTTCGCCACCAGCAGGCTCTGCTTCGTCGGGTCACCGGGGACTGCTCGTTCGATCAGGAAGCAGTCTGCTTCCTTGCCTGTCTTGAGAATGCCGAGATCGGTGTCGACGGCTGCGCTGTCGGTGACGACCCAGTCGGGTCGAGGTTCTGGGCCGCGCTGCAGCCGTTCGACGTCCCACCAGGTCGACCATCGTTGCCCGGGGGCGAGGTCATCGACGCGGCGGAAGTTCCTGCTGTCGAAGGGATCCAGCTGTGAGGGGTCGGACTCGTCGCTCAGTTGGTCGTACTGGGGGTCGTACTGCTGGCGGTCGTACTGCTGGGGGTCGTACTCGAGGTCGTGCATGAGGATGGTGTCTCCTGACGAAGGAACCGATGGGCGGGAACGCCCGGGACGTTGATCAACATCTCGGCGCCTCCTCTCGTCAGACCGCGTGCTGTGCGAGCACGCGGCACACCTGGTCGCGCACGTGGATCACGTACGGCTGCCCAGCTTGGCGTGTCGGCCGTTCCCCGTCAACTGGTTTTCCGTGCCGCTGCCCTGAGCAGGGCGGTCGGGAACTCCTCGATGCAGGTGGCCAGTGTCGCGGTCAGCACGAAGAGCAACCCCAGCGCGAGGGCATACCAGTCGACACCGGCCGCCCAGGAGCCCCAGGACATCGCGCCCGCCAGGACCAGCAGCCCACCCCCGACGAATCCGGCGGTGGCTCGTCGCGCACAGCCCAGGAGCGCGGCTGTTCCGCAGGCGATCGCGAACACCGCCAGGGTGAGGGCCAGGTTCGGGCCGGGTTCGACGATGCAGCCGACCACGCGGCGCGGCACCAGGGCCGCGCTGAGAACGAGGCCGATCAGTCCCAGCACGCCGACCAGTCCGGCGGCGCCGCAGCCGACGAATCGGACCAGGCGGCCGACCAACAGTTGCGAATCAGGGCTCGAGTTGGGCTCTGTGGTGGGCTTTTCGGCGGGCTGTCCAGCGTCGTGGTGCGTCATGCTTGTGACACGCACGGCTCAGCGAACGGGTTGTCCTGCTGGCGAGGAATCGTGACGGTCGACCGGAGGTTCGCACGCGCATGGTCAGGACCGGCCGACCGTCACGTGGACCACGGTAGGACCTCAAGGCCACTTGAGGTCAAGCGTGACGCTGGCCACAGGTGGGGAGAGGCGAAGGAATGTCGTTCAGCGCTGCCGAGAGATCTCGTACAGGGCGATCCCGGCCGCCACGCCGGCGTTGAGCGACTCCACCTCTGCGGCGATGGGGATCGACACCAGATGGTCGCAGGCCTCACGAGCGAGCCGGGTCAGTCCGGTGCCCTCACTGCCGACCACCAGCACCAGCGGTCCCGAGGCGCCCGGCAGGGAAGCGATGTCGGTCTCCCCCTCGGCGTCCAGGCCGGCCAGGGTGAATCCGGCATCGGCGAAGCTCGCCAGTGCACGGTTCAGGTTCGCGGCCCGGGCGATCGGGATCCTGGCCGCGGCACCGGCGGAGGTCTTCCACGCTGCCGCCGTCATCCCCGCCGAACGGCGCTCGGGGATCAGCACTCCCATGGCCCCGAAAGCTGCCGCCGACCGGACGATCGCCCCCAGGTTGCGTGGGTCATTGACGTGGTCCAGGGCGACCACGATCGGGTTGTCGGTCCCGAGAGCATCGTTCAGCAAGTCGTTCGGGTGCAGGTAGTTGAAGCTCGGCAGTTGCAGGGCGACGCCTTGGTGCACCGCCCCCGCGGTCATCCGGTCGAGTTCGGCCCGGGTGATCTCCAGCAGCACGATCCCCGACTCCGCGGCGAACTTCAGGATCTCCCGCAGTCGCTCGTCACGCTCGGCGCCCTCGGCGACATAGGCGGTGTGGATCGGAATCCCGGCCTGCATCGCTTCCAGCACAGGGTTCCTGCCCACCACCCATTCGGGGCCGACATTGCCGGCGCCGGTGCGACTCCGGTCGCCACCGGGGCGTGATCCCGTACGAGATCCGCCGGCGGACCCGCGACGGGCCGCCGCGTTCTTGGACTTGTGTGCCCCGCCGCGGACGGCGGCTTTGTGTGCTTTGTGGTACACCCGATCCTCAGCCTTGGGTGTGGGGCCCTTCCCCTCCAGGCCGCGACGGACCCGACCGCCCGATCCGGCGGTGTTGCCCTTCCCCTTGCGGCGCACGGCGCCCTTGCGTTGGCTGTTGCCTGCCATGACTCACGCCTTTCCTGGGCGATCGAGTCGCCATTTGGACCCGGAGGGAGTGTCCTCCAGGCGAATGCCCAAGCCCGCAAGGGAATCGCGGACTGCATCGGCAGCCGCCCAGTCCTTCGCGGTGCGGGCCGCCTCCCGCCGTTCCAGCAGGGCCTGCACCAGGCCGTCGACGACGCCGGTCAGATCGGCTCCGGCCGAACCGGGTGCTGACTGCCATTCCGGGCCATCCGGATCGAGCCCGAAGACGGCGAGCATCTTGCGTACGGCGGCCAGAATCCCTGCCGTCGCAGGGATGTCGGCCGCGGTGATCGTCTGGTTGCCGCGACGGATCGCCTCGAACAGAACGGCGACGGCCTGCGGGGTGCCGAGGTCATCGTCCATCGCGGCGGTGAATTCTCCCAACAGCCTTGGGTCCGGTTCGGCGGTGGACCCGCGGACCAGCTCGACGGCCCGTTCCAGGAAGGAGTCGATCCGTTCGATCGCCTTGGTGGCCTCGGCCAGCGAACCCGTGGTGGCGGCGTCGCCGGGGGAGAACTCGATGGTCGAGCGGTAGTGCGGGGCGAGCAGGAAGTAGCGGACCGCCCGGGGGTCGTACTCCTTGGTCACCTCGGAGATCAGCGCGGTGTTGCCGAGCGACTTGCTCATCTTCTCGCCGGCCATGGTGACCCAGGCGTTGTGCATCCAGTACCGGGCGAACTTCTGCCCGGCGGCGGTCGACTGGGCGAGCTCATTCTCGTGGTGGGGGAACCGCAGGTCGATGCCGCCACCGTGGATGTCGAACTCGTCGCCGAGATACTTGCCTGCCATCGCCGAGCACTCGATGTGCCAGCCCGGCCGTCCTCGGCCCCACGGTGCCGGCCACGACGCGGTCTCGGGCTCGGTGATCTTGTGCCCCTTCCAGAGGGCGAAGTCACGGGGGTCCCGTTTGCCGCGGGGGTCGGCGTCGGCAGCCGGCTCCATCTCGTCGACCTTCTGCCCCGACAGTGAGCCGTACTCCGGCCACGAGCGGACGTCGAAGTAGACGTCGCCCGAGCCGTCCTCGGCGACGTAGGCATGGCCTTTCTCGATCAGGGTCTCGATGAGTTCGAGCATCTCCGGGATGTGCCCGGTGGCCCGCGGCTCGTACGTGGGCGGCAGGCATCCGAGTGCGGCATAGGCGTTGTGCAGTTCCCGCTCGAAGTGGTAGGCGTGGGCGAACCACTCGACCCCCGCCTCGGCCGACTTGGCGAGGATCTTGTCGTCGATGTCGGTGACGTTGGCGATCACGCTCACCCGGTGGCCGGAGTGCTCCAACCAGCGCCGCAGCACGTCGAAGACGACTTCCTTGCGGATGTGACCGAGATGGGGTGAGGCCTGGACGGTGAGACCGCAGTGGTAGATCGACACCTGTCCGGGGCGGACGGGCTCGAAGTCGCGCACGGTGCGCGTCGCGGTGTCGTACAGGCGGAAACTCACCGCGACAGGATATCGGTCACCAGCCGCCTCCGCCGCCTCCTCCGGCACCGCCGCCGGAGAATCCGCCTCCGGACGACCCTGACGAGGACGAGCTCCAACTGCTCCCGGAGCTCCCACCACCGGAGAACCAACCGCCCGAGCCGCCCGAGTCGTCGTCGCGACTGGCCGCCCAGCTGTCGAACATGTCACCGATGCCAGTGGCGACCGGACCCTGCCCGAGAGCCGCCCTGGAGTCCCAGAAGCTGAGGGCGGAGTTGTCGCGGTGCCAGTAGTAGTACCGGTCCTGGTTGAGGTCGGTGAAGGTGCTCCAGGTCGCCAGGGTCGTCAGATCGGACGTCGGCATCCGAGGCATCTCCGGGGGTGCCGGGAAGTTCTCGTACAGCTCGCCCAACACCTGGGTCCAGGTCTGTTCGACACCGAAGATGATGGCGTACGGGAGCAGCGGTTCGTACAGCTTGATCAGCGTTTCCGAACGTTCGCCGTCGCCGGTGATCCGAGGCGCGTCCTCGGCGTTCTGGAGCCAGCGGATGCGGTCACCCTCGGCGAGGGTGACGAAGTCCTGGAGCCCGAGCAGGTGCTCTCGGGTCTGTCGGCCCTCCGGGGTGAGCCGACCGACCGGAGGGCAGTAGTACACCGCCGCCACCAGCAGCAGGACGGCCACGACGCCCGCGCCCAGGAAGATCAGCACGTTGCCGAAGCCGTTCACCATCACGACCCATCCGGCGATGACCAGGGCGGCGAAACCGAGGCCGAGCAGGTAACCCGCGCCAGCCGCCGGTTTGCGCAGACCGAGCCGGACCAAGGAGTCGATCCGCGTCGCCGTCGTCTCCGCCACGGCGAACCCGGAGGCGGAGGCGAGCCCGACCGGAGCGTTCTGGTGCGAGCCCTTGCCGTGACCCCAGAGGGTGCGGCAGACGTCACGGACGACGCGATCCTTCATCGTGTCGAGCTTGTCGGTGAGTCGCACCCGGGTGGTGTTGCGTACCGTGGTCGCAGTCTTCCGCCCGAGACGGCGCCGGTCCTGCGCCCGGTCGGTGGCATCGGCCGGTCCGTCCTTGGTGATCAGTTCGGCCATCCCGCTGACGACCAGCCGGGCGAGCTGGGCCGCGGCTCCGGTCTCGGGCCGATTCAGCAGGTCGGCGGCGACCATCGGCTCCAGGTCCTTCGGCGGTTGGTACTGGGTGACGACTGCACGGTTGGCGTGGGCGGTGCGGCGTCGGACACCGCGGACAATGAGCACCGCGGCCAGCAGCACGACGCCGATCCCGGGCAGCACGGCGACGGCGAGCATCGGCGGGACACCCAGACCACGGGTGACCGCAGGAATGGTGTCCTGCACGGTGCCGGGGGCGAAGCCGACCGCGATGGTCACGTTCTCCCGTTTCGACAGGGAGGTGACCGTCGTGGTGAAGCGACTGCCCGAGCGCGCCAGCGTGCACCGGTCGGTGGCACCGGCCGTCCCCTGGTAGCAGGCCGAGGCGCCGGTCAGTTGGCCCGCGAGATCGGCGTCGACGGTGAGGGTCACGTGCAACGACGAGATCGGCACCTGCCATCCGGTGCCGTTGGTGTCGAGGTAGATCTCCTGGCCCCCCTCGGGGGTGGCCACCATGGCCGAGTCGATGCGATAGCTGATCACGTACGTCTCGGTGTCGTCGACGTAGGAGTCGGGATCACCGATCCGCAGGATGATCTGTCCGTTCGAACCGGAGTAGGTGCTGTACTGCCGGGTCTTGCCGGCTTCGTCGGTGATCCGGATGTTGCTGTAGTCGATCCTCGACTGGCCGTACCGGGTGTCGAGGTAGCGCTCGATGCCGTGATTGGTGGAGTACGAGCCGAAGTCCGCCGTGATGCGCTCGGTCACCTGGACCGCCGCCCCGTCGCCATGGCGGCTCACCTGGTAGGTGGCGTCGAACGAGGTGATCGTGAAGCTGTTCTTGCTGGAGGTGCCGCCGCCGTTGCTGGTGACCCAGAGGAAGATCAGCGGCACCAGCATGAGGACGAGCCAGCCGATGACGTACCCGATCCACTTCCCTGTCTGACGGAACACGTCTGTCAGGGTACGAGTACGCCGGTGTCACCGGACCGCGGCCCGCTATCCCCGTACGTGGTCCAGGGCATCCTGCAGGGCCGCCGTCACCAGCAGCGCACGGTCCGGTCGAGCGTTGTGCCCCATCAGCCCGATCCGCCACACGGTGCTGGCGAAGGCGCCGGCGCCGGCGCCGATCTCGACGTTGTGCCGCTCCAACAGGTACCGCCGTACGGCGGCCGAGTCGACCCCTTCGGGCACCTTCACCGTGGTGAGCTCAGGGAGCCGCGATCCCTCCTCGGCGAAGAGTTCCAGACCCATCTCCTGCAGCCGGTCCTGGAGCAGTGCCCCCGCCTCGGCATGCCGGGCCCACACGTTCTCCAGGCCCTCGTCGAGGATCCGCCGCAGCGCTGCCTCGAGGCTGGCCACCATCCCTGTCGGTGCCGTGTGGTGGTAGGTGCGTTGGCTGGTGTGGGACGCCTCGCCGACGTAGCCGCCGAGCAGGCCGAGATCGAGGTACCACGACGACGGATGTTCGTTGCGGCGGGCAAAGGCACGGTCGTTGATGGTGAAGGGCGCCAGGCCCGGGGGGACGCCGAGGCACTTCTGGGTGCCGGCATAGGCGACGTCGACTCCCCAGTCGTCACAGCGTAGTTCGATGCCGGCGATCGAGGTGACCGTGTCGGCGATGAGCAGGGCGTCGCCCTTGACCGCCGCGAGGGCGGACAGATCGGAGCGAACGCCGGTCGAGGTCTCGGCATGCACGGCGGCGATGATCTTGGGGTTCGGGTGCGCCGCAGCGACGCGCTCGGGGTCCACCGGGGTGCCCCAATCGTGCTCAACCGTGATCACCTCACCGCCGTGGCGACGGGCGATCTCGGCCATCCGTTGCCCGAACAGGCCGTTGATCGCCACGACCACCACGTCGCCCGGTTCGACCAGGTTGACGAAGGCAGCCTCCATGCCGGCCGACCCGGTCGCGCTGAGGGGGAGGGTGCGGCGGTTCTCGGTACCGAAGACGGCGCGGAGGCCGTCACAGGCCGAGTCCATGATGCTGAGGAACTCGGGATCCAGATGCCCCAGCAGGGGAGCTCCGAGAGCGACCATCGCCTCCGGGTACGGGTTGCAGGGGCCAGGGCCGAAGAGGTGGCGGTCGACCAGCGCGGTCATCGATTCATCCTTGTCTGGTTGGGGAATCTGGGTGGGAATGTCACAGAATGGCTCCCGGGTTGAGCAGGTGGTCCGGGTCGAGGGCGTCCTTGACGCGGCGAGTGATGTCCATCGCCTCCGGCCCCAGCTGTGCTGCCAGCATTCCCTTCTTCAGGCGGCCGACCCCGTGTTCGCCGGTGATCGTGCCACCGAGGGAGATTGCCAGCTCCATCACCTCGTCGAACGCCTGCTGGGCACGGCGGACCGAATCGGGGTCATTCGCGTCATGGATCACGTTGGGATGGGTGTTGCCGTCACCGGCGTGGGCGACCACCGGGATGTCGACGCCGTACCGCTCCGCGATCGCCTGGATTCCCTTCACCAGCGCAGGAAGCTGCGGGATCGGAACGCCGACGTCTTCGAACATGATCGACCCGTACGGCTCGAGTGCGTGGAAGGCGGCGCGGCGTGCGGCGGTGAACATCTCCGCCTCGTCCGGGTCATCGGTGACGAACACCTCCTTGGCGCCGGCTGCGGAGCACAGCTGACCCATCCGCTCGGTTTCGGCGCCTGCCGTCGCGCCGGCGGCGTCGGACTGGGCGATCAGCATCGCCTGGCACTCGGTGTCCAGCCCCATGGGCCGCAGTCGTTCGGCGGCGCGGATGTTGAACTGGTCCATGTACTCCAGCATGGAGGGGCGGAGCTCGGCGCCGATCGCGACGACGGCGCGGGCAGCCTCCTCGATGCTGTGGAAGGTGGCCACCATGCTTGCGGGTGGTGGCAGCGCAGGCACCAGCCGCAGGACGGCTCGGGTGAAGATGCCGAGGGTTCCCTCGCTGCCGACGAACATCTTCACCAGCGACAGTCCGGCCGTGTCCTTGATCCGGGGACCGCCCAGCCGGGCGAGAGAACCGTCGGCCAGCACCACGTCCAGCCCGAGCACGTAGTCGGTGGTCACTCCGTACTTCACGCAGCACAGACCACCGGCGTTGGTGGCCAGGTTTCCTCCGATGGAACAGATCTCGTACGACGACGGGTCCGGTGGGTACCACAGGCCATGGGCCGCGGCCGCCTTCTTGACGTCGATGTTGATCGCCCCGGGCTCGACGATGGCCGTCCGGGTGGGTATGTCGATCTCGATCTTCGTCATCCGTTCCAGGCTGATCATGATCGCACCGTCGACGGCGTTGGAGCCGCCCGAGAGGCCGGTGCCGGCGCCACGCGGAACGATCGGCACGCCATGTCGCGCCGCCCACCGTACGGCGACCTGGACCTGTTCGGCACTCTCCGCCCGGACGACGGCCAGCGGCGTACCGGCACTGGCGTCGCGAGCCCAGTCGTGGCGGTACTTCGCCACGGTGTTGGGGTCGGTCGTCACCACGTCGCCGGGCAGCGCGGTGACCAGGTCGTTGATCGGTGCTGCCACGATGCTCACCCAGCCACGGTATATCGGTTTCTCAGGCCGCGGCGTACAGGTCGCGGAGCAGACAGATCTCTCCGCCGTGGTGCATCACCTCACGGTTGATGTGCAGCACCAGATCGCTCATCGGCGACTCGGCGAAGTGCGCGCCACGTGGACCCAGCGGGGCGGCGAGCTCCTCCGGTGTGAGGCCGGCGATCCCGTCACTCCACTGCTGGTGGCTGTGGCCGAGGAAGGCCAGCGCCTCCGCCGCCGTACCCGGCACGGTGGCCGGCAGATGGCGCGGATCGAACATGGTGGCGTCCGCGGGGATCGAGCCGTCACCGAAGAACGTGCTGGTCCGGATGTGGAAACATCCGACGGCGATGTGCATCAGTCGCCATGCGATGGTGGGGACGACCACGTCGTCGGCGGCAGGGTCGGTGTAGCGGCTCGTGCCGTCGGGGTCGTCGACCAGGTCCCACGGTCGGTTCGGGGCGGGCAGCCAGCGGTACTCCTCGTCGGTGAGTCCCTCGAGCCGTGGCCGGAACTGGAACTCCCAGTAGAAGGTGAGTTGTCCCAGGGGCTGGTCCTCGCGGCTCATGCCTGCGAACCTACTCGTCGCGAGGCATGTCACGATGAAGCCATGGCCAGTGACGTGAGGGACCTCACCGCCGAAGACCTGGACTGGGTGCTCGACACTCTCGGCAGGCGACGGGAACGGATCGTGCCGTACGCGCCACGATTCTGGCGGCCTGCCGCCGGAGCGCGGGCGGCCCACGCCACCTTCCTGGGCAACCAGATCGCCAATCCCGAGGTGCTGACGGTTCGCACCGACCACGGCGTGCTGTTCGGGGTGCCGCGGGGTGACCGGCTGGCGCTCGATGATCTTGCCCTGACCGCCGAGGACCTGTGGCCGAGTGAGGGGGCAGCGCTGCTGGACGCCGCCGTCGCGGCGGCCGACGGGCGCGAACTCGACGTCGTCTGTCCTGTCTGCGAACCGGAGCGCCGAACCGCGGTCGAGCAACTGGGGATCGGCGTGCGGGAGAGCTGGTGGCACCGCGACCTCGACGCCACCGGACCGGCGGAACTGGGAGAGGTGGCTGTTCCCGGTGGTACCGGCCGCGTGGTCCCCGCACCACCGGTGTACGACCCGGGCGGGCCGGTGCTGCTCGCCTCGGACATTGCCGACCTCGCTGCACTCCGACGGCTCGAAGCCGAAGCAGCGGCTCGTGGTGCCGTGGTCGCGGTGCTCACCCAGGCCGGAGGCGATGCCGTACGGGGTGTGATGCTCGAGGGTGCCGGCTATCGGCGTACCACCGATTTCCTCACCGGATCCCTGCGGACTGGGGTGTTCACCGACTAACCTCGGGCGCGGAGACCGGAACTGCAGGAGAGACATGGCTGTCGACAGATTGCTACCCACCGAGGAGGCGTACGATCTCGTTGCCCTGGTGCGGGAGATCGCCCAGGCTGAGCTGGCGCCGAAGGCGTCGGCGGCGGAGGCGGCCGCAGAGTTCCCCCGGGACGCGTTCCGGATGCTCGGTGAGATCGGCGTGCTCGGCATGCCCTATCCCGAGAAGTGGGGTGGCCTCGACCAACCGTACGAGGTCTATCTCCAAGCCCTGGAAGAGATCGCGACGGCATGGATGAGTGTCGGGGTCGGGGTGTCGGTGCACGTGATGACCTGTCTCGCCCTCGCCGAACACGGCACGCCCGAGCAGCAGGCGGCGCTGCTGCCGGAGATGATCGGCGGGTCGTTGCTCGGGGCATACGCACTTTCCGAGGCCGGTGCCGGCTCCGACATCGCGTCGATGTCCACCCGGGCGGTGTCCGACGGCGACGCGTACGTGATCAATGGCAGCAAGGCATGGATCTCCCATGCCGGGCAGGCGGACTACTACACCACCTTCGTCCGCACCGATGACGACCGTAGCCTCCCGGTCTCCTGCTTCATCGTTCCTGCCGACACGGCCGGCCTCGGCTTCGGCACGCCTGAACACAAGATGGGGATGAACGCCTCGCCGACCGCGGCCGTGCACTTCGACGGTGTCCGGATCGGGGCGGACCGGTTGATCGGTCAGCGTGGACACGGCCTGCGGATCGCCCTGGGCTCGTTGGACTCCGGCCGGCTCGGGATCGCCGCCTGCGCCACCGGGCTGGCCCAGGCAGCGCTCGATCTCGCCGTCGACTACGCCCGGCAGCGGCAGCAGTTCGGGCGCGCCATCGCCGAGTTCCAGGGGATGCAGTTCCTGCTGGCCGACATGACCGCACGGGTGGATCAGGCCCGGGCCACCTATCTGCATGCGGCACGCCTGAAGGATGCCGGCCGTCCCTATGCGCGTGCCGCAGCCGTGGCGAAACTGACCGCCACCGATGCTGCGATGCAGGTCACCGAGGACGCGGTGCAGGTGCTCGGCGGGTACGGCTACACCCGCGACTTCCCTGCCGAGCGGTACATGCGGGAGGCGAAGGTGACCCAGATCTTCGAGGGCACCAACCAGATCCAGCGGATCGTGATCGCCCGCCAGGTGATCGGCTCGCAGGTGAGATCGGGCCTCGGCTCGCGCAACCTCGACCGTGTTGAGCGAGGGGGACGACCCCCTCGGACCCCCGATACGAACGAAAGACCGGTACCGCCCGTCGAGCGAAGTCGAGACGTCACCGAGGAGAACTGACCATGCAACTCACCAACAACGATGTCGTCCTGGTGACCGGTGGTGGTTCCGGTCTGGGGGAGGCAACGGTGCGGGATGCCCATGCCCGCGGTGCCTCGGTGGTGATCCTGGACCTTCCGACCTCCCACGGTGCCGAGATCGCTGCCGAGTTGGGGGAACGCGCGCTGTTCGCCCCCGCCGACGTCCGCGACGAGGCCCAGGTCTTTGCCGCTCTGGCCGCAGCGCGGGAGCGGGGCGCACTGCGGGTCGCCGTCTGCTGCGCAGGCGTGGTCAATCCGGGCCGGATCCTCGGCAGGAAAGGGGTCCTGGGACTGGACGCCTACCGTACGGTGATCGAGATCAACCTGATCGGCACCTTCAACGTGCTGCGACTCGCCGCCGAGGCGATGGTCGAGAACGAGCCGCTCGAGGGTGATCGGGGGCTGGTCGTCATGACTGCCTCGGTGGCGGCCTACGAGGGACAGGTCGGCCAAGCTGCCTACGCCTCCAGCAAGGGCGGCATCGTCGGATTGACCCTTCCGGCCGCGCGGGACCTCGCGGACAAGCAGATCCGCGTGATGACGATCGCGCCCGGCATCGTCGACACCCCGATGATGGCGAGCCTGCCGGAGGAGACCCGGGCCTCACTGGGCGCCGGGGTGCCGCATCCGGCGCGGTTGGCCCACCCGGAGGAGTATGCACTCCTGGTGCACCAGATCGTCGAGAATCCCTACCTCAACGGGGAAGTGATCCGCCTCGACGGTGCGCTCCGGATGGCGCCGCGCTGACTCGGAGCGCCGCTGATCGAAACGCTCGAGACGCTGCCTGGCGCTCGCGCTGTACCGCGGGTGTCACGCAGGAGCGTGCGTGTTGGGTGCTCCGCCTCGGTGGATTCCGTTCTCCAGGTAGGACGACGGCGTGGTGAGCGCCGCCTCGAGGCGTGAGGCGGCCTCCGCGTCGAGCAGATCCATGGCATCAGCTGCCGTGTGGAACGCAGCCTCGATGATCTCCTGTCCATCCACGTTGATGTGCGATGCCTGCTCCGATGACAGAGTGCCGGCGTCGAACAGCAGCGCCAGCACCTCCGTGTACCCGCTCTGCGGGCCCAGCCAGTCGACTGCAAGCAGCTTGCCAGGCTCGACCTCCACGCCGAGCTCTTCACCGACCTCGCGGATCGCTGCATCGCGGGGTGATTCGTCGATCTCGGCTCCTCCACCGGGCAGGTCCCAGGTCGGCTTGTAGCTGGGGCGGACGAGGAGGATTCGACCCTGCTGGTCGCGAATCACGCAGTCAGCCGCCACTCGCTTGGTCGGCAGTCTGGTTGTGAAGTGATCTGACGATGTCACGCAGCTCAGTCAAGCAGGTGCGTGGCGCGCCTCAACTCCCAGATGACGCCCGCGCCGCCGGCGTTGCTCGTCATGCCCGGCGCTTGGGATGCGGGGTGAGGAGTGCTTCGATCAGTCTCCGGCAACGTCGCGGGTCCTCGGTCAGGCCCTGCGCCTCGGCCCAGAGCAGGTACGACGCCGTACGAACGACGAGCCAGGCGTGCGTCCGACCTGGGTCGAGCCCAGCCGCTGCCACCAGCTGACCCACCGCGGCGCCGAGGTCGTCGATCTCGTCGACCCGGTTCCAGAGGAACTCCGGCACGCATCGTTCCGGATGCCCCGCGGCAGGCTTCGGGTCGATGGCCAGCCACGGGGCGCGTGTGGCACCGAGGATGTTGCCGCTGTGCAGGTCCCCGTGGACGAGGGAGTCGCCAACATCGTCGGCGAGCCGTCGGGCGAGGTCGCGCACCCGTGTTGCCCACGCAGGCGGCAGCCGGTCGAGTTCCGGTCGACGCGCAATCCGGGCCGCCTCGTCGTGGCTGGTCGGAAGTCTTGTGGGAGCAGGGATCGCCAAGGCGCGCACGAGGTGGGCGAAAATGTCCACCGCAGCGTCGAAGGACTCGTCGGCCAAGGCATGCCCCGGGTCGAGGCGCTCCAGCAGCAACGCCGACGGCGCCTCGGCGACCAACCGCACCGCCCCCCGCCCGTCCCAGGCTCGCAGGGCGACTGCCTCGGCCGCCAGGTCATGGTCGGCGCCACCAACCTTGAGGACCAGTGGCTCGCCATCCCGCGTGACCAGGTGGAGACTGTTCCAGTCGCCGAGACTGTCCGATCCCGGTTCCACCTCGAGGTGCCACTGCTTGAGCAGGTCATCCAGGGAGGGTGTCGGATCGGTGGGGATCATGGGCGGCGGGCCGTCCCAGGAGCCGGGCCGGTCGACTCCCGTACGACCAGACGTGACGGAAGACGATGCTCGCCGGCCGGTGACGGACCGCCGGCGAGGCAGGACCGGACCAGACGGATCGCTGTCTCGGCGATGTCGGCGAGCGGGATCGCGATGGTGGTCACCGAGGGCAGGCACAACCGGGCTGCGGGGTTGTCATCGCATCCGACGACGCTGATGTCGCCCGGGATCGTCAACCCTCGTTGGGAGAACTCGCGGATCAGCGCCATCGCAGCGAGGTCGTTCTGGGCCAGCACAGCGGTCACCCCGGCGGCGACGGCGAGGTCGGCGCTGTGCTTCACCGACTGTGCTGCCGTACCGGATGAGGACAGGATGGTGAACCCGACTCCACGCAACTCGCTGCGTCGACGAGCGGACTCGAGCCGGCTGCGGAGTGAGGCCGACTGCTCTGTCGTGGTCGCGTACCCGATGTGTCGGTGGCCGAGCGTGACCAGGTAGTCGACCACCTCGGCGACGACATCGGCGCCGTCGGCAATGACACTGGGTGATCCTGGCCGCTCGCCGTTCAGCATGACGGTGGGTGCGTGACCGACGAGTTCAGCCAGCACCGGCTCGTGCACCGACGGGGCCCAGGCGACCAGCGCATCACACTGGCGAGCGAACTCGGCCACGTCGTCGAGACTTGAGTCGATGTCGCCCAGCAGGAGGCTGTAGTCGTGCCGGTGGGCCGACTCGAGCAGGGCCGTGGCCAGCTGGGCGAAGAACGGATTCTCCAGCTGGCTGAGCATGACGCCGATGGTGCCCACACCTGAGGCGTCCGCCCGAGGCGTCCGGGTACGGTTCCAGGCAAGTTCGCGGGCGGCGGCCAGCACCCGACTACGCGTCTCCGCCCGGCCGAAGTCCGGGGAGGAGAGGACGCGGGAGACCGTCGAGGCAGACACCCCCGCGGCGCGTGCCACGTCGACGATGCTCGACCGGGGCTCGGACGCTTCCACGCGGCGCATCTTAGCCATCGGCGGGCAGACGGAGGTTGACACACGCGCGGACGACACGCAACATTGCGATTCAACGCAACGTTGCGCTCAGGCAGCGAGCCTCCCGAAAGGTGACCCGATGGTCCAGTTTCCGTCTTCGCCGCATCCGTCCCGCAGGGCTGTGCTGGGCTTGGCCCTGGCCGCCTCCGCGGGTCTGGCGCACCCCGTCGCCCGCGCTCGTGCGACGACTCCTGGTCCGATGCTGACCCGTGACCTGTACGACCAGCTGGAGGCCGACTTCTACCTCAACGGTGCGGCGAAACCGTCATCGCTCAACGAGAGCGGCGGCAAGCTGGCCTGGGGGCAGTCGCACGTCCTGAAGTCGTACATCACCATGTACGAGCGATTCGAAGACCCTGCGTATCTGAGGCTTCTGGTACGCAACGCCGACCAGATCTTCGCCACACGCGACTCGGTGCGGGGCGTCACCGACTACAGCGGGCGTTCCCTGCCCGGGTGGCGGAGCCGGGACCCGTACACCGCGTCGTCGGCGATCTTCCTCGACACCGATCAGCAACGCTGTCTGGAGATCCGAGCCGCCCAGGGGCAGAGCATCGAGGTCAAGATCACGATCGCCCACGAGGGCGGCGATCGCTTCTCGATCTTCGCCGACCATCCGCGCATCACCGACCAGCTGTTCAGCAACCTCACCATGGACCGGACGAGCCCCGACTACGTCGTCGCCAGGATCCTTGCTGCAGCACCCACCAACGCCGGCATCACCGTGGTCGATCGCCGTGCCGATCCGACGCGCCCGGTGCTGCCCCGGGAAGGGACCTGGGGGCTGAAGACGAACTACTACGTGATGGCGGTGAACACCGGCATGATCACCCTCGCCATCGCCGAGTTCTGCGCCTTGGTGGCCGCACGGCCGGAACTGCAGACCGAGTTCGGAGCGATCGCCGCCGGGTACGCCGATCTCGTCGCCGAGGCGGTGGCGGTGCACGACCCGGACTGGCGTCAGAGCGGCCATTTCGGTTGGTACGCCGCCCCACGTGGAGCTCCGGTGCTGTTCGACGGCAGCGATCTGCCCCACAACCAGTACCTGGTCCTGGGTGCGGTGCAGTTGCACCTCCACCGGGCGACGGGGGATCCGACGTACCTGGAGCGGGCCCGACGGATGTTCACCACCTTCCGCTGTGACCTGGCTCGGAACGGTGACGGTGGTCTGGTGTGGCCGTACTGGTGGTCACGGGGAAACTTCGGCCGTGGCTACGACCAGGCGGACGACATCTCCGACTACCAACCTGCCCAGCGGCCGGTGCCGGCGGTGGAGGACACCTCGCACGGGGTGATCGAGTTGTGGGCGATGCTGGCCGGACTGCGGTACGGCGTCGTGTTCCGGCAGCGTGACCTGCAGGCGATGGCGCAGACCTTCGTCAGCCGTATTGCGGTGTCGGCTGCCGCCTCACCGGACGGGTTGCCGTCAACCAGCCAACGCGTCGACGGGACGTCGAACGTCGGGGCCGTGGGCACCAACAACCGTACGGTGGGCAACTGGGCGCTACTGGCTCCCTGGGATCAGCGGGTGCAGGCACACCTGCAGGCCGTCTTCGAGGCACGCAATCTTCCCGTCGAACACGGCTACACCCTCAACTCGATCGCGAGCATCGTCGCCTTCGCCCCGAGGTGACCATTCGGTGGTGTGGGCCGGATCGCACGAGATTCGCCCCGCAAACGATTGCACCCAACATGGGACCCATGTAAGGGTGGGCGAGCACATCCAGCGCACATGACAAGACACGAGGTGGGAACCCAGTGGCAGCGCAACAGATCAAGGTCGGCATCATCGGGCTCGGGCGTAGCGGGTGGGGGATCCACGCCGCCGGGATCGCTGATCTGCCCGACGAGTTCCAGGTCGTCGCCGTCGCCGACGCCATGAAGGACCGGCAGGACGAGGCTCGGGAGAAGTTCGGCTGCCAGACCTACGACGAGCCGGAGCAGCTGATCGCCGACGACAACGTCGAGCTGGTCGTGATCGCGGCCCCGTCGCACCTGCATGCATCGTTGGGCATCAAGGCCCTCGAGGCCGGCAAGAACGTCGTCATCGAGAAGCCGATCGCCGACACCGTCGCCGAGATCGACCAGCTGGTCGCGGCGGCGGAGAAGTCCGGAACGATGCTCACGGTGTTCCAGAACCAGCGGCTCGACCCGTCCTTCCTGGACGTGAAGAAGGTGATCGACTCCGGCCGGATCGGTGAGGTCGTGCTGATCCGCCGTACGGTGCACCGTTTCCAGCGTCGCAACGACTGGCAGACCTTGCGTGGCCACGGCGGCGGTGAGCTGCCCAACACTGCCCTGCACTTCCTGGACCAGCTGTTGACCCTGGTTCCGGAGGACATGCCGATCGAGTTGCTGGCCGATCTGCGGCAGGTGAACTCGGCCGGTGATGCCGAGGATCACGTGAAGATGACGATGAAGCCGGAGTCCGGCCCGGTGATCGACCTGGAGTCGAGCATGCTGGTCGCCGCTCCGCAGGACTCCTGGTTCGTGGTCGGCAGCGCCGGCACGATCTCCGGTTCGCCGACCGAGCTGACCGTCAAGTGGACCGACCTGGCCAGCCTGCCCGCCCTCGAGGCCAGCCCGGACAGCCCGGCTGGCCGTGCGTACGGCAACGGTGAGACCTACGAGTGGCAGACCGAGACCATCGTGCCGCCGCCGAACAACCAGCGCACCCAGCAGTACTACCGCAAGATCTACGAGACCTTGCGCAACGGTGCCGACCTGTTCGTCACCCCGTCCAGCGTCCGCCGCGTGTCGGCGCTGATCGACCAGGCGCGCGAACAGGCCCACTTCGCCTGACCGCTCCGCACCTCATCCGCAGGCGTCGTCCCCACCAGGGGCCGGCGCCTGCGGCATTTCTCGACCGCTGCCCTCAGCGTTGGCCCTTGGCCCGGAGGGCGTTGATGTCGAAATGGGTGGCCTCGCGCTCGTCGACCTCCTCGGCGTCGGCCTCCCACGGGTCGTACGGGGTGCTGTCGTCCTCGTCGACGAAACCCATCGACGGGTCGTACGGATTCTCCAGCTCGCCCATCGCCTCCACCGAACCGAGCTCCTCGTCCGGCTTCTTGCGTAGCACCAGGTCGATGTACTCCGCAGTGGCCTCGGCGAGCGGTACCTCATGGCCAGCCTGCTCGGAGGCGTACCAGCGGTACTCCAGCACCTCGTGGAACACCTCGGCCGGTTCCAGGCGCCCGCGCAGCTCCGGCGGTACGGCGTTGACGACCGGCTCGAACACCTCGGTCAGCCACTGGTGCGCCACGATGGCCTCGTCGGCGTTCTGCTGGTCGGTGCGGGCCCGGAACGCATCCAGGTCATTGAGAAGGCGGCGAGCCTGGTTCTCCTCGGTGTCCAGACCTGTCAGGCGCAGCAGGCGGCGGGAGTGGTGACCGGCGTCGACGACCTTCGGCTGGATCCGGATCGACGAGCCCCCGAAGTCGGTGGTGATGTCGAGCTCGGCGACGTCGAAGCCGAGGGCATTGAGGCGACGGATCCGCGACTCGATGCGGTGCATCTCACTGCCGTCGAACTCCTCGACACCGGTCAGCTCGGCCCACAGTGCACGATAACGGGCCTCGATCGACTCGACGAGGCGTTCCGGGTCGAGGGAATCGTCCAGGAGTCCGCCGGCCTCCAGGTCGCAGAACTCGCCGAACAGGTTGATCCGGGCGATCGAGAGATCATGCTCACGCTGCCCGTTGGTGAGCTGGTCATGCAGTTCACCGGTCTCGGCGTCGACCAGGTAGGCCGCGAAGGCCCCGGCATCCCTGCGGAACAAGGTGTTCGACAGTGAGACGTCTCCCCAGAGGAAGCCGATGAGATGCAGCCTCGCCAGCAGCACCACCATCGCGTCCACCAGGCGATTGACGGTGTCCTGACGCACGCCGCGGGTGAACAGCGAGCGGTACGGCAGGGAGAACTGCAGGTGCTTGGTGATCAGGATCGGATCGAGGCCGTTGCCGTCGGCGTCGTAGCGCTCGGTCACCACGCTGACCGGCTCGACCGCCGGAGTGCTCAGCCGGTTCAGGTCGACCAGGGTCCGGTACTCGTGCAGTGCCAGGTGCTCGATGACTTCCTTGGCCGCATAGATGTCGCGACCCACCCGGATGAAGCGGACGACGTGCCGGGAGATGCCACGGGGGAGCGCGACCAGCTTGTCGGTCGGCCACTGCTCCAGGGGCAGGTTCCACGGCATCGTGTACAGCCCGATGTCGGCACGGGCGGAGAGGAACCGAGGCACGGGCCCATTGTGGCATTGCCCGCTGACGGCTGCAGCGCTCTCACCGGCTGGTGGCGCCGCCGGCCCGGGAGATGACGAACGGGGGCCGCGCCGAGTGGCGCGACCCCCGTACGGTCATGACGAGGTTCGGGTGAGGCTCAGTCGCTCAGCCGGGCCCCGGTCTCCTTGCTGAACACGTGCACGTTCTCCGGCTCGACGTTCAGGCGCACGGTGGTGCCACGCTGCGGAGGACGACGCGAGCTGATGCGCGCGACGACCTGCTGCGCGGTCAGACGTGCGTCCTCGTCAAGTCCGGCCAGGGTGCCGTACAGGTAGGCGTCCGCGCCGAGTTCCTCGACGACGGCCACATCGAGGCCGATGCCGTCACCGTCGGAGAGACCGAAGTTCTCCGGGCGGATGCCGAGGGTGAGTTCGGTCTCACCCGAGGCCTTGGCGAGCACCTCGCGCGCCACCGGAACGGTGTAGTCACCGATCTGGACCCCGCCCTCAGAGATCTTGCCGTCGATCAGGTTCATCGCCGGGGAGCCGATGAAGCCGGCGACGAACACGTTCTGCGGCTTGTCGTAGAGCGACAGCGGGCTGTCGACCTGCTGCAGCACGCCGTCCTTCATGACCGCCACGCGGTCACCCATCGTCATGGCCTCGATCTGGTCGTGGGTCACGTAGACGGTGGTGACGCCCAGACGCGACTGCAGGGCAGCGATCTGGGTACGGGTGGAGACGCGCAGCTTGGCGTCGAGGTTCGACAGCGGCTCGTCCATGAGGAACACCTGCGGCTGGCGCACGATGGCGCGGCCCATGGCGACACGCTGACGCTGACCACCCGAGAGGGCCTTCGGCTTGCGGCTCAGGAAGTCCTCCAGGCCCAGGAGCTTGGCGGCCTCGAGGACACGCTGCTGGCGCTCGGCCTTCGGAACGTTGGCCATCTTCAGGGCGAAGCCCATGTTGTCGGCCACAGTCATGTGCGGGTACAGCGCGTAGTTCTGGAACACCATCGCGATGTCCCGGTCCTTCGGCGGCAGGTGGGTGACGTCGCGCTCGCCGATGTTGATGGCGCCGGAGTTGACCTCCTCCAGACCTGCGAGCATCCGCAGCGAGGTGGACTTGCCACAGCCGGACGGGCCGACCAGGACCATGAACTCGCCGTCGCCGATCTCCAGGTTGAGCTTGTCGACAGCGGGGCGATCTCCGCCCGGGTAGACGCGAGTGGCGTCGTTGAAACTGACAGTGGCCATGCCACAGTTCCTTTCCACGGGCAGGTACGTGCCCGACGATCCGTAGTGGAAAACGAGGCATTGCTGCCCCGGCCCTGCCGTCGTGGCAGGTGCTCCGGGTCGTCGAGGCTTCGACGGCCCGCAGTGTGGCCCCAGTGTAGACACCCGGGCCAGCGGTCCGCCATGGGCCCGTCTCGGAGTGTGAAAGGGCTTCCCCGATCATCCCTGGGTTGCGGCGCGACCTGCGCTGCCGCCACCGCGGCGAACCTTCTCCCGGATGTGAGTCCTGGGCGCGCCACGGTCGACATCGTGGAGAAGGTTCGGCCGGGAGGGTCAGCGCAGCTCCACAGCACTGCGCTGGTCGTCCGGGGTTGTCGGCTCCTCAGTTGTTGCGGTGACCTCGAGCCGGGTCAGGGTCAGGGTGGCGAAGTGATTGGTGATGAAGGCGGTGTCGGCGGCGTCACGCCCCGTGGCAATGCGGACGAGTGAGGTGCGGGCTGCCTTCCGGGTCGGGTCGATCACCAACCACCGTCCGTCGACATGGGCCTCGACCACCGCGTGGAACTCGGCCGGCTCCAGCCCGGGGGCGTAGCAGGAGACCAGCCGTGCCGGGACGTTCATGGCGCGCAGCAGCGTGATGGCCAGATGGGCGAAGTCGCGGCACACACCCTTGCGGGCGAGCAGCGTGTCGACGGCGCTGTCGGTGCCACGACTCGAACCTCCGACGTAGCTGAGATGGTCATGCACCCAGTCCCCGACAGCATCGAGCAACGCCTGCCCGGCCAACCCGCTGAACTCCTGCCAGGCGACCGGTCCGAGCTTGTCGGATTCGCAGTAGCGGGAGGGACGCAGGTACGTGACCAGGTCGGTCTCGGCGGCCGGTGGAACCGCTGCCGGGCCGTCCACCGTCGCCCGGTACGAGAAGCTCACGGTGCGGCCGTCGGCGACGGTGCGGTACAGCCGCGTCCCGTGCACATCGGTGAACTCGTCACTGGCCACAGGGACACCGTCCACCCGGACGATGAGGTCCTCCTCGCTCAGCGGCGCGCCGTGCGCCACCGCCATCGACCAGACGATGTGGCAGGTGCCCGAGATCCGGGCCTCGAGCTCGGTGCTGACATGGCGGATCACCGTGCCAGTGTTGCCGATCCTGCCCAGTGGCGCATCCGGCGTCACTCGACGATGCGGAACTCCTGCTCGCCGGGGGCAACCTCGCGGCGGGTGCCGTCGGGCAACACCAGCACACCGGGGACGTTCGGATGATCGACCTGCACCACGAGTTCGGTGCGGTCGCGCCGCCAGTGGCAGCGAGCTCGACCGTGAGGAGTGTCCAGCACTGTCTCTGCCCACGAGAGCCCGGGCCCGGGTGTCGGCCGGTACTCGATTGCCGCGTATCCGGGGCTCGCGGCCCGGATCCCTCCCACGCCGCGATGCAGCCAGTCGATCACTGCTCCCAGGGCGTAGTGGTTCAACGAGGTCATCGTGCCCGGGTGGAGTGAGCCATCGGGCAGGACCGCGTCCCACCGCTCCCAGACCGTCGTCGCTCCCATGGTCACGGGATAGAGCCAGGACGGGCACTCGGTCTGCAGCAGAAGTGCGTATGCGTCGTCGACATGATCGGTGTCGCACAGGGCCCAGGTGACGAAGGGAGTTCCGGCGAACCCGGTGGAGATCCGATGCCCGGTGGTACGGACACAACGTGCCAGGTGGCCTCCGGCGGCCGCGCGCTCGTCGGGGTCGAGCAGACCGAAGCAGATCGCCAGGGCGTAGACCGTGGCGCAGTCCGACCTCACCCGCCCGTCCTGGGTGACGTAGTGGCGGCGGAAGGCCTCCCGAATCCTGCTCGCCAGCGCCTCCAGTCGCGTGGCGACCCCATGCTCGCCGAGGGCCTCAGCGGCCTCCGCAGTCCACCTGGCCGAGCGAAATGCACACGCGGTCGCCACCACGCTCGGGTCGGCCTTGGCCGCGCCGGGCTCCTGGGGCGGCGCATCGGGGTCCAGCCAGTCAGCCCACTGGAAGCCGGTGTCCCACAGTCCATTCGGCGACAGGGCCGCCTGCACGGTGTCGAGATGGCGCACCATGGCGGGGAAGTGCTCGCGCAGTCGGTCAAGATCGCCGTACTGCTGCCACAGCGTGTACGGCACCCACGCCGCGGCATCGCCCCAGATGCACGTCGCACCCACCACTTTGCCGCGCGCCTCACCGGTCATGTACGGGTACAGGTCCGGGACAACGGCCGGCACCGTTCCACGGTGACGCAACTCGACAGCCAGGTCGAGCAGCCACTTGTGGAGGAAGTCCCGCAGGTCGAACAGATGGGTGGCGGCAGGGGCGAACACCGCCAGATCGCCGGTCCACCCGAGCCGTTCGTCCCGCTGGGGACAGTCGGTCGGGATGTCGAGAAGGTTGCCACGCAAGCCCCAGACGGCGTTGCGCCACAGTTGGTTGACGCGTTCGTCGGAGCAGCGGAACCAGCCGGTGGGGGTCACGGAGGAGTGCACCACGACCGCCGTCAGGTCGTCGGAGGTGGGCATGCCGGGCCACCCCATGATCTCGGCGAAGCGGAATCCGTGGTAGGTGAACGTCGGCTCAATCGTCTCGGCCTTCTCCCCGGCGATGACCAGATCGGTGGCTCGCGCGCTCCGAAGAGGGCGGGTGGCGAGTTCGCCGTGCTCGAGGGTCTCGGCGTGGCGCACCAGGATGACGCGTCCCGGATCGGCAGGAACCCGGATCCGGATCCAGCCGGTCAGGTTCTGGCCGAAGTCGACCAAGATGCGTCCGGAGGGGGAGAGCCAGATCCTCTGTGGTGCAAGGGTTTCCTGGCGGTGGACGCCGGCATCCACCTGCGGCACCAGCGTCGAGCGGTCGAGGGTGATCACTCGCGCCGGGCGCGGCGGGCCCGGCGAGCGCCTCAGGTCGAGGTGCTGGCCTTCGTACAGTGTGTTGGTCGTGGTCCGGGAGCGGGTCACCTCCCACATCTCAGAGGTCGTCACGCACTGCTGGTGCCCGTCCTCGTACTGCAGGGTCAGCGCCGCGACCACACCGATGTCGGTGCCGTAGTTGGCGTGGGCGCCCTCGAACCCCATGTCGCCGCGCCACCAGCCGTTGCCCACCTCGAACTGGAGCAGGTGGCGGCTGCCGCGGACCCAGGTGGCGATGAGGTCGGTGGCGAGGAAATAGGTCTGGCACTGGAGTCTCCAGGGGTAGGAGGTCCAGCCCGGGGTGAACAGCCGGTCATCGATGGGGGCGCCGTCGATCCGTGCTTCGTACAGACCGTGGGCGGTGGCGACCAGGGTGGCTGTGGTCACGGGGCCATGGTCCTCGGCGATCCGGAAGGCTGTGCTGACGACGAAGGCGGGTTCGGCAGCGTCGGGTGAGCTGATCAGGTCCGCAGCGGCGAGGGCGCGGTCCGGCGTAGGTGGAGCGGTGGTTGGGAGCATCGTTGACACCTTTCAATTCCATCCCCTAGCCTCACTCTAACCTACCTAGGTCCTAGGACGCTGATCAGAGAGGATTGGTTGTGATGAAACACAGTGGCGGCGAGGTGGTGACCAGGCGCACGCTCCTGGTCACCGGGACAGGTCTCGCGACGTCGGCCGTGGTCGGCGGCTCGGCCTCGGCGGAGCCTCGGCCGCGGTCCTTGGTCCGTGGGTCCACCGCGACCTCGGTGGTGGTCCATGCCGACGACGCTGCGCCGGCAGTGCTCACTGCGGTGGCAGAGTTGCGCGACTACGTGGCGAGGATCACCGGTATCACCCTGCCTGTCGCCAGCCTGCCGAGTGATCCTCCGTCGGACGGGCTGGCACCGATCTATGTCGGCCTGGTGGGCCGGGAGTCCGACACGGGGTTGCCAGCCGTGACAGCGACGCTGGATCCCGATGGCTACGTGGTCGATCCCCGAGGACGTTCGCTCACCATCATCGGTGGATCACCCTGGGGGACCCTCAACGGTGTGTACGCCTACCTTGAGTCCGTGGCCGGCGTTGCCTGGCTGTTGCCCGGCCCGATCGGCGAACACGTGCCGTCCGCCAGCACGGTCACGTTGCCGGCGCAGCGGCTCATCGGGACACCCGGCTTCGCCCAGCGAATGATGAGCCCGATGGTCGACGATCCGGCCAACGCCACCGGCAACGCCCGGGTGCTGGGGCAGTGGGCCCAGCGCAATCGCCTGCAGGGCAAGCACAACCAGGCGATCGCCTTCCACCACAACCTGCACACCCTGTTCCCTGTGAGTGAGTTCGGTACGACGCACCCCGAGTACTACGCGAACTCGACACCGCCCGAACCGGGTGTCACCACCTACTGGCAGCCAGCGTTCTCCGTCCCCGGCACCATCGACGTCGCGGTTGACAAGATCAACGCCTACTTCACCGCCCATCCCGAGGCCCGATCCTTCTCGCTGGGAGTGAACGACGGAGGTGGCTTCGCCGAGGCTGATCCCGTCGCCGCCTACTACACCTGGGTCAATGCCGTGGTGGAACGGGTGCTGCAGGTCCATCCCGACAAATGGTTCGGGCTGCTCGCCTACGTCGAGCTGGAGAGAGCACCAAGCTTTGCGCTGCATCCGAGGGTCGTTCCGTTCTTCACCCAGGACCGAATGGCCTGGGCCGATCCGGCGGTCGAGGCGGCCAGCAAGGCTCGCCTGGACGGCTGGCACCAGGTGGCGGCCAGTCTGGGGTTCTACGACTACACCTACGGATCGCCGTACGTGCTGCCGCGCGTCACGCCGACCCTGTCCGGCGAGAAGTACCGCTACGCCAAGAGTTCTGGGGTGATCGGGCACTACGAAGAGATCTATGCCAACTGGGCGGAGGGGCCGAAGCCGTGGCTGAACGCCAAACTGATGTGGGATCCCACGGCTGACGTCGAGACACTGCTCGACGAGTGGTACCACAAGGCCGTGGGCGCTGACGCCGCTCCGCATCTGCGGGCCTACTACCAACTCTGGGAGGACTTCTGGACCACCGCGGCGATCCATTCGTCCTGGTTCAAGCCCGGCGCCACGTACCAGGCGTTCAACTCGGCCGGCTATGTCAATGCCTTGTCACCTGTGACCCTGGCTGCGGCGCGCACCCACATCGACGCGGTCCTCGCCCACCCGGGCAGCACGGCACAGCAGGCGCGGGCGCAGCGACTGGCTCGAGGTTTCGACTACTACGAGGCCAGCGCCCTGTCCTTCCCCCGTACGATCGTCCCGCCGTCCACCAGTGCCGCAGCGTTGGAGATCCTGGAGGACCTGGAAGCCAACTGGGCCGTCCGTCGCGAGGCTGCCGCAGCCCGTCGCACCATGCTCGTCGAGTTCGAGAGCGATCCGATCCTGCGACAGCCGCTCAACGCCTTCAACTACGGTCTGGCCTGGACAGGATGGAACCGGGACGAGTTCTGGCGACTCGTTGACCATCTGACGACCCATGAGGCTTCGGGTGGCCCGGTGACAGCCTGGTTGCAGGCCCGAACCGGTGAACAGCATCTGTTCGGTCAGTTCTGCCGCCTGGTGCTGGGGATCGCCACTGGCAGCGCGACTTCACTGCTGCAGAACGGATCCTTCGAGCAGGGAAACCAGAACTGGCAGCTGTGGATCGCCAGTTCTGGCACGTTGGCGGTCAACTCGAATGCGGCTCGTACCGGAACGGCGGGGCTGCGTGCCTCGGGTGTCACCCGGGGCGGCCCGGCCCAGGTCTTTCCCGTCTCGCCCGGCCTGCTGGTCACGCGGGCCTGGGTCCGGGCCACGGGGGAGCCTGCCGGTCATGTCGGAACGGTACAGTTCAACATCAACCTGCAGTCCGCCACCGGGGCCCAACTGGGCGTGGTTCGAGCGGCCGAGACCAGGATTGCCGACACCTCCGGCTGGTTCCCGATCGAGAGCCTTGACGAGATCCCCGCGGAACTCGGCGGGACGCCGGTGGCCAAGGTCCAGTACGTCCTCGTGCTGGACAACCAGGCGGCAGACCCTGCCCTGGACATCGACGACATCGTCGCCTGCCAGGCGATCTGATCCATGGCGCCGGCGGCGCCCGCACGTGATCAGTGGGCAGCTGCCTCGTACATCGCCAGGGCGAGCGGATCGAGCAGTGCGCGGTTGCTGCAGATCAGTCGACCCTCGTCGAGCGTGCGGTTCCCGTCGGCGCTGCGGACGTCGCCACCGGCCTCGCGGGTGAGGATCGCCAGCGGGGCGTAGTCCCAGACCTTCCCGCCCCGCAACCACATGGCATCGACCTCGCCAGCGAGGAAGTCGGGGATGAGCGTCGGCGTCCGGCGCTGCCAGGTCGACACCCTTCGTACGGCGGCAACGTCGGCCTCGGTGGGCCCGTACCCGCTGACGATCGCCCCGGCCAGATCGGTCGTGCTGCTCAACCGCAGCCGGTGGGTGCGTTCCTGCGGTGCATCCATGCCGCACCGGAAGGCACCCTCGTCCTTCACGGCCCACCACAACAGGTCATCCTCGGGGCGTGTGATCAGCCCCAGCACGATCTCGCCGTTGACCTCGAGCGCGATGTGGTTGCCCCAGCCGGGCTCACCCGCGACGAACTGGCGGGTGCCGTCGATCGGGTCGATGATCCACCGACGGCCGCTCGTACCCCGGCGCTCAGGGCTCTCCTCACTGAGCACCCCGTCCTCGGGCCGTTCCTCGGCGAGGATGTCGAGCAGGGTGCGATCGACCTCGAGATCGCCCTCGGACACCGGGGAGTTGTCCGCCTTGAGAGTGACCGGGACGTCGCCGCCGGACCAGCTCAGTGAGATGGCTGCGGCATCGGCGGCAAGTTCGAAGGCGAGGGCAAGGTCGTCATCGTTCACACCGCCAGTCCATCACACCGGGCTTGCGTTCGATGTCAGGAGAGCCGCTCAGCACTCCACGATGTTGACCGCCAGGCCGCCGCGGGCCGTCTCCTTGTACTTGATCTTCATGTCCGCGCCGGTTTCCATCATGGTCTTGATGACCTTGTCGAGGCTGACGGTGTGGGCGCCGTCGCCGTGCAGGGCGAGCCGGGCTGCGGTGATGGCCTTCACCGAACCGATGGCGTTGCGTTCGATGCAAGGGATCTGGACCAGACCGCCGACGGGATCGCAGGTGAGGCCCAGGTGGTGCTCCATGCCGATCTCGGCGGCATTCTCCACCTGCTCCGGTGATCCGCCGAGGATCTCGGCGAGGGCGGCCGCCGCCATCGAGCATGCCGTGCCGACCTCCCCCTGGCAGCCGACCTCGGCCCCGGAGATGGAGGCGGTCTGCTGGTAGATGGCCCCGATCGCGCCGGCGACGAGCAGGAAGCGGACGATGCTGTCCTCGCTCACGCCCGGGACGAAGTGCACCACGTAGTGCAGCACGGCTGGGATGATGCCGGCGGCGCCATTGGTCGGGGCGGTCACGACCCGTCCGCCCGAGGCGTTCTCCTCGTTCACCGCCAGTGCCCACAGGGTCACCCAGTCCATGGCCGCCAGTGGGTCCGCCTTCACCGGTGACACACTGGCGAAGGCATCCTGCTGGGCCGGCGTGGTGACGCCGAACGGGCCTTGGGCGTTGCGCAGCCGTTGGTGCAGCTCGGGGGCGCGGCGCCGTACCCGCAGGCCGCCGGGGAGCGTCCCGGTCGTGCCGCATCCCTTGGACACGCACGCGGCCATCACCTGCCAGATGTGGAGCAGGCCGCTGCGCACCTCGGCCTCCGGGCGGCGGGCGCACTCATTGGCGAGCGCGATGTCGCTGATGGACCTCCCTGTGGTGGTGCAGTGGTCCAGCAGTTCAGCCGCCGTACGGAACGGGTACGGCACCGGCGTCGGGTCGGACCGGAGCGTGGGCGAGCCGGAGCCGTCGTCATCGAGGACGAAGCCACCACCGATCGAGTAGTAGGTGCGACTGGCGATCTCGGTCTCGCCGGACCAGGCGGTGAAGGTCATGCCGTTGGGATGGAAGGGGAGTGACCTGCGGCGGTGGAGCACCACGTCGCGATCCAGGTCGAAGCCGACCCATTGCTCACCACCGAGGGCCAGCCGGCCGGATTCGGCAACCTCCGCGGTCCGTACCGGGCCGAGGTCGGTGTCGACGCTCTCGGGATCCTCACCCATCAGCCCCCACACCACCGCGTTCACCGACCCGTGCCCGTGCCCGGTGGCGCCGAGCGAACCGAACAGCTCGCCTCGTACCCGCGTGGTTCGTGCCAGGTTGCCGTCATCGGTCAGGGCTCGGACGAACCGGCGCGCCGCGCGCATCGGGCCGACCGTGTGGGAACTCGACGGACCGATGCCGATCTTGAACAGGTCGAAGACGCTGACACTCACCCCACCAGTGTGCCTCCTTTTGCGTCGTTTTGGGCCGCGTTTTGCGGGCGACCTCAATCCGTGGGCACCAGGCCCTCGACGATGGTGTCGACGGCGCGACGTGCCAGGCGGTCCAGCACGCTCCGTGGCTGGCCGTGCAGCGGTCCGTACAGGGCCAACGAGGCGAAGCCGTGGACGGTCGAGAAGCATGGCCACTCCGCGCCCGGACGTTGTTCGGCGGGCAGCACCCCGGCGACGACCAGCTGGTCGAGCGCTGCGACCAGCATGGCGTACGGCGGCGGCACCCAGGCCGGTCCGTCGCCGTCGATCGGCTCAGGGGCGGGCGGCCCACCGCCGAAGAAGGCGACCCCGAACCAGCCGGGTTCGGACAGTGCGAACCGGATGTAGCCCAGGCCGACGGCGCGGAGCGCCCCGATGGCCTCCTCGCGGTCGTCACTCGACCGAGGTGGTGCGGCGCGGCGCATTCGCCGAGCCATGCGTTCCTGGATCTCGTGCGACACCGCGCGCACCAGGGCGTCGCGGTCGGCGAAGTGTCGATACGCCGCTGTCGGAGACACGCCGACGCGACGGGTGACCTCGCGGAGGCCGAGCCCTGCCGGTCCGGAGGTCCGGCTCAGCTCCAGACCAGCCGCCACCAGCGCGGTCCGCAGATCGCCGTGGTGGTAGTGATCCCGGGGGGAGGCCTGCCGATCGGTCGATGTGGTCGTCGCCCTGCTCGCCATGGGTCTTGACGCCTCCCCTCTGGTCATGTGTACGGTGTGAACATAGCAGAGTTCACACCGTCAACTTTGAACGCCATCCTTGGAGGAACCATGGCTGACCCAGCACTTCCCCGGGTCGTTGACGCGGCGGCCTGGGAGACCGAGCTTGCTGCGCTACGGGTACGGGAGAAGGCCGCGACCCGGGAGCTCGACTCGATTGCTGCGCAGCGCCGTCGCCTGCCGATGGTCGAGCTGCCCGAGTACACCCTCGACAGCGCCGACGGGCCCGTACGCCTGGCCGACGTCTTCGACGGCCGAACCCAGCTGATCACCTATCACCACATGTGGTTCGACGACGCGGAATGGCAGTGCGGTGGATGTACCGGCTTCACCTCACAATTCACCAGGTTGGAGTTCCTCGAGCCGTACGATGCCCGCTTCGTCATCGTCACCCAGGGCCCGATCGACCAGGCTCTGGCGTACCGGCAGAAGGTCGGCAACCGGATGACCTGGTACTCGACCGCCAACAGCCCCTTCGGTGCCGACATGGGCGCACCGCCCGGCGGCGGTTTCGCCGTCAACGTGTTCCTGCGCAACGGGGACACCGTGTACCGCACGTGGCACACCGATGGTCGCGGTACCGAGCAGCTGAGCCACACCTTCCCGTTGATCGACCTGCTGCCCTACGGGCGTCAGGAGGAGTGGCAGGACGTGCCACCCGGGTGGCCGCAGTCTCCGACCTACAGCAAGTGGATCGGATCGAAGGACGTGGCCCGGTGGTACGGCGCCGATTCGTCCCAGGGAGAGAACGCATGACCGAGGCCCGGACGATTCGTTGCGACGACGCGGAGATCACCTACGACGTGCACGGAGACCTGACCTCAGGCGTTCCGCTGCTGGTCATCGGGTCACCGATGGGAGCGAGCGGCTTTGCCGCCCTGGTGGAACAGCTGCCCGGCCGGCCCGTCGTCACCTACGACCCGCGTGGTGTGGAGCGCAGCACCAAGGACGATCCCAGCACCGTCAACACCGCCGAACGTCACGCGGCGGACCTGCAGCGGGTGGTCGAGGACCTCGGAGTCGACCAGGTTGACGTGTTTGCGAGCAGCGGCGGAGCGGTCGTCGCACTGGCGTGGGTGTCCGCCGGTGGCCCGCTGCGAACCCTGGTGGCCCATGAGCCTCCGATCATCGCGCTGCTGCCGGACCGCGAGCACGCGACCGCGGTGACACAGCGGATGAACGACACCTACGATCGCGAAGGGTTCGGGCCTGCCATGGCCCAGTTCATCGCGTTGGTGATGCATCAAGGGCCGTTCACGGCGGCAGACCTGGCGGCTCCGGCCCCGGACCCGGCGATGTTCGGTCTGCCGAGCGAGGACGATGGAACCCGTACCGATGCTCTGCTCTGGCAGAACCGGCCGATCACCGCCTGGGAGCCTGATCTCGATCGGCTGAAGACGACCTCGACCCGGATCGTGCCCGGCATCGGTGAGCAGTCGCGCACCATCCTGACCGGCCGCGCAACTGTGGCACTGGCCGAGCAGCTCGGGCTCGAACCGGTCTGGTTCCCGGGCGGGCACGGCGGCTTCGGGCCCGACGACGGATCCGGCATGGGAGGAGATCCGGCAGCCTTCGCCGCCAAGCTGCGAGAGGTCCTCGAGTAGCCATCCGTCGAGCGGAGTCGAGACGTTGCGACCGTGGAGCGGAGTCGAGACGACTACCAGGTGACGCGCGTCCCAGGTTGCACGGAGGGGACGTCGGAGACCGGCACCCGGCGGACCGGCAGCTCGGCCGGTGCTGTCGCGGCCAGGCGCGGTGGGATGCCGGACACCACCTCGGCCAGCCGACCCGAGTCGATCCATCCGAGCAGCCGTGCCAGACCGGCCTCGGCTCCGATTGCCTCCGCCGGCGACAGCAGCCCGCTCGAACACGCCTCCTCGAACTCGTCTCGGTCGATCACCGTGTGGGTGTGCAGATCAGCGCTGACCAGGACGTCAAGGAACAGGTCGACCGCCGAAATGTCGGCACCGGTTCGGACCATCGGGGTGGCGATGTCGCAGTTCACCGCGAACCGGAGTTCCTCGCCCGTCTCGACCAGGGTGCCGGCGGGATCGTGGGTGACATTGAGCTTGAACCACTCGTCGGCGAAGGCGAAGTGGCGCAACACAATCTCGCCGTTGCGAACCTGATAGGTACAGCGGGATTCGTCCTGCACCAGGATCCCGGCGTCGGGGACCGTGAAGCAACGCACGGTCGGCTCGTCGGGGTGGAAGTCGAGGTCAAGCATCCTTGCAGTGTCGCCGACAGGGGTACGCTCTGGGTCCGGTACCCGCCGACGGAGGAGAGCATGGAGTCCACGATCGTCACGTCCTGTCGACAGTGCCGGACCTTCTGGCCGGCCGGCTCGGCGCCGCAGTGCACTGACGCGAGTCACGACCACGCCGAGCACACCGTGCATCGCCACCACGATCGCGTCACGATCGCGGACGGGGTCGAGGTGGTCGCGGCGTCCTTCGACATGACAGATCCCTACCGGAGAAGGGAACGTCCTGATTTCGGTCTCTACCTCGACGACCGATGGGACCCACCCTGGTCACACGAGCACCTCGCATGGCCCGACTTCGGCATCCCGGATGCGCGGGCACTCGCCGCAGCACTCGACGATGTCCTGGAGCGTGTCCAGAAGGGCGAGACGGTCGAGATCGGCTGTCTGGGAGGCCATGGCCGTACGGGCACCGCGCTCGCCTGCCTGGCCGTGCTGAGCGGCATCCCCGCCGACCAGGCCGTCGCCAGGATTCGCGAGGAATACTGCGATCGCGCGGTCGAGACGGCGGATCAGGAGTCCTTCGTCGCCACCTTCGCCCGCTGATCACGCCGGCGCTTCAGGTACCAGGCCGTGATGAGCGCGCCACCTCCCACGAAGTAGAGCGCAACGTATCCGAGGGCGGCAACGTGACCGCTCAGCAAGGCGATCACGGTGCCGACCAGCGCGACCGCAAGGTGGGACGCGCCCAGTGCCATCGTGGCCCGGTCGGCGCGGAGATCGTTCTCCTGCTCGATCTGCTGCCACACCGACCGTCGACGATCGGTGTCGGTCGCGTTGCTCATGTATTGACGATAGCCCGCCACGAGGCATCAGTGCGCAGAGCGGCGTACGACAGCGAGTCGCGGTAGCTGCCCCGGATCCACATGTGGTCTCGCATCCGGCCCTCCAGCTGCATCCCCGACTTCTCCAGCACCCGGGCGGACCCGACGTTCTCCACACGTACGGTTTCGGCGAGCGACTCGTTCGGCCCCCACACCATGTGCTCACAGACGATCGGATCGCTCGCGTACGCGTGGATGTCGGCAGCATCCTCGATGCGAACCTCGCGCAACAGCAGTCGGGGTGTGCGCAGTTCGACATCCATCGGGTCGACATCCATCGGGCGAGTGTGTCAGCCGCGGAGTGTCCGGTCGAACAATTTCCGGGTCTCCTCCGGCAGTGCGTGCTCGGCAACATCGAGGTCGACCTCCGGATCGCTGCAGGTGACCCGGTAGCGGAAGGCATCGGGGCGGTTCGGTGCGTCGGCGGCAGCCCGCAGCTGAGGGGAGGTGAGCAGAGCCTGCCAGCGAGCACGATCGTCGTCGGGGAGCGCATCCCAGGCAACCTCGCGCTGCAGCGCCATCCCTGCGACGCCACCGGTGCGACGCACGACCAGACGACGGTCGGGAGGTGGCACTGGATCCGAGGGGCCGGGGGCCGCGTCGTCGCTCACCCCGACCGTCCGCCAGGCGTCCGCCACCGCCGTGGCCTCGCGGGAGCCCTCGCCGTACCGGGTGATGGCGGCAGCCAGCGTCAGGCGGGCGAACGAGGCGAAGTCGCAGTCGGTCGGAATCTCACCGGTGACCGTGTCCCACCAGATCTGGCCCGCCGCCTCCCAGGCGTGACCGCCGAGCGCGGTGGCGACGAGGTGGAAGGCCCGGTTGGGGATGCCGGAGTTGATGTGGACCCCGCCGTCATCGTCGCTGGTCTCGACGTAGCCGGCCATGCTGTCGGGCTGGGGGTCCTTGCCCAGCCGTGGATCGTCGTAGGCGGTGCCCGGAGCCGCCATCGATCGCAATGCCGTGCCCTGCACCCCGGGGGCCAGCAGGTCGGCGCCGATCAGCCAGTCCGCCTGGTCGGCCGTCTGACCCAGGGTGTGCTGTTTCACCAGAACCCCGAACACGTCCGAGATCGACTCGTTCAAGGCGCCCGACTGCCCGGAGTAGGTGAGGTTGGAGGTGTACTGCGTCACGCCGTGGGCGAGTTCGTGGCCGATCACGTCGATGCTGCGGGTGAAGCCGAGGAAGATCTCGCCGTCCCCGTCGCCGAACACCATCTGTTCACCGTTCCAGAAGGCGTTGTCGTAATCGCGGCCGTAGTGCACGGAGGCGACGAGGGGGAGCCCGGCGCCGTCGAGGGAGTCACGGTCGAAGACCTCCCACCAGAAGGTCCAGACCTCGCCGAGTCCGTCGTAGGCCTCGGTCACCGCGGTGTCGTCACCGGCGGCGTCGCCCTCGGAACGGACCAGGGTGCCGGGCAGGGTCTCGGTCTGGGCGGCGTCATGGATCTGGCGGTTCGGCCGACCCGTCGGTTCGACCGTCCCGTCACCTTCGCCGGACGGCCCGGCAGCCTGGGTGGCCGTGGGGGGTCGGGCCAGGCGTCCGGCACGATGAGTGTGGTCCAGGGCAAGAGTGCGTCGGGCACAGTCGGCCACGCCATGGCTGCGTGACTCGACGAGGGCCTGCAGGAGGTACGGGGGGATGATGCGGCAGTTGGTCATGCCACCCAGTGAACTCCTGTGATCCGACAGAATCGACTGCACGCTGACCGCAACCACCTCGGCATGGCCGAAACCATGGCAGGATCGTCGCGACAACGCCCGACGAGAGGTCGAGATGAAGGCACTGGTGAAGACGGGCCCGCACCGGGGTCTGGAACTGGTCGAGGTCCCCGTCCCGGAGATCGGGCCCGCTGATGTGTTGGTCAAGGTTGCCGCGACGGGGCTGTGCGGGACCGATCTTCACATCGACTCGTGGGACACATGGGCGCAGAAGACCGTACGGGCCCCGCTGGTGGTTGGTCACGAGTTCAGCGGCGAGGTGGTCGCAATCGGTTCCAGCGTCACCGATGTTGCGGTGGGCGACTTCGTGTCCGGTGAAGGGCACATCGTGTGTGGCCGGTGTCGCAACTGCCGGGCGGGTCGGCGGCATCTGTGCATCAACACCATCGGGATCGGGGTGCAGCGCGACGGTGCCTTCGCCGAGTACGTGGCGATCCCGTCGACCAACGCCTGGGTGCATCGTGATCCGGTTCCTGCCGATGTGGCGGCGATCTTCGACCCGTTCGGCAACGCGGTGCACACCGCGCTGAGTTTTCCCTGCCTGGGTGAGGATGTCTTGATCACCGGGGCCGGGCCGATCGGCATCCTGGCTGCCATGGTGGTCCGGCATGCCGGTGCCCGCCACGTGGTGATCACCGATCTCAGCGACGAGCGTCTCGCGTTGGCGGAGCGTCTCGGTGTCACCAGGGCTGTCAACGTGTCGCGATCCAGCGTCGCCGAGGCCCAGGCCGAGCTCGGGATGCGGGAAGGCTTCGATGTCGGGCTGGAGATGTCGGGCAGCCCGGTGGCGCTGCGCGACATGGTGGGCAACATGACCCATGGTGGGCGGATCGCGATGCTCGGTCTGCCGTCCGCGGAGATCGCTCTCGACTTCTCGACCGTGGTGCTGAACATGCTGACCATCAAGGGGATCTACGGCCGTGAGATGTACGAGACGTGGTACGCGATGAGTGTCCTGTTGCAAGGTGGCCTCGACATCTCCGGGGTGATCACACATCGCTTCGACCACACCGACTTCGCCGAGGCGTTCGCCACGGCCCGCAGTGGGGACTGCGGCAAAGTGATCATGACGTGGAACTGAACGAGGATCCCAGGGAGCTGAGGGAGAACTGACATGTACGCGAGCCTGCGCGACCACCTGGCCGGCGAGATCGAGACCTTGCGGGCCGAGGGGCTCTACAAGGCAGAGGCACCCTTGACCTCGCCGCAGTCCAACGAGATCCGGGTTGCCGAGGACGGCGGTGACCGTCGGGTGATCAACCTGTGCGCCAACAACTATCTTGGGCTGGCTGACCATCCGGCGATGATCACAGCGGCCAAGGATGCCTTGGACCGTTGGGGTTTCGGGATGGCATCGGTGCGATTCATCTGTGGCACGACGACGTTGCACACCGAATTGGAGCGACGGATCTCGGAATTCCTGGGCACCGAGGACACGATCCTGTACAGCTCGTGCTTCGACGCCAACGCCGGTCTGTTCGAGACCTTGCTCGGCGCCGAGGACGCGATCATCTCCGACGAGCTCAACCACGCCTCGATCATCGACGGCGTCCGGCTCTGCAAGGCGAAGCGGTTCCGTTACCGCAACCGCGACATGGCCGACCTGGAGGCGCAGTTGGTCGCGGCCCGGGACGCCCGGTTCCGGATGATCGCCACCGACGGCGTCTTCTCCATGGATGGCTTCCTCGCCCCGCTCGACGAGATCTGTGACCTGGCGGAGTCCTACGACGCCCTGGTCATGGTGGACGACTCCCACGCCGTCGGTTTCGTGGGTGAGCACGGTGCCGGGACCCCGGAACGGTTCGGTGTCCGTGACCGGGTCGACATCGTCACCGGCACCCTCGGCAAGGCTCTCGGCGGCGCCTCCGGTGGTTACACCTCAGCCCGGCGCGAGATCGTGGAGATCCTGCGACAGCGGTCCCGGCCGTACCTGTTCTCCAACTCGCTCGCACCCTCGATCGCGGCCGCGGCCCTGGCGATCCTCGACCTGTTGGCCGATTCGGGCGAGTTGTTGGAGCGACTACGGGAGAACACGAACCACTTTCGTGCCGAGATGACGCGGCGTGGTTTCGAGATCCCGGAGTCCGACCATCCGATCGTGCCGGTCATGATCGGTGATGCGGTCGAAGCGGCACGGATGGCGGACCGGCTGCTGGCCGACGGCATCTACGTACGAGCCTTCTCCTTCCCGGTCGTGCCTCGCGGCAAGGCCCGGATCCGGACCCAGATGTCGGCCGCCCACACCCGTGAGGATCTCGATCTGGCGATCGCGGCCTTCGAACGAGCTCGCGGCTGAACTGCCACCTGTCCGGGTAGGCTCGCCCGGTGACCAGTAGCCCCGTCGACCCTGACGAGACGAAGCTCGATGCCGAGGACGGTTCCGTGGCGGAGCCGTCCGACGGGCCGTCGGAGGGCGAGAAGCCGTGGTGGGACAACCCGGCCATGCCCTGGAAGGGCAAGCCGGGACGTGCCGACCTCGGCTGCATGGGCGCGATCACCGGGATGGGCATCTGGGGGCTGGTGCAGCTGCCTTTGCGGCCGGTCCTGCTGGCCATGAATCCGTACGCACTCGCCGCAGTCGGCGGTGGGTCGATCGCGATGGCGACGATCGGCGCCCTGGCCCGCGTCAACGGTGGCTGGTGGTGGATCCTCGGCCTCATCGTCGGCACGCTGAGTGTGATCAAGTTCGACTGGATCTTCTGGTGGGCCGGGAAACTGTGGGGCGACGGCCTCATCGACTACCTGCTGCAGGGGCGTGGCGCCGGAGCCCGGAAGCGCGCCGACCGCGCGGTGCGGCTGACCCACAAGTACGAGGCGCTCGCACTCGGCATCACCTACATCCCGTTCCTGCCGATCCCGGGCCCCATTGTCTACGGGGCGCTCGGCGCGGCCGGGACGTCCTTGCGCAAGTTCCTCACCCTCGACATCCTGTTTGCCCTGGTGAGCCGCGGCATCTACATGTTCCTCGGCTACCAGATCGGCCAACCCGCTGTCGACGCGTTGCAGGAGTTCGGCAAGTACTCGTGGTACGTCTCGATCGCCCTGATCGTGATCGTGCTGGGCTCGGTGTTCTGGCGGAACGGCCGCAAGCAGCAGGCGTCGGGGCAGCAGGGCTGACCAGCTGCGTGACCCGGTGCCGGCCTCGTGCTGACCCCGGGACCAGGCTCAGCGTGGACAGGTTTCACTGACCGGACCGAGCTGGGCCAACTCTCCGTTCACCTGCTCGGAGCTGCCGACACCTCGCAGCACGTGGTCGAGGAAGACCTGTGTCGCCGTCGACGAGGCGCTGATGCCGGCCCGGCGGTCAGCGAGCCACGACAGGCGCGGGCCGACGAGCGACGGGAGAGGAGGCAGGAACAGCGCGGCATCGGTCAATCCGAGATGGGCCACCCCGGGCACGGTCAACCGGAAGGCGCACCGGGAAGCACTCGTCGTTGCGTCGAGCCGGGCAGCGTAGCGCTCCGCGCCGGCCGCATCACCGGTCCAGTGCCCCGCCACGAGGGTCAACACCGGTACGACGGGCTTGGCCGCTCCCCGCGGGAGACCGTCCAGATTGACCACCGCGGTGACCCGTCGGTCACGGTCGGCGGTGAGCAGTGCCGCCGCACCGCCGACGGAATGACCGGCGGCCACGACGCGGGTCAGGTCGAGGTGTCCCTGGAGCAGCCGGTGCGCGCGGTTCGCGGCCGGCAGCTCGTCGATCGCGGCACGGAGGTCATCGACGCGAAGGTTCGTCCACCGGTCGGTGTTGGCCTCGTCCTTGGCGTCGTCGCCGGTCGACCGTACGGTCGAGGTGACGGCCGTGCCGTCATTCAGCACCATCACCGCGGAGTCGCCGGGATGGTCCAGCGCGACCACGACGTGACCGCGGCTGGCGAGATCCTCGGCCCAGGCACTGTTCTGGGTTCGCACCCCGGCGAGCCCGGGGGAGAAGAGCACCACGGGGAACTGGCCGGTCGCCACCGCAGCATCGGCGACGGAGGTGCTCGTTCCGTGCTCCGCGCCGGCGAGCACCCAGGCCGGCAGTCCGTACGTTGCGGCGAGACCAGCGGCGACCGTGTGGGACTCGGCAGCATCGCGACCCAGATACGGCCGGGTCGATGTGCCCTGAGCTGGTGCGGCCGGGTACCAGACCTGGGCGACAACCGTGCGAGGGCCGCTCGCTGACCGTTGGTGCTGCCACTGCAGCACCGTCGCCCCCACCGCGGCCGGACCCCTCGGTCGGCCGAGATGGATCACGGGCAGCGCCCAGGCAGCAGTGAGGGACACGAGTACGGCGAGCACCAGCAGCCCGATGCCGAGTGCCGGCCCGATCCGCCGCAGCCGTGGGCGCCGCGACACTGTCACGCTCACGACTTCGTGGCCGGGGCCGGGCGCGAGCGGAACCATGACCAGAGGCGCCGGCCGAGTGCAGTGATCCCCAGCAGGCAACAGAGTGCGGAGAAGATGGCGAGCATCGGCAGCAGCCATGTCACGACAACCCAGTACTGCAGGTTGAACGCGCCGCCCTGGATGCCGATCAGTGCGGGGAGCAGCAACCCGGCCACCGTCACCACGGCAAGGGGGACGAGTCGTAGGGCCACCAGTGGTCGGCGCGCCGCTCGGCGGCGGGCAGCCCAGCGCGGGGCCCGAACGATGGTGAGGACGAGCGCCGCCGCCGCGACGATCGACAGCCCGAGGAGGACGAGGTTGACCGTTGCGAGCGGATTGGACATTCCGGTGACGGGCGCGCCGGTCCGGGCGGCGATCAGGTTGATCGTCAGCAGCCCGGGGGCACCACTGCCACCGTTGGTGAGCACGATCACCGCCTCGCCGGTGGCGGGAGCGAACGCCATGTCCGTGCTCCACGTGGCCAGCGAACCGCCGTGGCTGATCAAGGTGGGCGGTGCGCCCTCGGCGACAGGTCGTTCCTCCCAGCCGAGTGCGTAGCCGCGGGCGCCCGGCTGCGGACGGTGCAACTCGGCAAGGGCGCCGGGGCTGAGCAGCTCGGTGCCCAAGGTTCCCTGGTTGAACCGCATCCAGCGGACCATGTCGTCCAGGGTGGAGATCGCTCCGCCGTTGCCGACGCAGCTGCCCGGCATCTCCGGCAGGCGAACTGCCAGGCCCGCGATGACGACAAACCCTTCCGCGAGCCCCGGGGCAGTGTCCTGACAGAACTCGGTGGTGCTGGTGTCGGTCATGCCGAGCGGGCCGAACAGCTCCCGCTGCAGGAAGTCCTCGAACGACATCCCGGAGACGACCTCCACGATCCGGGCGGCGATCGAGAAGTTGGTGTTGTGGTAGTCGTAGGTCGTGCCGGGTTCGTACGCCAGCCGCTTGTCGGCCAGCCGGGCCACCACCTCCTGGGCCGTGCCTGGTGGCGGCAACGCGTACTCGTCGTTGGTGCTGACCGACAGTCCGGACGTGTGGCTCAGCAGCTGCCGTACGGTGATCGTCGGGTATCGCGGATCGTCCAGGCGGAACTCGGGCAGCACCTTCGCGACGGGATCATCGAGGGTGAAACGGTCTCGGTCGACCAGCAGCATGACAGCGGTCGCCGTCATCGACTTGCTCAGCGAGGCGAGCCGGAACCGCGTACGGGGTGTCACCGGGTTGCCCTCCCCGTCGTGCCCACGCAGGATCGTCTCGACGCCGGAACTGTCGATCACGGCGGCGGCGAGACCGGGTGGTCCGAAGGCGGATCGGTAGTCGTCGACGAGCTGGTCGTCGCTGGCACGGGCCGGAGTGGTGAGCCCGAGCAGGAGCGCGACGAACAATCCGCCGAACAGGACCAGGACGTACGGACGTGAATGGTGGTGGCGATGTGGCACGTTCTCGAACCTAGGCAGCGGCCCGCCGGTGGACCTCACCCCGACGGGTGAGATCACCCTGGTCCTGGTCTCAGCCTGTCAGTTCGTCCGGGGCGACGAGACCGTTCTCGTAGGCGTGGATGACGGCGTGGACGCGGTCGCGGAGTTCGAGCTTGAGCAGGATCGCCTTCACGTGCGTCTTGACGGTGTTCTCGCTGAGTACCAGCAGGGCGCCGATCTCGGCGTTCGAGTGCCCCCGGGCCAGCAGCCCGAAGACCTCGGCCTCTCGTGGGGTGAGCCCGTCGAGTGCCGCGGCACGACGGGGCGGCACCTGACGGACCAGGCCGAGCACTGTCGCCGCGACCCCCGGGGCCAGGGCCGCGGTGCCGGAGGCGACGTCACAGACCGCCTGGGCCAGAGTGGCAGGCCGGACGTCCTTGGTGAGGTAACCGCTGGCCCCGGCACGAATGGCCGCCACGACGAGTTCGTCTGCGTCGAAGGTGGTCAGCATCAGGACCCGTGTGGCCGGGGCGATCCGGACGATCTCGGCCGTCGCCGCGACCCCGTCCATGCGAGGCATCCGGATGTCCATCAGCACCACGTCGAGCCGGTGGCGTCGCACGATCTCGATCGCGGCACCGCCGTCGGCCGCGACGTGGGTCACCTCGATGCGTGCGTCAGCGGCCAGCACCGTGCGCAGTGAGGATCGCAGCAGCTCCTGGTCGTCCACCACCATCACGCGGATCGGGATCATCGTTCGTCCTCCGACTTTCCCAGTTTGGTGGGAATCCGGGCCGTCAAGGTCCAACCCGTCTCCGCATCACCCTGCTCGACGGCCAGCGTGCCGCCGGCGGCCCGAACCCGTTCAGTGATGCCGATCAGGCCGGTGCCATGGCCCGGACTGCTCGTACGGTGCCCGCTGCCACCGTCGTCGCTCACCTCGACCGCCACCTCGGCGGCGGTCCAGGTGAGCCTGACCGCAACCGTGAGCGGTGGCCTCAGGTGACGCAGCGCGTTGGTGACACCCTCCTGCACGGTGCGCACGACGGCCACCTCGGCGCTCAGGCTCAGCGGTTGCCGCTCACCGCTCTCGGCCATCGTGACCACGTGCAGGGGGCTGGATGCGGCAGACACCAGGGCAGGCAACGAACCGAGCGACATGGGTGCTTCGCGCGGGTCGGCCGGGTCGGCCTCCAGGGTGGCGAGCATTGCCCTGAGTCCGGCGTGGGCGTCACGCCCCGTCTCGGCGATGTCGACCAGTTCCGCCCTGGTCGCCGGGTCGGTGGTGGTCACGGCAGCCGCCTCGGTACGGGCGACCATCACGGTGACGGTGTGAGCGATCACGTCGTGAAGGTCCCGCCGGATGCTGGCGCGCTCAGCGGCGACGGCTGTGGCAAGGCGATCCTCCTGAATGGCCAACCGCGTCAGGGATCGCTGCCGGGCAAGGAAGGCGAGAGCCCAGCCGCCGCCGGTGACGACCAGCAGCAGAATCCCCTCGACCGGCCTGGTCCAGGGTGGCAGGTCTGCCGGGAACCGGAGCCAGGCGACCACCTCGGTGATGCCGATGCCGGTCACGGCGATCGCCAGAGCCGCGATCGATTCCCGGGTCGGCCGGGTCGCGGTGAACCACCACAGCGCGAGCGGGAAGCACAGCGCCGACGGCACGATGCTCGGTGACCACCCCGGGAACGGTGTCACCACCAGGGCCAGCATCGCCAGCGCCGCCGTCGAATAGCCGGTCCAAGGACGCCGGCCGACGAGTCCTAGGCCGAGGTGCAGCCCGGTGGTGGCCACCACGGCGATCGCCATCTGCCAGTTCGCGGCGCCGAGATGCCAGATGCTGAACAGCGTGATTGCCGTCAGGGGCGGCAACACCACCTGAGCCAGCAGCACGGTGAGCGACCACGCGCTGCGCTCCGGTGCGGCGCCGGTCCGGGCGGTGGTCATCTGGTCGCCTCCGCTCGTGGCTGGTGCTCGGCGAGGCCCAGAATAATCGGCTGACCGGCGGAACGATCAGAACAGGCCCTCGGACTCGAGCTCCAACAGCTTCTGCTTGCGGTCCAGTCCGCCGGCATAGCCGGTGAGCTTGCCGTTGGCGCCGATCACCCGATGGCACGGGATCACGATCGGAATCGGGTTGCGGCCGTTGGCCAGGCCGACCGCCCGGGATGCGGCGTTGGTGAGCCCGAGGCGGTGGGCGATCTCGCCGTACGAGGCGGTCTCACCCCAGCCGATGCCCACCAACTGGTGCCACACCTGCTGCTGGAACTGGGTGCCGCGGGGCGCCAGTGGCAGGTCGAAGTCCTGCAGTTCTCCGGTGAAGTACGCGTCCAGCTGGCGCGCGGCCTCGGCGAGCACCGGATCGTCGTCGGCGCGTTCCTCGATCGGAAGCTCCCCGCGGAACGGCGAGAACTCGATCGCGGTCAGTGCGCCGTCCTGGGCAACCAGCCGCAGCTCGTCGATGGGTGAGTCGATGACGGTCCACATGGTCAGTTCTCCTTGTTCAGGCGGGGGTTCGTTCGTGTCGAGGGTTCACCGGGATCGGCTCCCGTGCTGAGAAGACTCCACAGGTGAAGCTGGGCGTAGGAACGCCACGGCCTCCACTGCTCGGCCAGGACGAGGGCTCTGGCAGGGTCGGCGCCAAGTTGTTGCAGGGCCTGCCGGGTGCCCAGATCGCTGTGCAGGAAGACATCGGGATGGCCCAACGCACGGAGCGCGATGTAGTCGGCGGTCCATGGGCCGATGCCGGGCAGGGACAACAGCTGATCCCGTACGGCGTCACGGTCGGCGCCGCGGTCGACGTCGATCGTGCCGTCGGCGATGGCCCCGCACAACGTCACCAGTGCCCGGGCACGGGATCTCGGCATCCCCAGGGTGTCGGGGTTGAGCGCTGCAACGGTCGCGCTCGTGGGAAAGACTCGGATGGGGCCGTCGTCGCTCTGGTCAACGACGTCGCCGCAGCGCTCCGCAAGCCGGGTTGCCGCAGTGCGGGCAGCGGCAACACTGACCTGCTGTCCGAGGACGGCGCGCACGGCGACCTCGGAGCCGTCGACGTGGCCGGGCACTCGAAGGCCGCGATGTCGTGCCAGGAGAGCGGCCAGCAACGGATCCCGCCCGAGCTGGTCCTCGATGGCGACAGGATCGGCATCGGCATCGACGAGGCGTCGGGTGCGTTCGATGGCGGTGGTGAGGTCGCGGAGGTCCTGCAGGGCGAAGCGAGCCGCCAACTGTACGGTGTCCGCGCCGGTGGCCAGTGGTGCCAGATCGATCTCGACCGTACCGGTGCCGTGGGGCAGCCGGAGCGTGCGTCGGTAGCAGGTGCCGATGACCTCCTCGACGCCCGGGATGGTCCGTGGAGCAAGGAATCCGAGCAGAGCCGATCCGTCGAACGGGGCACGCACGGCGAGCCGCAGCTGCAGCTGGCCGCGGGTGCCGCCGGTGGGGCGACGACGCGCCCGCAGCTCCGTCGGACTGGCGTCGTACACCTCGCGGACGGTGGCGTTGAACTGCCGCAGACTGGCGAATCCGCTGGCGAAGGCGATCTCGGCGAATGGCAAAGTCGTCGACTCCACCAGGATGCGCGCCGTCTGCGCGCGATGCGCCCGCGCGAGAGCGAGCGGGCCGGCGCCCAGCTGCGCCGTCAGGACCCGGGTGAGGTGGCGCGGGGTGTAGCCGAGGCGCCTGGCCAGACCCGGGACACCGTCGCGGTCGACGACACCGTCGGCGACCAGCCGCATGGCCCGTCCGGCCAGATCGGCGGCGACGTCCCAGTCGGGGCTGCCCGGGCTGGCGTCGGGCCGGCATCGCTTGCAGGCGCGGTAGCCAGCCTGCTGTGCTGCCGCTGCCGTACGGAAGAAGCTCACGTTGCGTCGGGCCGGGGTTCGCGCCGGGCAGGAGGGACGGCAGTAGATGCCCGTGGTGGCCACCGCCGTGAAGAACATGCCGTCGAAGCGGCGATCCTGGCCGGCCACGGCCCGGTAGCAGAGATCAGCGTCGAGGCCCGTGGGCGTCAGGAGCTGTGTCATGGCTCCATTGTGGTCCACGAGTCAGACAGGTTCTCGCGGAAATCGGACATGGCTGACCATAAGGCCGCCGACACTCGGGTGGGCGACTGGTGTCAGGCCTGTGAACGGCCTCGGGTGGTGGGAAGCCCAGCCGCCCGCAGCTGGTCCTCCAGGTGGAAGATCTCCGGCAGCACCTGGAAGCTCTCGTCCGGATTGCCGGGGTCGACGAAGAACTGCTCCATGCTCGCCTGCCAGCGGGGGTTCACCTCGGTCCGCGTCATGGCCTCCTGGGCGGCGGCGTAGTCCTCGGCCTCGAAATGGCCGACGAGCAGACCGTCCGGCGCGAGGTACAGCGAGTAGTTGGACCAGCCGGAGTCGCGCAGGGCCTCCAGCATCTCCGGCCAGACGGCGGCGTGGGCCTCGGTGTACTCGGCCAAGCGGTCCGCCCGGACCCGGTTGATGAAGCAGTACCGCGTCATGAGCCCCCAACAGGATTCGAACCCGCGACCTGCCGCTTACAAGGCGGCTGCTCTACCAACTGAGCTATAGGGGCCAGCACCCGGTTGCCCGGGCACCGGCGAGAGTCTACCGGGACTGCCGCTCGGATGTGGACTCGGTGACGACATGGCTCCGCGAGTCGCCGGCCAGGCGCCCTGCGGTCACAGCGGCCCGAGGACCTGCTCCGGATCTGCGTCGAGGGCCAGCGTCTCGAGCACCGACAGCAGCGCGGTCTCCTCATGGCGGAAGTGGCTCTCCATGATCGCGGCGATGCCATCCAGGTGCGGATCCAGTTGGTCCGGCAACGTCCCCGCCGCGGCGAGCATCTGTGACAGCAGATGGGCAATCATCGCGTGGTCCTGCTCCAGCTGCCGCAGCGTCGTCCGGAGTTCGGGGTGGGCCGCGGCGATGGCCGGGAACAGTTCCCGGTCCTCGCCCTCGTGGTGCCCGGTCAGGGCGGCACAGAACCCGTGACAGTACAGCAGCAGGTCTCGAGGGGCCGCGTCGGCCGAGGTGCCGCTACGGACCGCTGCCCGGGTGACCTCCAGTGCCTCGCGAAGTCGCCCATGGGCTCGGCGGAGTTCTGTGCTCCAGGCGACGAGCCTGGCTTGTTCGCCCTCAGTCACGCGAGGGCGAAGGTGACGACATGATCATGTCGTGGTCCTTCGTGTTCGACGCCTCCATACCTGACACGGACTGTCACCGGTACGCGACGCTGGCACCACGCTAGCAGCGTCGGCGGGCGTTCAGTCCAATCCGGGCGCCGCCACGAAGGCGAGACCTTGACCGGACACCGTCACCTCTTCACCAGCGGGGATCCACGCAGCCTGTCCGCTGGCGAGCGTGAGCCGACCGGGAGGTCTCGACGCGCTCGCTGGTCTCGACACGCTCGCTGGTCTCGACGCGCTCGCTGGTCTCGACACGCTCGCTTCGCTCGCTCGACCGTCGTGGGCCGTCAGTGCTGCCTCCCCGCCGATCCCGAGCACGATCCGGCCGTACCGGGATGCGGGTACGGCCACGGTGCCGGCAGAGTCGAGTTCGATCCGCCACAGCCGGAACTCCGGTGCCGGAGTCACATACCGCACCACACCCGGGACCTCCAGCTCGGTGGGCACCACAGCGGGGCCGACGGGGGAGAAGTCGAGCACCCGGCCGAGTTCGGTGACGTCGACATGCTTGGGGGTCAGTCCACCGCGCAACACGTTGTCGGAGTTGGCCATCAGTTCGACCCCGACGCCGCGTAGGTACGCATGCAGGTTGCCGGCCGGCAGATAGATCGCCTCGCCCGCCACCAACGACATCCGGTTCATCAGCAGTGCGGCGATGACGCCGGGATCGCCCGGATACTGTTCGGCCAGTTCGACCGCCGTACGGCACCAGGTCCCGTACGGCCCGTCCTCGGTCACGTCCTGCGCGGCGGCTGCGACCCGTTCGACCACGCCGCGCTCGGACTCCGGTAGCCCGCAGAGCGTCAGGAAGACCTGCTCGATGCCGGCGGCACCCCCAGGAGTTGTCAACGGTGCAACGAGATCTGTCAGTTCGACGACGCCGAGGCGCATGAAGTGCTCAGCCACCACGGCTGGGTCGGCGAAGCCGTACAGGGCTTCGAAATCGCCCAGGGCACAGAGGATCTCCGGCTTCGGCCACGCGTCCTTGTAGTTCCGCGCCGGATCGGTGCGTGACACCCCGGCCGCCTCCTCGGCGGCGAACCCTGCCTCGGCCTGGGCACGCGTGGGGTGGGCCTGGAGCGAGAGGGCGCGATCAGCGGCCAGGATCTTCATCAGGTACGGCAGTTGGGGTCCGAACCGCTGCACCGACTCCTCGCCCAGGACCGACGGATCGACCTCGACGGCGGCGTCCAACCCGCCGGAGGCCAGCATGGCCGGAGCGGAGGGATGTGTCCCCAACCACAGTTCGGCGTGCGGTCGGCCGTCGGCCGGAATCCCCAGCAGGGCAGGGATTGCGGTCGTTGACCCCCACGCGTAGTGCTGGACCGGGCCGCTCAGTGGTTCCATTCAGTCCTCCTCGGTCGACGCGATGGCGCGCTGCCACCGGTCGAGGGTGCGCATCACTTGCAGGGTCGCCTCGAGCGGCACCAGCGGTGACTCCGTGAGTCCCTCCCGCAGGCAACGGTTGACCTCGCGCAGTTGATCGACGTAGCCGTGTCCCTCGGGCTGGTAGGTCAACTCCTCGAGTTCTGCGCCGTCACGCTCGATCCGCAACGCGGTGCACTTCAGGAAACTGTCGGTCACCAGGCGGCCGTTCTCGCCGACCACCTCGAGACGGTTCGCCGGCCCGGACTCCAAGGAGGTGTGGACCACCGCATGTGCGGCCGGGTGCTCGTCACGCGCATGGTGCACCAGGATTGCGGTGGCGTGGACGTCGACGCCGGTGCGTCGATGGTGCACCCCGGCGGCGAGCACGTCGTCCGGCTCGCCCAGGAACAGGTTCGCGGCATGGACCGGGTAGACGCCCATGTCAAGGATCGCCCCGCCTGCCAGGTCGGGATTCAGCAGGCGGTGGTCGTCGCCGACCTCGGCGCGGAACCCGAGCGTGGCCTGGACCTGCCGCACCGGCCCGATGGCGCCCTCGGCGACCAGCCCGGCCCCTCGCGCCAGCAGGGCATTGGTCCGTGCCCACAAGGCTTCCATGCAGAACAGCTCGTTGTCCCGGGCCAGGCCCACCAGCCGTACGGCTTCGTCCGGCGTAACGGTCAACGGCTTCTCGCAGAGCACGGCCTTGCCCGCGGCCAGGCAGGCTGTCGCTGACTCCAGGTGGTCGTTGTGGGGTGAGGCGATGTAGACGACGTCGACGTTCTCGTCGGCGGCCAGCCCGGCATAGCTGCCGTGGCTGCGGTTGATCCCGTACCGCTGGGCGAAGGTGGCGGCCCGGTCGGCATCCCGGCTCGCGACGGCGACGACCTCAACCTCGTCCTTGCCGAGGTGCCTCAGGTCCTCGGTCATCACCTCGGCCATGTGGCCGGTGCTGAGGATGCCCCAGCGGATCGGACGGTCGACGATCGGGTCTGCCATGGGACCATCCAACAGCACGTCTCCTCGGTGCGCATCGTGGTCGGTAGTGTCGCGGACATGGTCTCGACAGGCTCGACCAGCGTCTCGGCAGGCTCGAGCGGCGTTTCGACTCCCCTCGTCGCGTCACCTCCGGTCGTGATGGCGCCTCGCACCGACGGATTCGAGGTGGTGTGGGCGATCACCGCTGCGTCCCGCGGTCGGCTGGAGTGGCGAGAGGTGGGGGACGACCATCCGCCCCGGCGCTCCGCGTGCGACCCGTACGGGTTCGTGCCCCAGGGCACCGAGACCCTGCGGATCCGGCTCGACGGGTTGGCCCCGGGCACCGAGGTCGAGTTCCGTACGGTCACCGAGGCTGTGCAGGACGGGCGCTGTCACACCTCGGACTGGAAGCGGATCCGTACCCTCGACCCCAGCGCCACGAGCTCGACCTTCGTGGTGTGGAACGACACCCACCAGCACGACGACACGCTCGCCGCTCTGGACGACCGTTCGCCGCGCGGCGACTTCTGGGTGTGGAACGGCGACGTCTGCAACAACTGGACCGACAGGTCCGAGATCATCCCCACGATCCTGGCGCCGGCCGGCCGTGACGTCACCGATGGCCGTCCGATGGTCTTCAACTGGGGCAACCACGACGTACGGGGGCCCTGGGCCCACCGGGTGCCGGAGATCATCGCGTCCCCGGAAGGACGGCCCTACCAGGCCTTCCGCAGCGGACCAGTGGCGGCGATCGTGCTGTCGACCGGGGAGGACAAGCCGGACGACCACCCGAGCTTCGCCGGCCGCGTCGCCTTCGCCGAACTGCATCGCCGCCAGGCCGAGTGGCTCGCCGACCAGGTCCAGCGCCCCGGTTTCGTCGATGCGCCGTACCGCGTGGTGTTCTGCCACGTGCCGCTGCGCTGGCACGACGAGGCGCTGCTGACCGCGACCGACTATGCGACGGGGCGTTGGGACCTGTGGAGCCGCACCGGTCGGGAACTGTGGCACCAGACGTTGGCCGGATGGGGTGCCCAGGTGGTCATCTCGGGCCACAACCACGAGGCGGCACGGCTGGACCCGACGGACGACTTCCCCTACACCCAGTTGCTCGGTGGCGGCCCACGACCGGAGGAGGCCACCTGGCTGGAGGGTGATGCCGACGACCGACGCCTCATGGTCACGATCCGGCGGCTGGACGGTGAGGTCGTCGAGCAGGTCGGGTTCGAGCCGATCACCTAACACACCGAAGAACTGCGCCGGAGGAATGACACGGGTGTGATTCGTCGTTAGACTCGCCGACATGGCGACTTCAGCTGCACAGACCCCGGCGTCGGAGTCCTCGGCACTGTCGGCCCGCGACGCCGAGATCATCTCGTTCGAGCGGCAGTGGTGGAAGTTCCCGGGCGCCAAGGAGCAGGCGATCCGCGACAACTTCGACATGTCGGCGACCCGCTACTACCAGGTGCTGAACGCCCTCATCGACAAGCCGGAGGCGTTGGCGTACGATCCGCTACTGGTCAAACGTCTCCGTCGACTGCGGGAGACCCGGCAACGGGCTCGGTCCGCGCGGCGACTCGGATTCGAGCCGACCACCTAGGCGTCCCCCGAACACAACAGTTCCAGCGCCCCCGGAGAACCAGGGTCCCGGGGGCGCTGTTGTGCCCGGGTCAGCGGCGCCGCCGCACCAGTGCTCCGAGCGCACGGAACCCTTCCCACAGGGGTCGCTTCGGAAGTTGCACATATCCACCGAGGTCGAGCCCCGCGCGTACCTCGAACCAGTTTGCCGACGACCGGTCGCCGCAGCGCAGCCACGACCAGGCCATCGCAATCCCGTACGCAGGGAGGAACAGCGGGCCGAGCGCGGCCCACTGCCAGGTGTGGCCCTCCTCGTGCCGGAGCAGTTCGGGGGAGGTCTGCTGCAGGTGGTCCCACTCGTCGCGCGCGATGATCACGTTGCCGACCGTGAAGGCGCCGGCGTACGGGAACCGCGGTCGATAGCCGTCGGCCAGGTGAAGGCCCCGGGGCCCGGACCGGATCCGACAGCGGGTGAGGTGAGCGATGCCCAGGCCGAGGGGCGTCGACAGATTGACCAGATTGCCCCACCGTCGCAGTCGGATCGGGTTCACAGGACCATCCTGTCATCGCCTCAGCTGCGCACGGGATCGGCGGGGAAGCCGTGGTTGACTGGGTGTCCAGCCGTCGGACGAGGAGCCCACGATGACCGGACAGTCCTTCCCACCTTCCGCTGAATCGTCGCCAGGGACCGGAGCCCGACAGGCTCCGGCGCTGGGATCACGGATTCCTCTCATCCTCGCGGGGTGCCTCGGTGGCTACGTCGCGGCGACGGGACTGATCGATGGCTCGCTGGTACTGATTCTTGCCGGACTGGTCGCGTTCGGTGGCGGCATCATCGGAGCCGCGACCTGCGGGCTCCGCGGTGCCTGGCGTCAGGTACTCGTCGCCGTGGCCGCGCTCGGCACGATCCTGCTGCTCGTCATGGGGGTGGTGACCGCTGCAGACCTCAGTGCCGTGGTGGTCACCGGTGTTGCCGCGCTCCTCTTCGTCGTGGCGCTGTTCCTGTTGCCGCGCCGCTGATCGCGGTAGGAGCAGGACCCACTCGGCGCCTGTCGTGGCAAGGCCTGCGCCGGGCCAACTGAACCTGGTCTGTGAAACCCTCATGATCGACCGCGAAACCACACCAGGGGAGCAGGATGTCCGAGAATCTCGTCGACGACCTTGAGCGGCTCGCCGCGTTTGCACGGGTGAGCCAAGGGGCTGCGGGCACCGATCCGGGCGACGGTCCGTTCGACGGTACGGACGGCAGCGGCGCTGTGACCGTGTCGATCGAGCGCGACGGGACCTTGCTGTCCATCGCGGTCGCCGACGGATGGAGTGACCTGCTCGGCGGGCCGGACCAGTTGACCGGTGCGATCCGGGCGGCGATGGCCTCGGCGACGTCGGCTCGGATGGGGTTGCCCCAACCGACAGCTGAGGACCTGGCCAAGGACTGGTCCGATTTTGACATGGCCACCGAGGTCAGCCCCATGACGGCCGAGGTCACCGAGGAGGACCGTGCCCGGGTCGAGGAGATGACCCAGGAGCAACTCGCCTCCATCAGTGCCACCGCGTCGACGGCGACCGTGGACGAGGTGACCGAACAGCTGCGCCAGCAGTTGGAGCGTCTCACCGCTGCTCTCCAAGGCGTCGGCGACATCAGCGTGGCCGGAGGCCGTGAGCTGGTGAGCGAGAACCGCATGGTGCGGTTGCAGTTCAATGCGTTCGGCTTCCTCGACGAGTGCACGATCCAGTCGTCGTGGGCACGGAACCAGTCGGGCAAGTCATTGACGATGACCTTTGCCGAGATGCTGCAGGGATGACCAAGGACCGGAGGGAGAACTGAGATGGGCAACTGGAGTGTCGCCAAACAGGCGCTCTACAACGAGGAGACCTACCTGCGGGAGATGGCGGTGAGCCAGGCAAGCCTGGGCAGCGCCGTCGTCGGGATCACCGGCGGTGTGCCGAGCTGGGGTCCTTGGGAGAGTGCCAAGACCACGATCGACGACACGATGCAGCGCTTCAACGAGACACTGTCGACAGCCCAGGAGGGCCTGGGGAGCGTCGCTGACCTCATCCGGTCGACGGCTGACGCCTACACGGCCGTCGAAGAGGCCAACTCGGTGGGGGGAAACTGACATGAGCGTGACTCCCGCACCGCTGGCGCCGCTGCAGATCCACTATGCCAATCAGGACCGCGACGACTACTGGAAGCAGGTGGGCGACAACGTCCAGAAGTTCTGCGACCAGATCGCCCAAGCCAGGCCGGTCGTCTACAGCACGGCGTCGGCGATCGTCATCGCCAGTGCCGGGACGGCACTGCCGGCCATGACGGCCTGTTGCGCCGCCTACGAGGCGACAATCCTGCTCGCCCCGAAGCTGGTCGAGTGGTACAACGAGGTCAACCAGTGGATCTGGGCGCCGTTCAACTTCCTGGACATGTCCGACGGACTCCAGCCGGCCTACGACCACGCCACCAACTGCAAGCAGGCCCTCATTCGTGAGGCGATGCCCGCCGACCGGGAGTGGGAGGGGGACTCGGTCGACGCGTACTACGCCCACATCGCGAAGCACAACGCGGCCTCGGGCGACGCCGAGGCTGTGATCAGGGACACCAAGAAGGCGATCCACTCCTTCGGCGTCTCGGCGACCGTGGCCACGATCGCAGCGTTGGCGGCGTTGATCCAGGCGGTGATCGAGGCCATTCTCGGCATCATCGCGCTGATCCCACCGGCGACGCCGGTGGGGGCTGGTGTGATCGCCGTGGCGGTCACCCTGTTCGGTGCGACGATCGCCGCGCTGGTGGCCTTCGCCAAGATGGCCGTCGAGGCGCTCGAGACCCTGAAGTCGGACACCGACGGCAAGCTCCGCAGCAACAACTTTCCGGGTGGAAAGTGGCCGCAGGCGACCTCCCACGCGGTACGGTCCGACATCGAGGACATCGGCGGCTGGTCCTACGAGTGACCGCCGCTCGTTGATGACGCCTGCACGACGTGCCGGTCACCTTCTCGGGTGACCGGCACGTTTGCACTCTCAGGGGTCGAGTGCTAAGAATGACACTGGCACTCTCAGCGTGAGAGTGCCACCAGTCGGGCACGATGAGGTCGTCGTCCACGTACGTGGGTGGCGGTCGTCCGTCGCGGGCATCGTCTCGGCGTCACAAGCTGAACACAGACAACCAGCGGGGTGGCCCCGGTCGCCCCCGATGTGGGAGGACTGCCAACACCATGGCAAAACTCATTGAATTCAACACCGAGGCTCGTCGCGGCCTCGAGCGGGGGATGAACACCCTCGCGGACGCCGTGAAGGTCACCCTGGGCCCGAAGGGCCGCAACGTCGTGCTGGAGAAGAAGTGGGGCGCCCCCACGATCACCAACGACGGTGTCTCGATCGCCAAGGAGATCGAGCTCGACGAGCCGTACGAGAAGATCGGCGCTGAGCTCGTCAAGGAGGTCGCCAAGAAGACCGACGACGTCGCGGGCGACGGCACCACCACCGCCACCGTGCTGGCACAGGCGCTGGTCCGTGAGGGCCTGCGCAATGTCACCGCCGGCGCGAACCCGATGGGCCTGAAGCGCGGCATCGAGAAGGCCGTGGCCGCCATCAGCGAGGCACTGTCCTCGCAGGCGACCGACGTCGACTCCAAGGAGCAGATTGCCGCCACCGCGTCGATCTCCGCCGCTGATCCGCAGGTCGGCGAGATCATCGCCGAGGCGATGGACAAGGTCGGCAAGGAAGGCGTCATCACCGTCGACGAGTCCAACACCTTCGGCCTGGAGCTCGAGCTCACCGAGGGCATGCGGTTCGACAAGGGCTACATCTCGCCGTACTTCGTCACCGACACCGAGCGCATGGAGACCGTCCTCGACGATCCCTACCTGCTCGTCGTCAACGGCAAGGTCTCGAACCTGAAGGACCTGCTGCCGATTCTGGAGAAGGTCATCCAGACCGCCAAGCCGCTCGTGGTCATCGCTGAGGACGTCGAGGGCGAGGCGCTGGCCGGCCTGATCGTCAACAAGCTCAAGGGCACCTTCAAGTCGGTGGCCGTCAAGGCTCCCGGCTTCGGTGACCGCCGCAAGGCCATGCTCGGCGACATCGCCATCCTCACCGGCGGCCAGGTGATCTCCGAGGAGGTCGGCCTGAAGCTCGACGCCGTCACCCTGGACCTGCTGGGCCGCGCCCGCCAGGTCGTGGTGACCAAGGACGAGACCACCATCATCGAGGGTGCGGGCGAGTCCGACGAGATCGCCGGTCGCGTCGCGCAGATCCGTGCCGAGATCGAGAACTCCGACTCCGACTACGACCGTGAGAAGCTGCAGGAGCGCCTGGCCAAGCTGGCCGGCGGTGTCGCGGTGATCAAGGTCGGCGCGGCCACCGAGGTGGAGCTGAAGGAGCGCAAGCACCGCATCGAGGACGCTGTCCGCAACGCGAAGGCTGCCGTCGAGGAGGGCATCGTCGCCGGTGGTGGCGTGGCCCTGCTGCAGGCGGCCAAGGCTGCCTCCTTGGAGGAGCTGACCGGTGACGAGGCCATCGGCGCCCAGATCGTGCTGACCGCTTCGGCCGCTCCGCTGAAGCAGATCGCGATCAACGCCGGTCTCGAGGGCGGCGTGGTGGCCGAGAAGGTCGCCAACCTGCCGGCCGGCGAGGGCCTCAATGCGGCCACGGGCGAGTACGTGAACATGGTCGCGGCCGGCATCATCGACCCGGCCAAGGTGACCCGCTCGGCGCTGCAGAACGCAGCCTCGATCGCGGCGCTGTTCCTCACCACCGAGGCCGTCATCGCTGACAAGCCGGAGAAGGCTCCGGCCGCTCCGGCCGGTGGCGACGACATGGGTGGCATGGGTGGCATGGGCTTCTGAGCCCAGCCTCACGGCACGCATCAGCAGTACGACCTCAGGGCGGTCCGGCTTCGGCCGGGCCGCCCTGCGGCATCTCCGGCCACGGATCAGCGCGTCAACCGCTTGCCGTCGGGTCGCTCACAGGTCAGCCACAGTCGGTCGACAGCCTCCCCACACGCGGTGTCGCCAGAGTCAGCGGTGACGCCGGTCGGCGTCGTCAGGGCGCATGTGTGCGGAGGATGGAATGGCCGACGAGGCGGGCGGGCAGCCGGCAGGGGAGCAGCCCGGGGACGGTACGGAATCGGTGGCGACCGACCGAGCCGGGAAGGCGACCAAGAAGCCGATACGGCGGCGGGTCCGCCGGTGGGTGATCACCGGAGTCGCCGCCGTCCTGGTGGTGGCGGTGGCCGGAGGAGCGTTCTGGTTCTGGCGGTCCCGTAGCGCCGGCGGCGAGGTCCCGACGTCGCAGCACTGGACGGTGGCGACCCAGGACCTGGAGAACACCGTGTCCATGACGGGGACGGCCGAGCCCGCCCAACGAGCCGACCTCAACTTCTCGGTGAGCAGCCAGGTCACGAAGGTGTCGGTCAAGGTCGGCCAGGCCGTCAAGGCCGGCGACGTCCTTGCCGCCGTCGACGACGCGTCCCAACAGGCCCAGGTGTCGGTGGCCGAAGCTGCGGTGGCTGCAGCCCAGGAGCAACTCGATCAGGCCAACGACGACGGCGACAGCAGCGCCATCGCCAGCGCCGAGGCCCAACTGAACCTGAAGAAGAGCCAGTTGACCCAGGCGAAGGAACTGTTGACCGGCGTCGAACTGACCGCACCCTTCGACGGTACGGTCGCCGAGGTCAACATCGCCGTCGGCGACACGTCCGGCTCGGCGAGCAGCTCCGCCGGCTCCGGTGGGTCGGGTGGCTCCGGGGCGGGCAGCTCCGCCTCGAGCAGCAGCGCGGCCGTCACCGTGATCTCGACCGGCACCTTCCAGGTGACCGCCGAGGTGAGCGCCGGCCAGCGCAGCGAGGTCGCTGCAGGTATGGCAGCCACTGTCACCGCCGACGGGGCGATCACCAAGGTCACCGGCACCGTGGCCAGCGTCGGCGTCATCGCCTCCTCCACGACCTCCGGGGCGACCGCAACGGTGCCCGTCACGATCGAGCTGAGCGGCGACCAGTCCAGCCTGTTCGCCGGCGCGAGCGTCCAGGTGTCGGTGGTGACCGCTCAGGTGAACGACGCGCTGGTGGTGCCGACCGCCGCGATCTCTTCCTCCGCGGGAAAGGCGACGGTCGAGAAGGTCGTCGGCTCCAGCACCGAGGTCACCGAGATCACCCTCGGGCAGAGCTTCGGCACCTGGACCGTGGTCACCCAGGGTCTGGCGGTTGGTGACGTGATCGTCGTGCAGGGCTTCGGTGGCAGGGCCGGTGCGCGTGCCAGTGGCGCCGCCAGCGGTGCGGCGAGCGGCGCGCCGGGAGGCGGTGGTTTTCCCGGTGGCAACGGCCCCGGCGGCGGCAGGCCCAGTGGCGGCCAAGGTGGCAACGGGGGCAACGGCCAGGGTGGCGGACGATGACGACACTGCTCAGCGATCCGTACCAGGACGTGGACGCCCCGGATCCGACGAGTCCGATCGTGGCGCTGCGCGCGATCAGCAAGACCTACGGCGACGGCGACATCGAGGTCCGGGCCCTGGATCATGTCGACCTGACCGTGCAGCGCGGCGAGTACGTGTCGATCATGGGCCGTTCCGGCTCGGGAAAGTCAACCCTGATGAACATCCTGGGCTGTCTCGACATCGCCTCGGGCAGCACCTACCTGTTGGACGGTGAGGACGTCGACGACCTGGATGAGCACGACCTGGCGTTGATCCGGAACCGGCGCATCGGGTTCGTGTTCCAGCAGTTCAACCTGCTGCCCGGCCTGAACGCCTGGCGCAATGTCGAACTGCCTCTCAGCTACGGGGGAGTGCCGCGGGTCGAGCGCAAGGAGCGGGCGATCGAGGCGCTCACCCGGGTCGGGCTGGCCGATCGGGTCGACCACCGGCCCGGCCAGTTGTCGGGTGGCCAGCAGCAGCGGGTCGCGGTGGCCCGCGCCCTGGTGACCCGGCCGGCCCTGGTGCTGGCCGACGAGCCCACCGGCAACCTGGACTCCTCGGCCACCGAGGACGTCCTCGGTCTGTTCGACGAACTGCACGAGCAGGGCGCGACCATCGTGATGATCACCCACGAACCTGATGTGGCGGCCCGGGCGGCACGCTCGGTCCACATCGCCGATGGCCGGGTGCAGGACGAGGCGAGCGCCTGATGCGGGCACTGGAGATCATCCGGACCGCACTCGAAGCCGTACGGAACAATCGCCTGCGGTCCCTGCTGACCATCGTCGGCATCGGGATCGGCATCGCGTCGGTCGTGCTGACGGTCGGCCTCGGCGCCGGCGTCTCGGCGACCGTCACCGAACAGATCAACGGTCTGGGAAGCAACCTGCTCGTGGTGAGTCCGGGAAGTTCGACCACCAACGGCGTACGGCAGGGCCGCGGCTCGGCCACCACCTTGACCCTGGCCGACGCCCAGGCGTTGCAGCAGCCCGGTGTCGCCCCGGATGTCGCTGCGGTCGCGCCGGTGACCACCAGTTCGACCACCGTGTACGCCGGGGAGATCTCGTGGACCACCAGCGTCGTCGCGACGACGCCGTCGTGGCAGGACGTACGGGGACGCACGCTCGCCGCCGGTCGATTCCTCACCGACAACGATGACGCCCAGGCCAACCTGGTGACCGTGCTGGGTTCCGACACCGCCGAGGAACTGTTCGGTTCGACGGTGCAGGCGGTCGGGCAGGAGGTGCGGATCGGATCGGTCGGCTTCACCGTGGTGGGGGTGCTCGAGGCGTCCGGGAGTTCCTCGGGCACCGACGACGACCAGGCGATCGTGCCGCTGTCCACCGGATCGCGCGTGCTCGGGATGTCGACCACCCTGTCCTCGATCTATCTCAGCGCCACCTCCAGTGACCGGCTGTCCGCCGCCTACACCGAGACCTTGACCGCGTTGGCAACCCTGCACGGCCTTGCGCCCGACGCGGCCGATGTCACGGTGACCTCCCAGGAGTCGCTGCTGGACGCGGTCAGCACCACGACCCAGGCGTTCACCGCACTGCTCGGTGGGATCGCCTCGATCTCCTTGTTGGTGGGCGGCATCGGGGTCATGAACATCATGCTGGTCTCGGTCACCGAACGCACCCGGGAGATCGGTCTGCGCAAGGCACTCGGGGCGACACCGTCGGCCATCCGCCGCCAGTTCCTCACCGAGGCGGCAGTGCTCGGGCTGGGCGGTGGGGTCGGCGGCCTCGCCGTCGGGACGCTCGGCATCGTGGTGCTACCCGGGCTGATCGGTCAGGCCTTGGTCCTCTCCCCGACAGCCGTGGGCGCCGCCCTGACGGTCGCCGTCGGTGTCGGTCTGGTGGCCGGTGTCTATCCCGCGAGCCGGGCCGCCCAACTCGCCCCGATCGACGCCCTGCGCCACGAATGAACCCTGCGAACCGAAGGACATCCCAACCATGGCAAGGAAATCTCGCGCTCGCGGCCGGAATCAGCGGCGTCTGGTGATCGCTGGTGTGATCGGGCTCGTGGTGCTGGTGACCGCTTCGCTTGCCCTCCGCGCCGTCGCCGCGGGTCGGTCTGCGACGCCGTACGTGACCGCCACCGTCGGCTCCGGGGAGATCGCCCAGACCGTCAGCCTCTCCGGTACTGTCACCGCCGGAGGGCAGCAGCAGGTCGGCTTCCCGACCGCCGGCACGGTCACCTCGGTCGACGTCACCGTCGGTCAGCAGGTCAAGGCCGGAACGAGGCTGGCCACCATGGACACGACCGCGCTGCTGGTGGCCTTGCGCAACGCCCAGGCCGATCTCGCCAGTGCCGAACAGGATCTGGCCGACGCCCAGGATGCCGCGGACACCGACGACAGCAGTACGACCAGCTCCGGGACGGGCAGCTCTGGGACGAGTACGGCAGGACAGCGGTCCGGTCAGCAATCGGGTTCGGCCGAGCAGCAGGCCGCCGTCGCCAAGCTCACCGAGCAGGTGAAACAGGCCCAGCAGGCCCTGGCGACTGCCCAGACCGCAGCGGCGACCGCGCTGTCCACGCTCGAGACGGCGTGCAGCACCGGCTCCGCGACCACCACACCGACCGAACCGTCCACCAGCGGCACCCCGACGGAGTCCGGTACGCCGACCGAGTCGGGTACGCCGACCGAGTCGGGGACGCCCACGGAGTCGGGTACACCCACCGAGTCGGGCACGCCGACCGAGACGGGCACGCCCACCGAGACACCCACGCAGACACCGACCAGCAGCACGACGCCCACGTCCGAGCCCACCACGGGGGCCACCGGACCGACGGCGACCGGTGTTGACAATTCGGAGGGGATCGATGTGACGGCCTGCGTCGCAGCGGCCCAGCAGGTCTCCACCGCCCAGCACGAGGTCGACACTCGGCAACAGGCGGTGAGCACGTCTCTCGACACCCTGGCCACGGCTGTGGAGAAGGCGGCTTCGTCGTCCACACAGGGAAGTGGCGAGCAGGGCAGCGGTTCGACCGAAGGAAGCAGCCTCCCGGCGGGCAGTACCGGAGCTGGTTCCGCGACGGAACGTACGAGCGGTGGCAGCACCCTGAGTGTGGCGGAGGCGCAGGCGAACGTCGCGGTCGCCGAGGATGCTGTGACGGCCGCCCAGGAGAACCTGGACGGCGCGACGCTCACCAGCCCGGTCGACGGTGTGGTGGCCGCGGTCCCGTACGCCCCCGGGGCGACGATGACCACGGCCGACCGGATCACCGTGCTCGCGCCCGGCGATGCAACGATCACGGCCAGCGTCTCGCAGGCGACCCTGCAGCTGCTCTCCCAGGGCCAGACTGCGACGGTGTCGGACGGTCAGCACAGTGCTGACGGCACCGTCACCAGCATCGCACTGCTGCCGACCACCAGCTCCGGGTCGAGCACCTGGACCGTCGAGGTGCAGCTCGCCGAGCAACCGGACTGGCTGCTTGCCGGCGGTACGGCCACCGCGGTCGTGACGGTCGCGGAACGGACGGCGGACGCCACCGTGCCGGTGTCGGCAGTGACGCTGACCGGGACCGGCGCCGGGACGGTCTCGGTGTTGGCGACGGACGGAACGGTGCGGACCACCAACGTCACGGTCGGAGTGATCGGTGCCGGCCGTGTCGAGATCCTGTCCGGGGTGAACGTCGGGGCCGAGGTCGTCCTGGCCGATCCGACCGCAGCCCTGCCGTCCTCGGGGACGGCCGGCGTGCGCGGGCTCGGCGGCGGCCTCGGCGCGGGCGGCGGAATCGGCGGGACCGGCGGGATCGGTGGCGGCGGTGGACCAGGCAATCCGCCCCGCTGAATGAGACTGGGAAAGCCCTTACTTGCACCTCGTCGCGGGGTGCGACAGGATGGCCGCCATGAATGGAGCGGAGTCGGGAGCGGCGAAGGTTGCCATGGTCACCGGAGGCAACCGAGGCATCGGCCTCGGCATCACCGAAGGGCTGCTGGCCGCCGGCTACCGGGTCTCCATCCTGGCGACCCGCGAGGAGCCGACCGAGCTACTGGCCCAACTGCGAGAGCACGGCGAGGTCCGCTACACGCAGGGGAGCGTCGCCGAACCGGAGTCGCACCAGCGCTACCTCGATGAGACCGTCGCCGAGTGGGGCAGGGTTGACCTGCTGGTGAACAACGCCGGTGTCGCTCCGAGCGTCCGCGACGACATCCTGGTCGCCACCCCGGAGAGCTTCGACCGCGTGCTCGGGATCAATCTGCGCGGCCCGTACTTCCTCACCCAGGCCGTGGCGAACCAGATGATCGCCCAACGCGGTCCGTACGACCCCACCCAGCTCCAGCCGGTGCAGGGCACCATCATCAACGTCTCGTCCATCTCGGCGACCACGGTGTCGCTCAACCGCGGCGAGTACTGCATCTCCAAGGCCGGTGTGGCCATGGCCACCCAGCTGTGGGCCGCGCGGCTCGCTCCCGAGGGCATCGTCGTGTATGAGGTGCGACCCGGGGTGGTTGCCACCGACATGACCGCCGGGGTGAAGGAGAAGTACGACGACCAGTTCGCCGGTGGCCTGGCGCCGATGCCCCGCTGGGGATATCCCTCGGATGTGGCGGGTGCTGTCGTCCAGCTCGCGGCCGGAGCGATGCCGTACAGCACCGGTGACGTGATCAACGTCGGCGGCGGCATGCAGATCCCGAGGCTGTGAAAGAGTTGATCATGGAGACCGAGGACCACACTCTCGTCATCGACGGCGAGGAGATTCCTGTCGTCACGGCGAACACTGTTGTCGTGGGTACGGGGGCGGCCGGCTACTGCGCCGCGGCGAGGCTGGTTCAGTTCGGCACCGAGGATCTCGTCATCGTCACCGACAAGATCCGGGCGGGTGCCTCGCGCAACGCGGGATCCGACAAGCAGACCTACTACAAGCTCACCCTGTCGGGGCACGAGCCCGACTCGGTCCGGGACATGGCCGAGACGCTGTTCTCCGGTGGGTCCATGGACGGTGACATCGCCCTGGCCGAGGCGGCCTGGTCACCGCGCTGCTTCTTCAACCTGGTCGAGGCCGGAGTGCCGTTCCCGCATGCTCGCAGCGGTGAGTTCGTCGGATACAAGACCGACCACGACCCGCGTCAACGTGCGACCTCGGTCGGCCCGTACACCTCGCGAGGGATGGTCGAGCAGCTGGAGAAGCAGGTCCGGCGCAACGGCACCCGCATCATCGACGCCTGCCGGGTCGTCGACCTGGTCACCGAGCCGGCTGGCGACGGTGCCCGCGTCACCGGACTTCTCTGCCTGCGGACCAATGTCCGTGCCGGACAGGGTTCGCGGTTCCTGCTGCTGCGGTGCACCAACATCGTCTACGCCACCGGTGGTCCGGCCGGGATGTACGCCGATGCGGTCTATCCGCACGGACAGTGGGGAGCCAACGGTGCTGCCCTGCGGGCCGGGGTGCGCGGCAAGAACCTGACCGAGTGGCAGTTCGGGCTGGCCTCGATCAAGCCACGCTGGAACGTCTCGGGCACCTACATGCAGGTGGTTCCCCGCTTCATCTCGACTGATGCCGACGGCAATGACGAGCGGGAGTTCCTGAACGAGGCGATGCCCGATCTCGGCCGCCAGATGTCGATGGTGTTCCTGAAGGGCTACCAATGGCCCTTCGACATCCGCAAGGCCACCGACGGGTCCTCGCTGGTGGACCTGCTCGTCTACCGTGAGACTGTGCTCCGGGGCCGGAGAGTGTTTCTCGACTTCCGTTCCAACCCCGGTGGTGGCGGGTTCGATCCCGGCCTGCTGAGCCCGGAGGCGTACGAGTACCTCGACCGTGCGGGCGTGGTGGGACTGGGTGACTCGACCCCGATCCAACGGCTGCAACACATGAACCGGCCGGCCTACAACTTCTACCTGGAACGGAACCCGCAGATCGATCTCGAGGCCGAGCCGCTCGAGGTGGCGGTCTGTGCCCAACACAACAACGGTGGTCTGGCCATCGACCAGTGGTGGCACTCCAACGTCGAGGGTTTCTTCCCCGTCGGCGAGGCCGCCGGTGCCCACGGCATCTACCGCCCCGGTGGCGCCGCTCTCAACTCGGGCCAGGTCGGCGCCACTCGTGCAGCGACCTACATCGCGGCGGCCCGGACCGATGCGCCGGTGGACCTGGACCACTTCGCCGAGCTCGCGGTCCCGGTGACCGAGGCGGCACTGTCCCTGCTGGACGGAGCCACCGCCCGGGCAGGAGCCGGGACGGAGGACAACACCGACTCGGTGTTGCGTGAGGCGACCGAGCTGATGAGTCGTAACGCGGCCGTGGTCCGTTCCCGGGCCAGCATCGCCGAGGCGCTCGAGCAGGTACGGATGTGGCTGCGCTCGTACCAGGAGACGATGGCGGCCGATCCGGCCAGCCGACGTTCGGTCAATCGCCTGTTCCTGATCCGCGACATCATCACCAGCCAGTTCGTCTACCTCTCCGCGATGGCGGACTACCTCGACCACGGGGGGCGATCCCGCGGCTCGGTGCTGTACACCGACCCCGAGGGCGCCCTGCCTCGCGTGGGCACCGGCGACGAACCGGAGGCCGAGCTGGATCTTCCCGACATCTTCCGGTTCCAGTTGGACGGCGGTGCGCTGGCCGAGGTCATCCAGGAGTGCAGCTGGGACGGGAACGGCGAGCCGGAGTTCACCTGGCGCGCGATCCGGCCGATCCCGGCCGATGACGAGTTCTTCGAGAACGTGTGGCGCGGCTACCGCGAGAACAAGAACGTCTACTGACCGGCTCGTCCCTGGTCGTGTTGAGGTGTGCCCGTGGGGTCGACCACCACGGGGACAGGGGCCGTGGCACGATGATCCTGTGCACCCTACGAGCACGGGGGACGGTCCCCCCGGAGCGCTGCCGCGGCCCGAGGTACCGCTGATCGGGATCGTTGACGGCCACAACGATCTGCCGTGGCGCATGCGGTCGTTCGACTACGACCTCACCCGAACCGATCTCGGGCAGGTCCAGACCGAAGGACACACCGATCTGCCGCGGGCACGTCAGGGCGGTCTCGTCGGGCAGTTCTGGTCGGTGTTCGTACCCTGCCATTTCCGCGGGGCGGATGCCGTGACCGCAACCCTGCAACAGATCGACTTCGTGCACGAACTGGTGGCGCGCTATCCCGAGGACCTCGCCCTGGTGACCTCCTCGGCCGGCTTGCGGGAGTGCATCGACGCCGGCGCCGGGGGCCCGATCGGCAGCCTGCTCGGGGCCGAGGGCGGGCACAGTATCGACAACTCCCTCGGTGTGCTGCGGAACCTCTATCGGCTGGGCGTCCGCTACCTGACGCTGACCCACAACGACAACAATGACTGGGCGGACTCGGCCACCGACGAGGCGTGCCATCACGGCCTGACGGACTTCGGGCGTACGGTGATCGCCGAGATGAACCGCCTCGGCATGATGGTTGACCTCTCCCACACCGCACCGGCCACCATGCATGCCGCCCTCGACGCCTCACGGGCGCCGGTGATCTTCTCGCACTCCTCCTGCCGAGCCGTCCACGACCACCCGCGCAACGTGCCCGACGACGTGTTGCGCCGGCTGCACGACACCGACGGCATCGTCATGATCACCTTCGTGCCGAAGTTCGTGACCGACAAGCGGCCGGCCACGATCGACGATGTGGTGGCCCACGTCGAGCACGCCCGCGAGGTTGCCGGGCTGGACCACATCGGCATCGGAGGCGACTACGACGGGGTGACCGAGACACCCGACGGACTCGAGGACGTCGCCAGTTATCCGCGACTGCTCGCGGCGCTCGCCGAGCGTTGCTGGCACCGCCTGGAGCTGGAGAAGCTCGCCCACGGGAACCTGGTGCGCGTGATGGACCGGGTGGAGCACATCGCTGCCCGCCTCCGGATGGCCACTGAACCACACTGGCAGACAGTCACCGATCTCTCGGCAGCTGGGAGTTGACCCATGGACCATCCGCTGCTGGAAGTCATCACCCTGCACGCTGCCGACGCCGAGCGAGCTGCGGCGGGTGGTGCGGACCGGCTCGAACTCGTGGGCTCCATGGAGCACGACGGCCTCTCACCCGAACCCGGCCTGGTGGCGAAGGTCTGTGCCACCACACCACTGCCGGTCCGGGTGATGCTCCGGCTGCGGGAAGGGTTCGGCACCGACGGCGGCGAGGTGACCCGGCTGGTGGGCCTGGCCGGGGCGTACGCCGACGCGGGCGCCAGTGGTCTGGTGATGGGATTTCTCAACGCCCATTCAGAGATCGACCTGTCGGTGATGAAGGAACTGGTGCACGCCACCGACCTGCCGTGGACCTTCCACCGAGCCGTCGATGCCACACTGGCACCCGATCGAGCCTGGGAACTGCTGCCACAGCTGGGATGTGACCAGGTCCTGACCGCAGGATCGGCACGCGGCGTCGAGGAAGGCCTCGATGACCTGGTCGCGCGGGCCCGCAGTGACCGGCGCATCGCTGCGATGATCATGGCGGGCGGAGGGCTGCAGACCGACCATGTGCCCTGGCTGTTGCGGGCCGGGGTGCGGTCCTTCCATGTCGGGAGCCGGGTGAGGCCGACCGGGTCGTACAAGGCGTACGTGGACACCGAGTTGGTGCAGATGTGGCGCACCCTGCTGGACCGCACCGACCGCAAGGCAAGGGCGGGCGAGGGCGGTGCTCCTGTGGAAGCTCCTGGTGAGATGAACCAGTGGTGATCTACATCGATCGCCCGACCTGGCCGGGTCACGGCCGGCTCTGGTCCCACCTGATCAGTGACGTCTCCGTTGCCGAACTCCATGATTTCGCCGCCGGTGTGGGGATCCCACGGCGCGCCTTCGAGCGGGACCACTACGATGTGGTGGCCGAACGGTTCGACTCCGTGGTCGCTGCCGGAGCACAGGTCGTGACCACCAGGGAGATCGTCCAGATCCTGCTCGCGAAGGGTCTTCGGGTGCGGGCGCACACCGTGCGCCGCAGCTGATCATCCGTGGGTCACAGCAAACGGCCGCTATTACGGACGGCACATTGTTGTGCTGCACGTCGTCTGTTACTAGCATCCGCGACAACCGACGTCCGGATGGCAGGGAGGCCCCCATGGCAGCATCAGTCCCCACGGCACCAGGCGGGCCACGACGCCACCGTACCTGGTCGCGCCGTTGGCTCGGCCGACTCGCCGTGGCGGTGACCAGCCTGGCGCTGATCGGCGGCACCACCGCCTCGCCGGCCAGGGCTGCGGCGCCGGCGGCGGTGCAGGGCGACGTTGCGGTCACCAACCACGGCTTCGAGGACGGTACCCAGGGCTGGACCGCGACGGCCGCCTCAGGGAGAGCCGCCGGGTGCCCACTCGCGGTCTCGACGCGATGGTCGAGCGAGGGGACCAACAGCCTGGAGTTGCGTTCCGGCGACGGATGCGGGGCCGCCGGTGCCACAAGCGATCCGGTCGCCATCAGGACCGGGACCACGGCCTACACCGCCTTTGCCACGGTCCAGGCGCGCGGCGGGGCCGGGCTGGGCCTGCAGTTTCTCGATGCTGCCGGCGATGTGGTCGGTGAACTCCCACCGGAGCTCAACGGGCCCGAACCTGGCCGTGACTGGGTCACCGGACGGGTGGTGCAACGATCCGGGCCGGTTCCCGATGGCGCCACCCAGGTACGGGTCATCGTCACCGCCAGCGGGCTGGCTCGTGTCGACGAGGTGTTGATCACGCCGGCCGTGACCGACCTCGGTTCTCAGGTGACCAAACCAGCCAGCTACCTTGCTGCCGACGTCGGCGTCGACGCTGACGGACGGTCGGTGATCTTCAGCGTGGCCACCGGGGCCTCCTCGACCCCGCCCCAGCTGGTCGTCACCGATGCCGTCACCCGTGAGGTGCGGCACAGCCTTCCGCTCCAGGGAGCGACCGGCTCATGGACGGTCCAGCAGGACCCCGCCACCAGGACGGTCTACATCGGTACGTACGGCTCGGCGGCCTTGTACGCCTGGAATCCCGGCGACACCGCCGTCCGCAAGGTGGGGGCGTTGCCGATTTCCGGTGCCGGCATGGTGTACGGCATCGACCACGGCCGGGACGGCCGGATCTACGGCGGCACCTGGGGCGAACCGACCGCGGGATACCCCGGGGCACAACTGTGGACCTACTCACCCGAGGACGGCTTCTCCAAGTTCGGCCCGGTGCTGACGACGGATGCCTTCTACACCAAGGCCGTCGCCTACGAGGACAGTACGCACACGATCTGGGCCGGTACGGCGACCAAGGGACATCTCTACGGATGCACCGAAGCAGGGGAGTGCACTGATTTCACCTCGCTGCTGGGGCCGAAGACACTGGCCCACATCGGCGTCTACAACATCGTCGCCAACGACGGTTACGTGATGGCCTGGGGCGGTGACAGCAACAGCCGTGGCGAGGACGAGATCACGGTGATCAAGGTCGCTGTGGTCGACGGGAAGATCGTCGCCGAACGGGTCACGGTGATCGACCAGACCGTCTACTACGGCCCCTCCGACGTGCATGACGGCAAGCTCTACTACATGCACAGCACCGGCGACTGGCCGATGTACTCCTACGACCTGGCCACCGGCGTCGAGACCAAGCTCGAGGGCGGTGCCAAGGTGGCCTCACGCAAGTGGCGCATCGTCGAACTGAACGATCCGGAGTGGCCGGGGTTCACCGTTGTCGGCTGGACCAGCAACGGAACGATCTACCGTCGCAACCTCACCACCGGCAAGGTCGACGACGGCCGCGCCACCGGACAGCCGGTGATGGCCACCGAACTCAACACCGTGACGACCGGCCCGGATGGCCGTCTCTGGACCGCTGGCTACCTGACCGGCGGCCTCGGATCGGTCGCTCCCATGCTGCCGGGCAGCGTGGAAAGTTTCGCCAAGGGCGGCCAGGCCGAGGGGCTGATCAGTTACCGCGGCCGGATCTATCAGGGCATCTACCCGTACGGACGCATCGATTCGTTCACTCCCGAGGAGGTGCGCAGCGGCGCCGCGCCCAAGGTGGAGTGCACGATCGGAGCGAACCAGAACCGTCCGTACGGACTGCTGGGACACGGCGACCGGGTCTACTTCGGGTCCCAGGCCGACTACGGCACCGATGTCGGAGCCTTCGGATGGCTGGACCTGACGACCGGGACCTGCACCACGCTGAGCGAGGAGGTCGGCCACTACTCGGTGAACCGGCTGGCCGCCTCCGGTGGCAAGGTGTACGGCGGCACCAACATCTATGTCGCCTACGACGGGTTGCCGGTCGAGACCGAGGCGAAGCTGCTGGTCTTCGACGAGGCCACCCAGCAGCTGCGGCTGAATCCGTTGCCTGTCAGGGGAATCAAGTCGATCGACGCCTTGGCGACGGCACCCGATGGCCTGGTGTGGGCCTACGCCGGTGGTTGGGTGTTCGTGATCGACCCGAGCACCGACGAAGTGGTCAGGAGCGAGCTCGTCTTCGGTGACCTGGTGCCCGGCGGGCGGATCGGCGGCAATGCGGCGAACCTGCTACTCGGACCCGACGGTTTGCTCTACGGTCGCGCCGGCAGTCGGATCTTCGTGATCGACCCGAAGGCCGCCGTCGACAGGACGATCGCCGGCGCGACACGAGTGCTGGCCCAGGTCGGCAGCAAGAGCATGACCATCGATCGTTACGGCAACCTGTACACGATCACCGGCGATCGGCTGGTCCGGATCGACCCGAGGGGAATCCCTGCCTGAGCCGGAAGCTCAGCGCCCCATCAGGGCGTCGCAGGCGACAGCGAGACTGGCCGCGATCCGCCAGTCGAGCTGTCGCCCGTCGGGCAGCGGGGACAGGTCGCACTCGTACACGTCCCGCAGGGCCCATCGCCGTACCACCGAGAGCACGGGGGCGCCCTCAGCGGTGGTGAAGTCGAAGTGGATCGGCCAGTTGAAGTCGACGAAGCGACGCAGCAGAGCAATGGCCTCGTTGCGTTCCTGGCCGGAACCGACGAGTGCCTGGGCAGGTGACTCGAAGTGCCATGTCGACCGCAGCAGGGAGGCCTTGAAGTCCTTGCGGAACAGCCCGATCGGCTGGCCGGCGGCGTCGGTGATGTCGTAGGTGGCTCCGAGGTCCATCATCTGGCGTGCCTGGAATCCGAACACCGGCTGGGTGCGTGCCTCGTCGGCGAAGAAGGTCACCTGCTCCTTCATCGCCATCCGCTTCTGTTGGGCAATGGCCAGGATCGGCCCCTGGTCGGAGTCGGCGTGGATCTCGTAACGGTTGACCATCATCGTGATCCGCTGGCGCATGACGATGCGGGACGGTCCAGTGGCCTGGTGGTGTTGCGGTGAAGTCACCCCACCATGGTGCCCGTTGGGCGGTTCATCAGCCGGTTGGCCAGTGCGGCAAGGAGAACCAGGCCGCCGGCGGCAACGGTGAGCCACATCGCGGTGGTGGCGGAGAACGCATCGGCGATCGAACCGGTGAGCGCCGAGGAACTGGCCTGTCCAACAGTCAACGAGGAGCCCACCATCGTCATCACGGTCGCCGACCGCCCGCGGGGGCTCCGCTCCGCGGCCAGGCTGAACGTTGCCACCAGGTAGGGCCCGACGCCGGTGCCGGCGATGGCCATGGCGAGCACGACGCCCACCAGCACAGGGATCCCCGTCGTCGTGGCCAGGATCGGGGCGGTGGCATGCACGACGGTCCCGACCACCAGGACGCCGGCGAAGACGAGCAACCGGCTGGCCAGGCGGAAGCGGGTGGGGAACCGTCCCGAGGCGAGCGCCAGCACGGCCGAACCGACGCCGAGGACGCCGTACACCAGGCCGGACTGGTCGGCATGGCCCAGTGACTGCATCAGTGCCGTCAACGACGTCAGGACCGAGCCGAAGACCGTCCCGACACCGAAGGCGGCCACGACGAGAACCATGACGCCAGCGCTGAACAGCTGGCGGGCCGGCTCCGGTGGCGTGGACGTCCGGTGCGCCGAGTGCTCGGTGGCTGTCCGGTGGAGCGCGAAACCGCCGACGGCCACCAGATTCAGCACCGCAGCGGCCAGCACCGGGGCCGTCGGGTCGGCCACCGTGGCCAGCACGCCCACCAGGACCGGACCCGCGACGAACACCATCTCGTCCGCCCCCGACTCGTAGGCCATCGTCGACTGCAGCACCTTCGGCCGGTGCTGGGGGGCGATCCGATGGCCGATGAGGGCGACCAGTCTGCTGCGCGACATCGGACCGGGTTGCGGCGCGGAGGCGCCGAGCACGATCGCGGTGATGGTGACAGCAACACTGGGCAGCGAGCTGTGCACCACGATCACCATCGCCACCAGGGCCAGCGTGTTGACGGTCGCCGCCACCAACAGCGTCGGACGTTGCCCCCAACGGTCAGCGGCGGCGCCGATCAGGGGACCGATGGCTGCTGCGCCCAGGCCCGCGGCGGCCGAGGTCAGGCCGCCCAGGGTGAGCGAATCCCGTACGGCGACGACGAGCGTCAGCACCCCGACAACAATCATCGCGTACGGGAGCCGTGCCGCCAGGGCGAGCGGGAAGTAGCTGAGACCGACGACGTCGAGCAGCCGGGACGATTCGGGCGTGGCCGGATCGGGACCTGTGGAAGGCAATCTGGTGTCTCCTGGGCCCGTTGACCGGGCCGGTCGGGTGCCGCCTTGGTGGGCTGCCGCCACCCCGCGGCTCACACGCCACGAGTACCAGGTAGATGCACTGCGTCGGTGCGGGCCCTGCCCGCACCGATGGCCATTCTGCCATGGAGCTTCCGCTCAGGTGGTCCCCGGCCGGATCCGGGGTGGTTCGTGCTGACTGTCGGTCGGCGGGGTTAGCCTGCTGGGGTGGAGTTGCAGGAGCGGGACGGTGAGCCGGGGACGGCCGAGGTGGTGATGGCGGTCGATGGCAACTCACTGCTCCACCGCAGCTACCACGCCCTCGCCTCCACCGGATCACGTACCGTCCTGGGGCAGCCGAACTGGGCCGTGCGGGGGTTGCTCACCCAGGTGGTCGCCGCGGCCGAACGGATCGCACCGAGCGTGGTGGTCGTCGGTTTCGACGACCCGGAAGCCAACGCCCGGCGGGATCGATGGCCGGACTACAAGGCGCAGCGGGCCGACAAGCTGCCGACGCTGGTCTCCCAGCTGGAGCTCGCGACGCGAGTCCTGGCCGAGCTCGGGCTGCAGGTGGTGGTGCCCTCCCGGCTGGAGGCTGACGACGTGCTCGCTTCGGCCGCTCGTCACAGCCGGGAACGGGGTGGACGGTGTGTCCTGGTCACCTCCGACCGGGATGCCTTTGCCCTCATCGACTCCACGACCTCGGTGCTCCGGGTGATCAGTGGCGGTGTGGAGGGTTCGCCGATGCTGAACCCGGAACGGCTCGAGCTGTTGACCGGGGTCCGTCCGGACCAGTACGCCGATTTCGCTGCACTGCGAGGGGATCCGTCGGACAATCTGCCCGGGGTGAGCGGCATCGGCCCGAAGCGTGCTGCGCTGCTGTTGCGGGAGTTCGGCACCGCCGAGGCGGTCTTCGCCGACATCGCAGCGGGAGGCGACGCCGTACGGGCAGTGGCCGGTCCCGGAGTGGCGAGGTGTCTGGCCGATCCCGAGGCGGAGCCTCGGTGGCGCCGCAACCGCGAGGTGATGCGCCATCACGACGGGGTGGAGATCGGCGCCGACGCCGGTCGGTTGCCGTTGCCGGCCGACGAGGTGCACCGGTGCGTGCTCGGTCATGGACTGCCGGGTACGGCGTTGCTCGCCCGTCGCGTCCTCGGGCACGAGACGGCTCCGGAACGTGTCGCGCCGCAGATCGATCAGTTGGCCTGGGATTCGCGGGCGGAGTGGCGCAGCAAGGAGCGGATGCCACCGCTGCCGGTGAATCTGCAACCCGCGCTGTTCTGAACGGCCGTCGAGCGGAATCGAGATGTCAGGTCTCCAACGGACGCACGTCACCGGTCTGGTGGGCGAGGACGACCAACGCGACGCGGTCCCGCATCCCTGTCTTGGCGAGGATGTGGCCGACATGGGTCTTGACGGTCGTCTCGGAGAGCACGAAGGCCTCGGCGATCTCGGCGTTGGTGAGCCCCTGGGCGATCGCCAGCCACACCTCACGTTCCCGGGCCGTCAGACTGGCCGTACGGTCGGCGAGCTGGGGCGGCGCCGGAGCCTTGCGAACGTAGGTCTCCACCAGCCGTCGGGTCGTGGAGGGGGCGATCACGGCATCCCCGGAGTACACGGTGCGGATCGCCGTCAGCAGGTCCTCGGGCGGCACATCCTTCAGCAGGAACCCTGATGCACCCGCTCGCAGGGCGGTGAAGGCGTATTCGTCGAGGTCAAAGGTGGTGAGCACCACCACCTTCGTGTCGGGATGGTTTCGCACGATCTGTTCGGTGGCGGCAATCCCGTCCATGCGCGGCATCCGCACGTCCATCAAGACGATGTCCGGAGCACGGTCGGTGCGGGCGAGCCGGGCGACGGTGTCGACGCATTCCTGGCCGTCGGAGCACTCGCCGACGATCTGCAGGTCGCGTTGCGATCGGACCAGCATCGCGAAGCCGGCGCGGACGAGGGCCTGGTCATCGGCCAGGACGACGCTGATCATGCGGTCTGAGCTGCGTCGGCGATGGATGTTGCGGCCGTGGCTCCAGCCAGCGGCAGGGTTGCGAGCACCCGCCAGCCACCGCGCGGGGCTGGCCCGGACAGCAAGGTGCCGTTGACGATCTCGACCCGCTCCCGCATGCCGCGCAGACCATGGCCGCCGGCAGGGAAGGCATCATCGGTGGCCGGGTGCAGGTGGGGAAGCTGACCAAGACCGTCGTCGGACACCTCGATGACCACACCGCTCGGCGTCGCGGAGACCGCGACCCAGGCCTGCGCATTGTCCCCGGCGTGCTTCATCACGTTGGTCAGTGCCTCCTGGACGATCCGGTAGGCGGTGAGCCCGAGGCTGAGGTCAGCCAGCAGCGGGGCGAGGTCACCGGAGATGTCGAGATGGATCGTACGGCCAGTGTCACGCAGACCGGACACCAACCCCTCGATGTCGGCCAGACCGGGTTGCGGGGCCTCCGACACTTCGTCGGCCTCGTCCCGCAGCAGGCTCAACAGTCGTCGCATCTCGGCCAGCGAGCTCCGGCCGGTGGCGGCGATGGTGGCCAGGGCGGTGGTCGCGGCGTCCGGGTCGTCGGCCGCCGCATAGCGTGCCCCGTCGGCCTGCACGATCATCACCGACAGCCCATGGGCGACGACATCGTGCATCTCGCGGGCGATCCGCTGTCGGTCGGTGAGCGCCTCCACCTTGCCGCGGGCCTGCTGCACCTCCTCACGATGGGCAGCCGACTCGGCGGCGTGCCGCTGTGAGGCCTCCTTGAGCAGCTGGCGTTCCCGGGCGGCCCGCAGCTGGTCGGCGAACGCCCAGACGAGGATCAGGATGGCCGAACTGTTGGCCAGCGCCGCCGTACGAGGGTCGGCCACGGCAGCCAGCACGGCGTTGAAGGTCGGGAGCTCGCCGGGCGGCAGGTAGTGGATCCGGAACACCAGCGCGACGATCGCTGTCAGGGTGGCCACCAGTGAGACACCGACCGCCACCAGGCCGAGCAGTCGCGATGATCCCCAGGCGGTCAGGCCGAACAGGACTGTCAGGGCGAAGATGACCGTGGTGAGGCCCATCGGAACGCCGACCAGTTCGGCCACCAGGATCAGCACCCCGGAGCCGATACCCACCAGGCGGGGATACTGCGGGAGCGCGATCAGGGCGAGCACAGACAACACGATCAACGGAAGAGCGAGTTGTGGCACGTTGCCGAAGGAGGTGTTGACCCACCAGAGTGTCGGGTTCAGGGTCAGGTCTCCTTGTGACCTTGCCCGGCCGGTCAGCCAGTCGGGGAAGGCCAGCACCAGGCAGGCGCAGGCCAGCAGGTAGTAGCCGCCGAGCACCAGCCCACGATGGGCGACCGTCTCCCGGGCGAACAACCAGGAGAGTGCGGTCGCTCGCCAGCGCGCCGGATCCGGGGCGTCGTGCGCATCCACCGTGTCCGGGGCCTCGGGAACCTGGAGAGCCGTCACCTGCCGCAGAGTACTGGGCTGATGCCCTCTTCAGGATCCTCCCGTGGTACCAGATTTTGTGCGCCCGGGCAGCACCGTCACCCCTGCGGATGCTGCTCTGCAGGGGTGATCGATCCAGGCGGTGCCTCAGAACGGGGCCGGATCCAACTGGCCTTCGTCAGGTGGGCGGTCGCGCGGAGGACCCGTGCCTTCTCGCACCTCACCACGGAACGCAATGCGATCACGGGCCCGCTGGACGGTCTCCAGATGCTCGGAGCAGGGTTCGTCACGTGCCAGACCGTCGACCGAGAGACGGTCATCGTCCAGGTTGACGGTAGTGGTCCGCGTGGTCAGATATCGCGTGCCGGCCGGACTGGTCCACAGATGGATCCCGTCCAGCGACAGCTGGACGTACCGCCACCCGGTGAATGTCTTCAGGCGGTGGTGCCGGCGACACAGCGGGGCGAGGTTGCCGGTGATCGTCGCGCCGCCCGCCGAACGGGGATGGATGTGGTCAAGGTCGAGCTGGTCAGCCTGTCCGGACCGGCGTGCCTCCGGGTGGGCAGGCCGCTGGCAGTACGGGAAGGCACACGACCCGACCTGGAGGGCTGCCTGCCGGTGCTGGGTGGCCGTCGGGGCGTACGCCTCGGTGAAGGTGATGGCGGAGGTGTCGATGACTGGGGTGACCGAGACCTGCAGGTCGCTGTTGCCGCACCAGTCACGGATCACCTCAGGGGTGACCAGGGCACCGAGGTCAGGGATCGCGGCAAGACTGGTGCCGGCACAGTGCTGGCATCCCGCTCCGACACCCAGTGCGGCTGCCGACATGACGGCGTAGAGGCTCAGCTTCCGGCTCGGACGAGACCGTGGCCCTGCCGGACGGGAGCCGTCGGGATCAGAGTCGTGCCCGTCGTCGGGTTCCACGTCGTCATCGGCCGGGAGCACCGACTGACCCAGCGCGGCGCGGGCAAGGTTGCCGAGCGCTGCGGCTCGCCGTTCGTCCAGGCTGGTGTCATCGCCGGCCCGCCGCAGCGCATCGGCCTCGGCCTGCAGCGCAGCGTCCAGGTCCGCCGCATCGAGCCCGGACAACCGACCGTCGACATTGGCTGTCCCTGAAACGCCGAGTCGATCGGGCTCGATCCGCACGAAGCGATCGCCCTGCGGCATGGGCAGCCGATCGGGGTCATGGAGGGCGGTGGCGCGGAGCACCAGCTCGTCGAGTTGCCGGGAGCCGAGCCCAAGGCCGGCGATCGAGGCGTGGCGGTCGATCCACTCGACGGCATCGTCGTTCAGACGGGTTGTCGCCTGGGCCAGCTGCCGAGCGCGCCAGAGGTGGAACTGGCCGGTCATGATCAGGTCCCACACTCGGGGCAGTCGGTGCCGGAGCTCGAGCGCATCGGCCACCAGGCTTGTGCCCGCGTGGGTGGTGACGGCGAATTGGGCCGCCAGCTCGGCGACGGCGGAGGCGGTCACTCCGGCCAGACCTGGGTGGGTGGGGACATCGTCGCCGCGGATCTGGAGCCGGGCGGCCAGCGGATTCTCTTCCGTCACAGGGTTGGCATCGGCCCAACGGGCGGCGAGGTCGAGCTTCTCCGCTTCGGCCAGTCGCACTCGGCGGTCCGCATTCGCTGCTGCAGCAAGCAGTGCGGCTGGTGTCGACACACCGGAGCGAGCAGTCCTGGGCTGCTCGGCCGTGGCTGTGGTGATCGGCATACCCAAACTCTAGGGGGTGGGTCTGACAAGTTTCGTGGACGGGATCTGTTGTGAGGCAGGAAGTTCTGCTGACGGCACGTCGCGGTCTCGACACGTTCGACGCAAGCGCCGAACTGCTCGACCAACGTCGGTTGCGGTCAGGCGTCGAGTTCCGGCGGCAGTGGTTCTGCGTGCACCACGACGAGCGAGGTGACAGCTCGGGTGAGGCAGACGTACAGCCGGCGCAGGCCGGTCATCCGGTCGGCCTCGCCGGCGACGATGCCAGCGGGCTCGACCAGGACCACGTGGTCGAACTCGAGGCCCTTCGCGAGTGAGGCCGGGACCAGGTCGAGTCGTTGTGACAGGTCTTCCTCGACGATCTCGTCCTCGACAGTGGCCTCAGCCGCTTTCACCTCTCCGAGCAGGTGGTGCTCCAGACCTGCGCCCTGCAAGGCAGTTCCGGCGGTGGCGACCAGGGCGTCCGGCATGATCAACCCGACCGTTCCTTCGAAGGTGAGCATCTTCCGTACGGCGGCGAGCCACTCCGGAACCCCACCGGCGACGAACTCCAGGTCGCCACGCGAGCGTCGTACCGAGTAGGGCGGGGTCAGGCCCGCGGCGATGGCGGGGAGCAGACGCGCTGCGTACTCGATCACCGAGCCAGGCACGCGGAACCCGGCGACGAGTTCCTCCAGGTGCGCCTCCGGCTTTCCCAGGTGAGCCAGGGATTCCTGCCACGAGGAGGTGGCCCACGGCGTGGTGGCCTGCGCCAGGTCACCGAGGAGGGTGACCGAGCCGGTGGTGATCCGTCGTCCGGCGGCCCGCAACTGCATCGCCGACAGGTCCTGGGCCTCGTCGATGATCAGGTGCCCGAGACTTGAGGTCCGGTGCAGGATGTCGGCAACTTCGTCGACCAGTACCAGATCGGCCAGCGACCACTTCACCGACTTCACCGATCGCGCAGGCTTCTTCCACAGCAGGGCTTCCTGCTCCTCCGGCTCGAGGATCCCCGCGGCGCACTCGGCCAGCAGCGTTGGATCGCCCAGCAGCTGCCAGACGACCTTCGGTGCCTCCAGGGCTGGCCAGATCTCCTTGCACAAGGCCTTCACCGGCGCTGATCTGGCCACGGCGTTCTGCACTCGGTCGTCCGGAGAATCCCCGGCTGCTTCGAGGCGCAGCAACACCTGGTGTGCCAGCCGCTGCGGCAGCAGCTCCCGGCCGGCCTCGTACCGTACGCCGCGGGCGCGCAGTTCGGTGACCGCCTCGTTGACCAGGTACGCACCCACGCGCCACTGCCGGGAGCCGCGTGGCACGACCAGGGGTGCGGTCGCCTCACCGATGTGGCGCCAGACGGCGCGGCGGAGCACCTCCGCCATCCGGGCATCGCCCTTGAGGACCGCGATGTGCGCAGGATCATCGCCGGTCACCGTGAGGCCGGTGGCGAACCGAACCAGCGTCTCGATGGTTTCCGAGGTGGCTTCGATCTCGCCGAGCGCCGGGAGGACGTCACCGATGTAGCGCAGGAAGCTGTCGTTCGGGCCGATCACCATGACTCCGGACCGGCTCAGCTGTTCGCGATGGGTGTAGAGCAGGTAGGCGGCCCGGTGCAGGCCGACGGCGGTCTTCCCGGTGCCCGGCGCTCCCTGGACACAGACCGAGGTCTGGAGGTCGGTCCGGACGATCTCATCCTGTTCCGGCTGGATGGTCGCCACGATGTCGCGCATCGGACCGGTCCGGGGGCGCTCGATCTCCGATTCGAGGATCGCCGAGTGTGTCTCCGACGGGGTGCCGTCGGGACCACCGCGGAGGTCCTCGTCCTCGTACGCGGTGAGCGCACCGGCGGAGAAGCCGAATCGGCGGCGTCGCCAGACGCCCATCGCCGCGCCCGGGCGGGCACGGTAGAACGGCAGCGCCATCGGTGCCCGCCAGTCGATCACCAGCGGTTCGCCGCCGGTGACGGCCGTGATGTGGCGACGACCGACGTACTGGGTCGGGCTTGCGTCGCCCTCGGTGGTTGGTTCGTGCCGGGGGTCCGAGGGGGTTGCCCCCCTCGCTGACTCCGTGTCGTAGTCGAGGCGGCCGAAGAACAACGGTACGGACGGGTCGGCCTGCAGCGACTTCATCCTGCGCCACAAGGTCTGCAGCAGGTACTGGGTGGAGACATGGTCACCGGCATGGGCGGTGTTCTCCCCGGTGAACGCCAGGGATGCGGTGTGGTCGTGCATCCGCTGGAGGGCGACGCGCGAGTCGGCCAGGTGCTGCTGCTCGGCGGAGAGCTCGGAGTCGGGACTGGTTGCTGGGTCTGTGGGAACGTATCGGGGGTTCAAGGGGGTCGACCCCCTTGCTGACTCTGTGGGCATGACGGCACAACCCTCCAAGGGCGAGAGCTGGTGAGACGGAGGAGCCACATTACCGGGACCGGTTCGTCGCGTCCATTCGGCGATGAGGTTCACTGGGGGAATGATCACCGCAACGCTGGCGCTGGCCCTCGAACAGGCCGGCCTGCGCTGGGAGCCGCACCCCGGCGACCGCTTCATGATGCGGGCCGCTGAGATGGGGGAAGAGGTCTTCCACCTGGCCGACATGGCGGTCGAGGCCCATGACCTGGACACCGGCATCATCCTGGCATTCAACGGCACCACCGAGTGGGCGCTCGACTCGGTGGCTGTCGAGAACACGATCTGGCTGCCGCGGGAGACCCAGCTGCGGGAGGCGCTCGGCGACTCCTTCGTCTCGTTCAGTCGCGAGCGGGACCTGTTCACTGTACGGGTCCGGCTCACCAACGGCCCCCGTACTGAGTCTGTTGGCTCGTATCGGGGGTCCAAGGGGGTCGGCCCCCTTGCTGAGATCGTCGACGTCACCGATGCCGACGCTGAGTCGGCCTATGCTCGGGCCGTGCTCCGAGTGCTGCGATCTGGGGAGGGACGATGAGTCGGCGAGGTACGGGAGAGCTGCCGGCTCCAGCTGATCGCGAGGTGATCACCCGCCGCACCGTACGGGTGATCCTGGTTGACCCCGACCGTCGGCAACTGCTGTTGGGTGACACCGATCCGGGGATGCCCGGTCGGTCGTGGTGGGTGGTCCCGGGCGGTGGCATCGATCCTGGCGAGACCGAACTCGAGGCGGCGGTGCGGGAGGTGGCCGAGGAGACCGGACATCACATTCTGGCCGAGGATCTTGTCGGGCCCCTGGCGCGCCGGCGTGCGGTGCACGGGTACTCGGACCAGGTGGTCGACATCGTCTCGGAGACCTTCTACCTGGTACGGGTTCCGGCGTTCGAGATCGACACCGCGGGCCACACCGAGGACGAGAAGCTCACCCTGGCCGGGCACCGTTGGTGGCCACTGGCCGAGCTGGCCGACACCGACGAGTGGGTGTGGCCGGCCGGACTGGCCGAGCTCACCGAACGGGGGATCGCCGGAGACGCCCGGTGCATTGACCTCGGCACGATGGAGGAGTCGACACTGCCGGTGGATCCGCAGTTCCTGGCCTGAGGGGGTCTCGACACGCTCGCTGCGCTCACTACTCGACCAGCGGTCTCGACACGCTCGCTGCGCTCACTACTCGACCAGCGGTCTCGACACGCTCGCTGCGCTCACTACTCGACCAGCGGTCTCGACACGCTCGACCAGCGGGATCAGAGATCCAACAGTTCCCGCAGCTCGTTGGCGAGGAGCAGCCGTCGGGTGGGGGACTCGTAGGACTCGGCGCCGTGCCCGAGGGCATCGACAATGATCCGCAGTCCGTTGGTACGGCGGCGCCACACCACTGGCTGCGGAACCCCGTCGAGATCGTGTTCCAGAACGGTTTCCACGTCGTCTCCCATGACGAGCTTGGAGTAGCGCTCGTCGTGGGCGGCCACCTGGGTGAGCCCGGCGAGCAGCGGGTCACCGGCACGCCCTGGCACCGGGGTGAACACGGCGTCGCTGCGCGGCGGATGCATCGAGACGCCGGGCTGCCAGTAGCCACCCAGCAGCCGCCGGTACTCCGGCCAGTCCGGGAAACCGTTGGTCGCCTGGTGGGTGGCGATCAGTCGCCCGCCACCACGGATCCACTGCTCGGCCGAGGCGAAGGCTGCACTCCAGGCCGCATCCTCTCCGAACTCCGCGTCGCGCCCACCACCGCCGGTGTTGACGACGAGCAGGTCGACCCCGGCCAGGTCGCCGAGCGCGTCAGGAGTCACGTCGAGCACCTCGTGGTCCAGTCCGAGATCGGCTGCCACGGAGGCAATCCCGGCTGAGGTGGCGGCGAAGGGGTGCCACGGGTCGGCATAGCGTCCCTGGCCACTGAGCACTCTGATCATGACGTTCCTGTCCGGGAAGGGGCACGCGGTCCGGCAGTGACCCGTGTAGGGCTCCACCCTAGCGACGGATCCGGTCGCCATGTGGTTGGCACCGACATGCTGGCGTGCTACAGTTCGAACTAAACCGAATTAGCTCAGTCGCCGCTCTTCAAGGGAGAAAGCTCATGCCTGGGACGACCGTCCATTCCCGCCGCGCGCTGCTCGGCGCGCTCGCTGCCACACCTCTGGTCGCCGGCCTCTCGGCCTGCGGCCTGAGTCCACAGGCCCCGCCCTCGCAGGCACCGATCGAGACCCCATCGGTGCTGAGCGGAGAGATCACCTTCCAGACCTGGTCGTTGAAGAACGAGAAGTTCACGCCCTACTTCGAGAAGCTGGTCACCGACTTCACCACCCAGCACGCCGGAACGAAGATCAACTGGATCGACCAGCCGGGCGACGGGTACGAGGAGAAGGTGTTGCAGCAGGCACAGAGCAACACCCTGCCCGACGTGATCAACATCCCGCCCGGCTACGGCATGCAGCTGGCCGAGGTCAACAAGCTGGTCGATCTCAAGGCTGCCGCGCCGGACTCGATCGCGAGCTACACCGAGGGTGGCATCAAGGCCTACACCTATGCCGGCATGGACGGGGCGTACGGCTATCCATGGTACCTCGGCACGGACCTGAACTGGTGGAACACCAAGGCGTTCAGTGACTACGGGCTCGACGCCTCGAAGCTGCCCACCAACTTCGACGAGTTCTTCGCCGCGGCGGCCACGATGGCAGAGAAGTCGGGTGGCAAGATGCCGCTGATCTCGAGCCTGCCCGGTCTGGGGGACTTCGCTGCGGCAGGAGTGAAACTCTTCGACGGCACGAAGTTCACCTTCAACACCCCCGAAGCGGCGGCCGTGCTGCAGAAGTACGCCGAGCTGTACAAGCAGAAGGCCTTGCCGCCGGAGGTGCTGCAGAACAACTACACCGGCAATGCCCAGATGTTCCAGCAGGGCAAGGTTGCCTGGACGACGGCCACACCCAGCTTTCCCGGCGACCTGCAGAAGAACGCCCCGACGCTGGTGTCGGTGACCAAGGCGACGCCCCGGTTCGGCATCCAGCCGATGTTCGTCCAAGGCATCTCGGTCTCCGCCGACAGCAAGGCGCCGGCCCTGGCCCTTGCCTTTGCCCAGTACGTCACCAGCAACGCCAGCCAGGTCGAGTTCGTCAAGCTGGCCCAGGGATTCTTCCCCGGTACCGTCGAGGCGAACAACAACCCGTCGTCCTTCACCTCGGCCATCTCCGACCCCCTGACTGCCGAGGCCGTTGCACTGGCGGCGACCGCCATCACGAAGGCGGAGCTGATCACGCCGAACGAGTTCAGTGACGAGATGAGCACCTACACCGCGCAGCAGATCGCCCTGGCCGTCCGTGGCGACCTTGCACCCGCGGAGGCGCTCGACCGTGCAGTGAAGCACTGCAATGACAACCTGAATCGCTGACCCGTGCGCAGTCACCGCTGGTTCACCCCGTGGCTGTTGCTGTTGCCGGCAGTCGTCTGGGTCCTGGTGTTCTCGATCTATCCCTTCGTCAACACCGTGATCCTGTCGTTCACGAATGCACGTCCACTGCGTGGGGGCCAGTTCACCGGGATCGAGAACTACGTCAGGCTCGCCCAGGATCCGATGCTGGCCAACGCCTTGGTGACCACCTTCGTGTACGTGATCGCCTGCGTTCCACTGCTGACGGTGGTGCCCCTGCTGCTGGCGATGCTGGTGCACAAGCCGGTGCCGGGGATCGGCTTCTTCCGCACCACCGCGTACTTCCCGGTGATCGCCTCGGTGGTGGTGGTCAGCCTGATCTGGAGTTGGCTGTTCGACTCCCGCGGTGTCGTGAACCAGACACTGGAGTTCCTGCACCTGGTGAATGCGCCGATCCCGTTCCTGGTCGACCGGTGGTTGCTGCTGGGTACCTCGATCCTGCTCACGGTGTGGAAGGGCCTCGGCTACTACATGGTCGTGTACCTGGCGGCCCTGGGCAATGTCGCACCGGAGCTGCACGAGGCGGCTGCCATCGACGGGGCAGGAGCGTTCCGTCGCTTCCTGCATGTGACAGTGCCGGGGGTGCGGGGCGCGATGACCTTGGTGGCCGCACTGGTCGCCGTGTCGGCGATGCGCATCTTCTCCGAGCTGTACGTGCTGACCAACGGTAGCGGCGGTCCCGGCGGCGAGAGCATGTCGATCGTCATGATGGTCAAACAGGTCGGTTCGGGTCTCAACGGCCAGGTGGGATACGCCTCGGCAGTCAGTGTGGTGCTCTTCCTGCTGACCCTGTTGCCGCTGCTGCTGATCGGCTGGCTGAACAACCGGGACTCCGGCGGCACGTTGGGAGCACGAGCATGAGTGCCACCGTGCGTCAGCGGCCGTGGCGCAGCCGTCGCTCCTTCGACATGCACCGTCCGACTCTGGCCGGCCTGATCATCCGCTACGTCCTGCTGGTCGTGGTGGTCCTGGTCTCGGTGGGCCCCTTCCTGTGGCAGTTGTCGACCTCGCTGAAGGACGTCACCGAGGACATCTACGCCTTTCCTCCGCAGCTGATCCCGTCACAACCGACGTTGGAGGCCTACCAGAGCGTCACCCGCTTCATCCCGGTCTACCAGTACGCTTTCCACTCCCTGCTGATCGCGCTGGGATCCGTTGCCAGCAACGCGGTCCTGGCCACTTTGGCCGGCTATGCCATGGGCACCATGCGCTTCCGGGGACGGATGCTGGTGATGGCGCTGTTCCTGTCGACCCTGCTGCTGCCCGGTGAGGTGACGCTGACCAGCCAGTTCCTGATCGTGAACAGCCTCGGACTGGCCAACACCCTGTTCGGCGTCTATCTGCCGGGGGTGGTCGGAGCGGTCAACGTGCTGCTGATGATGACGGCCTGCCGGGCCATCCCGCAGGACGTCCTGGACGCCGCCACGATCGACGGGGCGAACACCGTACAACGCATCCGCCACGTTGTCTGGCCGAACGTCCGTGGAATGGTGGCCGTGATCGCGGTCTTCTCGTTCATCGGGGCCTGGGATGACTTCCTCTGGCCGCTGATCGTGCTGAACGATCCGGCCAAGTACACGCTGACCGTCGGCATGGCCTTCCTCAAGGCATCCCCGCTGGGTGTCGACCAACGAGAGATCGCGGCCGGCACGATCATCGCGCTGGTACCGATCCTGGTCGTCTTCGCCGCACTGCAACGGTTCTTCTTCCGAGGCGTCGAGAGCGGGGCCGTCAAGGGATGACCGGGACTGCTCGGCCAGGATCAGCGTGTTGCTGTCGGAGCGGTGGATCCCCGTACGACGAGAGTGGGCACGTCCAAGGTGACGTGCTCGCACACCCTCTCGTCGACCAGTCTGATCAACAGTTCTGCGGCAGCCTGACCCAGCAGAGCCGGGTCCCGGGACAACGTCGTCAGGGGAGGCGACACGACCCGGCAGACCGGGGAGTCCTCCCACGAGACGATGGCGACGTCGTCGGGAACGCGGAGCCCCGCCCGAGTGATCGCCACCAGGCCACCCAGGGCGAGAATCTCGTTGTCGTACAGGATTGCCGTCGGTCGGGTGCCGCTGCCGGAGAGAAGCTTCGCCGTCGAGCGGTCCCCGGCGTCCTCGGTGAAGTCGGTGGCGACGGTCCGGGCCTTCAGCTTCCACTTCCGTGCTGCGGATCGGAACGCCGCCGTACGGGCATCGGTGTGGACCAGGCCGGAGGTGCCACCGATGTGGGCGATGACCTGGTGGCCGAGCTCGGCAAGGTGTGCCACGACGACCTCGGTGGTGGCAGCGTCGTCGATGGACACCGAGGAGACGGTCGGGAGATCGGCTTCCTGGCCGGTAGAGCCGATCACGACGGCAGGAAGCCCGAGCGAGCGGAGAGTTGCGTAGCGAGGGTCATCGATCCGAGGATCGGTGATCACGACGCCGTCGACCCGCTTCTCCGACCACCAACGCCGGTAGGTGCTGAGCTCGTCCTCGACGTCGTCGACCAGCTGCAGGACCAGCGACGTCGACGCCGCGGTGAGCACCCCCTCGAGTCCGGCGATCAACTTCAGGAAGAAGGCCTCGTTGGCCATGGCGTCGGTGGGCCGCGCGATCACCAGTCCGACGGCGTGGGCACGATTGGCCGACAGGGCACGCGCGGCGACGTTCGGCGTCCACCCCAACCGCGCGGCAACGTCCTTGACGCGCGCCCGCGTCTCCTCGGAGACGCCCGGCCGGTCGTTCAGAGCGAACGAGACCGCGCCGCGGGACACCCCGGACTCGCGAGCAATGTCCTTGATCGTCGGTCGCTGCACCCGATCACTATGCCCGCCAGTCCGGCCACCACCAAGCACCGTCCACGCACGTCGCCGTCGCAGCGTGCCCAGCCACCCCTGAGATCGGAGCTCTGCTGATGGAGATCGGCGTCAACTACACCCCCCGTGCCGGTTGGTTCCACTCCTGGCTCGACCTTGACCTCGCCGCGGTCGAGAGTGACTTCCGGGCGATCGCCGGCCTGGGGCTGGACCATGTCCGGATCTTCCCGCTCTGGTCGTTGCTGCAGCCGAACCGCTCCGTGGTGCGTGAGTCCGCACTCGGCGACGTTGCTGCGGTGGTGGATGTTGCTGCCGACCAGGGGTTGACGGTGCACGTGGACGCGATCAACGGACACCTGTCCAGCTATGAGTTCCTGCCGTCCTGGGTGATCACCTGGCACCAGCGCGACCTGTTCGCCGATCCTCTGGTCGCCGCCGGGCAGCGGGACCTGCTCGCTCGCCTGGCCGAGTTGTTGGCCGAACGCCCCAACGCCCGGGGCATCGGGCTGGGCAATGAGATCGCCCAGTTCGCCTCACCCAGCCATCCCTGCCGGTCCCGCGCCACGACAGCGCAGGTGACGGACTGGCTGACGGAACACTTTGCCACCCTGGCACGGATCTGGCCCGATGGTGAACACACGCACAGCTACGACGACTCGCTGTGGTTCCTCGACGAACACCCGTTCGTGCCATCCCACGCGATCGACCATGGCGCCAGCACCACCGTGCATTCCTGGGTGTTCACCGGAGTCGGGCAACGTTACGGTGCCGGTCATCCGGCGCTGACGTCGTACGCGCGTTACCTGCTGGAGGTGGCCGGGGGATGGGGCGGACCGGAGCGGCCGCTGTGGTTGCAGGAGATCGGCGCGCCCATCAGTCATGTGCCGGTCGAGTCCGCGGCCGACTTTGCCCGCGACACGTTGCTCGGCTGCGCCGGGATGCCGGGACTGGAGCGGGTCACCTGGTGGTGCAGCCATGACGTCTCCCGCGGTCAGGCCGATTTCCCCGAACTGGAGTACAGCCTGGGCCTGTTCGACGCGGAAGGACGGTGCAAGCCGATCGGCGCGGTGGTCGCCGAACTGGTCCCGGTGCTGCGCGACGCCCACCCCGGCCCACGGTCCAACACCGTGCTGGAGTTCGACGTCGACCCGGTGACCGGGACGGGACGTTCGGCAGCCGGTCCGGGTGGCGAATTGTTCGACACCTGGCAGCAGGCGTTCAGCGACGGAGAGGTGCTGCGGGTGCGACCTCGGCCGCAGCCGCGGTCGTGACTCGGTGCGTACGGACCGGGAGACCGAGCGTCGGGTGGGCGACCCCCCAGGCGGCGCCGGCGCAGACGGCCTCCTTGTACCGGGCTGCGAGAGGTCCCGTCAACGCCGCGGCGACGGAACGGTCGTCGGCCGTCACGTACTGGATGATGCCGTCGCGGCGGCCCAGCGAAATGCACTGGTTGACGTAGCGCAGGGGAGCTCGTCCGATCCGGCGCCCGGTGAGCCGACCGGCGATCGCGTCGGCAGCCTGCCAAGCCGTCGGGACGCCCGAGGCGCAGGACATCCGGAGCGGCTTGCCGCCGGGGCCGGCCACCCAGGCCGCGTCACCGATCACGTACACCGACGGGTGCGACACCGACTGCATGCTCGCATCGACCACCACCTGGCCGTTGGCGGCGGCCGTGAGCCCCGTGGTGGCGGCGAGGGAGTGGACGGCGAAGCCGGTGGTCCACAGGGTCGCCGCTGAGGGGCGGTCCGTACCGTCGTCGAGGGTGACGCGGTCTCCTTCGACGGCGGTGACGTCGTGGTGCTCGATGACCGTGATGCCCAGTCGCTGGGCCGTACGGCGAAGGTGGCGACGGCCGGCGACGGACAGCCAGTCGCCGAGAGTGTCACGGCAGACCAAGGTCACCGCAAGATCGGGCCGGCTCTCGGCGATCTCGGTGGCGGCCTCGAGTCCGGTGAGCCCACCGCCCACGACGACGACCGACTGGCCGGAGACGAGTTGGTCGAGCCGCGCCCGGAGCCGAAGGGCGCCGTCGCGGCTGGCGATCTGGTGGGCATGCTCGGCAACCCCGGGCACGTCATCGGCACGCCACCGGCTGCCGAGGGCGTAGACCACCGTGTCGTAGGAGAGTTCAGCCGTGCCGCCGTCGTCGATGACGGTCACCGTACGGCGGTCGACATCGAGGTCGGTGACGCGGGCCACCCGAACCTCCACGCCGGTGCCGGCAAACATGGCAGCCAGCGGGCGGTGCCGCAACGGCTGTCCGGTGGCGACCTGGTGCAGGCGGACCCGTTCGACGAAGTCCGGTTCGGCGTTCACCAGGGTGATGGCGACGTCGTCGCGGTGGAGCCGGCGGGCGAGCCGTCCGGCTGCGGTGGCCCCGGTGTATCCGGCGCCGAGGACGATGATGCGGTGGGTCATGGCCGATCTCCTGACGTGGGGCGTTGCTTCACCCCTTGAACCGGACAGGCCCCGGATCCCTGACAGGTCATCGATGTGTGCCTGCTCACACCGGTTCCGTCCGTCGCCTCTCGACTCCGCTCGAGAACCGCGACGTCGAGACGCGGTCGGTCAGAGTTCGATGACGACGCCGTCCCCGGCCGCGACCCTGGACCAGTGTTCGGTGGCCCGGACGAGCTTGTCGGGATTCACCTGGTTGAAGGCGGCGGTGATGCCGTCCGCGGTGACCTCCAACGCCGTCGTACCGAACACGCGGTCATCGACGGCAACGACCAGCGCCGGCCCACCATTGACCACGGCGGCGTACAGCACCACCCGGTCCGCACCGGCCATCTTGCGCTTCGCGGCGGCCGGGACCATCAGACGCTGCAGGAAGGTGGCCACCTCGCGGGCGCCGGACACCGCGGTGGAACGGGCCGGCACCTTGCCGCCGCCGTCGCCGATCGTGACCGCGTCCCTGGTCAGCAGATCGACCAACGGTTCGGTCCGGCCGCTGGTCGCCGCGGCGAGGAACTCCTCGGCGATGCGTCGTGCGGCCTCGTCGTCGACGACCGTCCGGGGTCGTGCATCGAGATGTTTCCTTGCCCGGTGGAGAAGTTGCTGGCTCGTCGACTCGGTGATGTCGAGGATCCCAGCGATCTCGGCGTGCGAGTGGTCGAAGGCCTCGCGCAGCACGTAGACCGCGCGTTCGGCCGGGGACAACCGTTCCAGCAGCACCATCACCGCGTACGAGACCGACTCGCGCTGCACCGCCGTCTCGTCGGGCCCGAGCATCGGATCGCCGGCCAGCAGTGGCTCGGGCAACCAGGTGCCCACATAGGTCTCGCGGCGGGCGCGGGCCGAGTCGAGCTGGTTCAGGCACAGCCGGGTGAGCACCGTGGTCCACCACGCCTCAGGGACCTCGATCCGGCCCCGATCGGCTCCTTCCCAGCGCAGGAAGGTCTCCTGGACCATGTCCTCGGCATCGCTGGCCGATCCGAGCAGGCGGTAGGCGATGGCTGCCAGGCGAGGACGGGCGGCTTCGAACCGGTCGACCTCGTTCGCCTCCACCGACATGCCGGGTCCTCAAGCGGTCAGGAAGGCCGGGACGCGATCCTTGGGGCGACCGATGATCGCCCGCTTCCCCTTCACCAGCACGGGTCGCTGCATCAGCTCGGGATGCTCGACCAGGACCGCGACGACCTGGTCCGGGCTGGCGACGTCCTCGTCGGTGAGGCCCAGGCGCGCGAACGCCGCGTCCCGACGTACGAGATCAGTCGCCGGGTCCTCGAGCTTGCCCAGCAGGTCCCGCAGCCCTGCCTCATCGAGTGGGGTGGTCAGGTAGCGCACCACGTCCACCTCGACCCCGGCGGCATCGGCAGCGTCGAGGGCGGCCTTGGAGGTGGAGCAGCGAGGATTGTGCAGGATCGTCACACCGGCCATGGCTCCGACCGTACCCTGCTGACGATCTCGTGGCGACATGTGCTCGTTCCCGCCCGTTGCGGAGGCGCCGTACTGCTACGAAATCGTGGAGGGCGGCGGTTCGATCTCCTCGGCGTCGATGATCCGGTACGCGTAGCCCTGCTCGGCCAGAAACCGCTGCCGGTGCTGGGCGAACTCGGCATCGACCGTGTCACGGGCCACCACGGCATAGAACCGGGCGGTGACGCCGTCGGACTTCGGCCGCAGGATCCGTCCCAGTCGCTGCGCCTCCTCCTGTCGGGAGCCGAAGGCGCCGGAGACCTGGATGGCGACCTGGGCCGAGGGCAGGTCGACCGAGAAGTTGGCCACCTTGCTCACCACCAGCAGGTCGATCTCGCCGGAGCGGAACGCCTCGAACAGCTTCTCCCGTTGGCGATTCGTCGTCTCACCCTTGATCAGCGGAGCCTCGAGCCGCTCGGCCAACTCGTCGAGCTGGTCCACGTACTGTCCGATCACCAGACGGGGGACGCCGGCATGCAGTCGGACCAGGTCCTCCACCACGGAGGTCTTGGAATCGGCGGTGGCCGCCAGCCGGTACTTCACGTCCGCCTCGGCGACGGCGTACGTCATCCGCTCGCTCTCGGTGAGGGTCACCCGCACCTCGACGCAGTCGGCCGGAGCAATCCAGCCCTGTGCCTCGATGTCCTTCCACGGCGCGTCGAACCGCTTGGGGCCGATCAGCGAGAACACATCGCCCTCGCGACCGTCCTCCCGTACGAGCGTTGCGGTCAGACCCAACCGGCGCCTGGCCTGCAGATCGGCCGTCATCCGGAACACCGGCGCCGGCAACAGGTGCACCTCGTCGTACAGCACCAGACCCCAGTCACGGGCGTTGAACAACTCCAGGTGCGGATGCACCCCGCCCCGCTTGGTGGTGATCACCTGGTAGGTCGCGATCGTGACCGGACGGATCTCCTTCTTCGACCCCGAGTACTCGCCGATCTCGTCGGGGGTCAACGAGGTGCGCCGGACCAGCTCGTCCTTCCACTGCCGGGCCGAGACCGTGTTGGTCACCAGGATCAGGGTGGTGGCCTTGGCATGTGCCATTGCCGCCGCGCCGACCAACGTCTTGCCAGCACCGCAGGGGAGCACGACCACCCCGGAACCCCCGTGCCAGAAGGAATCCGCTGCCAGTTTCTGGTACGGACGCAAGCTCCACGTGCTCTCGTCCAGGTCGATCTCGTGGGCCTCGCCGTCCACGTAGCCGGCCAGGTCCTCGGCCGGCCAACCGAGCTTCAGCAACACCTGCTTGAGATGACCCCGCTCCGACGGGTGCACCACGACGGTGTGCTCGTCGATGCGGGCGCCGATCAGCCCCTTCACCTTCGCCGAACGCAGCACCTCGGTCAGCACGGCCAGGTCGGTCGAGACCAACACCAGGCCATGGGTCGGATGCTGCTCGATACGGAGCCGTCCGTACCGCTCCATCGTCTCGGCGACATCGACCAGCAGCGAGGACGGTACGGGATAACGGCTGTAGCGGAGCAGGACGTCGACGACCTGCTCGGCATCGTGACCGGCAGCCCGGGCATTCCAGAGCCCGAGTGGGGTGAGTCGATAGGTGTGGATGTGTTCGGGAGCCCGTTCCAACTCGGCGAACGGGGCGATCGCGATCCGGCACTGTTCGGCGAGCTCGTGGTCGACCTCCAGCAGCAGGGTCCGGTCGGACTGTACGACCAGGGGACCACCGGTCATCGTGCTGTTTCTCCTCTGCTGGACTGCGGGCGGCTCGGGGTGCTGGACGCGGGTGGTTGTTGGCCGGACGGGGAGGTCGACGACGAGGGGTCGTCCGAAGGTGGTCGGGTGCCACCACCCTCCTCCGAGGCCGGTCGCGTGACCGTGATCGTCTCGCTGTCGGCGTGTTGTCCGGTGGCGTCGGTCGCGCGGACCCAGACATCGTGCGTGTCGCCATCGTGAGTGTCATCGATCAGCCACTGAACGGTGGTGGTGGTCTCGGTGGTCGGGTCTCCGATGGCGACGTTGTCCATGTACACCTGATAGGTCACCGGGTTGGCGCCGGTCGACTTGTCCCACGACAACGTCAAGCTCTTGTAGGTGGGGTTCGGCTTCAGATTGGTCGGCGCTGTCGGCGGTTCGGTGTCGCTCGGCGGAGGTGTGCCTGGAGTACCGGGTCCGGTCGGTGACCCGGACGGAGTCGTTGACCCCGGCCCGCTCGGCGGGCCGCTGGTGCCTGATCCGTCGGTACTGCCCGGAGGCTCCGGCGTGCTGCTGGTGGTGGTGTCCGGTCCGCCAGGGGTCGATGGGGAGGACGCCGATCCGGTCGACGAACCGGGGGACTGCTCGGAGGAGGATGGGGGCCGTGGTGGGTGTGTGTCGACCCGCCGATTGGGGTCGTACGGCGTTGCCCGCGAGGTCGGTCGGCCGGTCGGACCCGAGGTCGCGCCGGGGGTCGTCGGGCTCGTCGGGTCAGTGCTGGTGGTCTCGGTGCCGGCGTTGGTGCCGGTGGTGGCAGGCGCTTCCGGACCGCCGAGCGGCGAGCTGGCCCGCGTGGGCCACAGGTAGATGGCGGCGACCCCGACCAGACACACCGCACCCACGGCAAGGCGGCGGATCACGACGGGGTTCACGGTTGGCGAGTCTAGCCAGCAGGCGATGCGCCGGGGGCGGCGACCGGGACAGCCCCGGTGATTCGCGACACCGGAACGCTCGAGGTCGCCTCAGCACTGACGAGGCGGACGGTACCCCCACTCAGCACGGTCGGTACGGCGGTGGTGGCTGCTGCCGTACCGTCGGCCCGGACATAGCTGACCCGGACCGGCCGACCGGTGCTGAGCGCGCTTCGCAAGGTGGTCAGGACGTCGTCGGTGGCGGCGGCCAGCTCGACCCGGCGGCGCTCGCGGTGCCGCAGGGTCGCCACGGCACCGGCTGGGTCAACGGTCGGGCGGACCCGGGGCGCCGCCGGCGCGGGCACCCGGACCGGTGCCGGAGTGGTCATTGTCTGGCCACTGGCGTCCTCGGCGGCCGGGTGCAGCCCCATCTCGCGCAGCAGCGCGACGCCCTCCTCCGGCTCGGCACTGGCGACCAGCACCCCGGGGGCGACAGCGCGCAGTCCGAGCGCGAGTGCTCCGGGGTGGGCGAGCACGGCCTCGGCCTGGGCGGCATCCTCGGTCCGCACGTAGCACCACGCCGCGCCGACCCGGATCGCACCGTGGCGGCGGGCGGTGTCGGACACCAGGTACGCAAGGGGCTGCGGCACCGGGGTGGCCGAGTGGTCGGAGAGCCAGCGACTCACCTCGTCGGCGCCCCAGCCGGCGTCGAAGGCACGGCGGATCGAGTGCGGCGAGAAGCGGAAGACCGCGCCCCCGCCGCGACTCTCCTGGTCGGCCAGCAACCGCAGGGTACGAGCGACCGAGGCCTCCAGCGGGCCAGGGGCGACGGCGGTCAGGTCGGCCTGGATGATCACCTCGGTGACGGGGGCCGGGAACTGTTCGGCCAGGTCGTCGGGCACCGACCCGGCTGCTGCCGCCGTGGTGAAGGCCGTGGTCGTCCATCGGTCGTCATCGGTCGGGCCCAGCAGTGCACCCAGCACCACCAGTTCTCGGCAGAGCTCGTCAACCGCCTCGGACAGCGACCAGGACGCCCGTCCCCAGCCGGGACGGCGCCAGGCGAGGACAGCGGCAAGTTCGGCGGTGGTGAAGCTGATCGGCGAGCCCTGGGACACTGCGGCGATCGCCGTCGTACGTAGTTCGGGGGCGGCCGCCCACTCAGCCTCAGGCCCGAGCACGTGATGCCCGGCGTGGGTACTTCTCGCTGGCCACCGCGGCAGATCCCGCCAGGCGAGCAGCAGTCCGCTCCACCGCTCGGCCTCGGGCGCGGAGAGCCAGGTGTCGTACCGGGTGGTGGGCAGCAGCGTGTGCTGGCTGCTGGGGGCCACGAGACCGGCGGCAGCGGCGATCTCGAGCAGCAGCGCGGCCCGCTCGTTGCCGGTTCCCAGCCAGGCAGCGAGAGCGGCGATGTCCCGTACGCCGAGTCCGCCGTCGCGCAGCAACCGAACGGGCGCGGCGGCCACCCATTCGCAACAGGCGCCGACATCGTGGACGAACTCGTGGGCCGCGCCGAGGGCGGCCTGGTCGTCGAGCCGGATCCGGAGCGGCGAGCGGTCGGCCGGGGTGTCGCCGAGTACCGGCGGTTGGGGGCCGGGCTGGTCGATGAGCAGCCGAGGCGCGGGGCCACGGAGCGTCCAGGCCACTTCTCTGGGCAGCACGACGGTGTCGTCGTCGACGATCCGGAGCAGCCCGAGTCGCAACAGCCGGCCAACCGGCGAGTCGGCAGTTCGTCCCGCCGCATCGCGGATCCGCCCGGTGGGCGGACCCCAGACGAGGCGGTCGATCAGGGCGCGGTCAGTCCCGTCCAAGCTGGCCAGGGCCGCCGTGACCTGGGCGGCTTCGAGGGGTCGCGGGGAGGGCGGGGCGAGCCCACCGGGGTGGGGCCCGATTGCCGTACGGGCCTCGCGAACCAGCCTCAGGTCGTCGTCGGCGCCCCAGACGAGACCCCAGTCCCGGAGGTCGGCGATCGCTGCGGCGACCTCGTCGGTGCCGGCATCCGGTCCGAGCAACTCGGCCACCGCTGCGACGGAGGTCTCGCCCGGAAGGGCGGCCAGCGCGGTCAGGACCGTCGACTGCCAGGCATCGAGCTGGCGCAGCACACGGGCGACTGAACTGGCGGTGGTGGCTCGGGCCGACAGGTCGGCCAGATCTTCCGGCGGCGGGTGCAGCAGGTCAGGGCGTCGCTCGAGCAGAGTGGTGAGGGCGGCGTCGTCGCGCTCACGCAACCACTGGGTGTAGGTCGCGACGGCGGAGGTGGATGTTGAGGGCATTGAGGTGGCGCTCAACCCCACGGGCTGCGGGGGACGGCAGGTGCACGTCGGCTGGGCGGAACCTCCCCCGCCTGGAGGGCACGGAAGGTGAAGACCACCGACACCAGCAGGACCAGCCAGCACATCACGACCGAGATGATGCCGACGGTGTTCCACCAGCTGCCCAGGTCGTTGCCGGCGAAGATCAGTACGACAGCCGCCAGGCTGAGGATCACCGTGGCACCGATGAAGGTGTAGCGGATCTCGCTGGTGGCCACCGTGATCCGGACGGTCAGGCAGAACGCGAGCACGAACAACAGCAGCGACAACGGGGGCAGGATGCCGCCGATCACCAGCGAGATCACCACGCCGGGAGTGAGCGAGCTGAGGAAGTCGGCAAAGGTGACGGGAACGGCCTCGGTGTCGGTCTGCCAGTCCTGGTCGACGGTCGCGCCCGCGGCGGTGTACTGCTGCCCGGACAGCTGGATCGCCTGCGTCGGCGCCGGCCGCAGGATGCTGCGCTCGCCGGACCCGAGGCCGTCCGCAGGCGGGGCAGGTCGGGGCAGGGTGGCCGTCGACACCGGTGCCCCGGCCGGCGGCGCCCAGGACGGATTGACCGGCTCGGTCACTACTGAACTGTTGGCCGAGTGAGTGGCCGACCATGCCGAAGTGGCGTCGGTCATGATGGCACGCACCACCTCGAACGGCGCGTGCGGATCGCGCGGAGTCAGCCCGTCATTGGCTGCCAAGCTCGTGAGGTCGGCGACCGGTTGGCTCGGCGGTTCCACCTCAGGGCGTTCGGTCGGCGCACCGGCAGCTGGATGGGTGTGCGGCGGTGGCGAGTCGAGCGGCGCGACCATGGGCGGGACGAAGTCCTCGGGGCGCTCGATCGGCGCATACTCCGGTCCGTCCACCCAACTGGCCATGTTCCCCATCGTAGGCGTTTCCTCCCGCCGGCTCTGCAGCACGTGAGCGTCTGGGGTCTCAGGGGGTTTCGGGCGGGCTGTCGCTGGGGCTGCGTGCCGCTGCGCAGAAGCCGACGTTGAAGGCTCGCTACCGGCATATGCAGGCTGCCAGCCCGTCAGCGTCGACTCTTGCGCAGGATTCGGTCCAGCGATCACACCGGCCCATGTCTCCCATGGGATCGTGGCCTCCGTCATCTGCGCAACAGTTCCCGTTACGGAGCGTCGACAGCCGTGTCGCCAACCGCTGGACCGGCGACGGCCGAACACTCGGAGACCGATGCAACGTCGAGGCCGGGACCGCCCGGCACGGAACCTATGTGCGCTCGGTGGGCGCAGCCGTCGCCGAACTCGAGAGGACCGGAGTGATCACCGGTCGCGAGGCGGGTCGCATCGTCACCGCTGCCGCCCGGTCGGACGGGGGGTGAGGTGATGCCGCTGGACAGTGCCCCTGGAGAGCGGGTCGTCAACGCCGCCGAGGCACGGGGCAGCGCAGTGGCGGTGTCCCCGGACGGAGTCGCCCATCTGGTGGTGGTGACCCGGGGCTGGGCGCTCGTTGTCGATCCGATCGCGGGCACCACCCGCCAACTTTCCTTGCCGGACAGGTCCTTTCCGTTCGCCTGTCTGGCGACCCGTGACGGACATGTCGTCACGGGTGGCTCCGGTTGGGTCGCCGAGATCGACCCGGTGACCGGCACGGTGACCACGCTGGAGGTCTGCGCGGGGGAGGAGGTCGTCGGGATGGCGTGGGCGGAGGGCGATGACGGCGCGCTGTGGTTCACCACGTACCCGGGGGCGCTGCTGGTCCGTTGGGATCGTGCTGCCGGGATGTTCGGCGACCCGATCGCGTTGAGTGCCACCGAGCACTACGCCACCCATCTGGCTGTCGATCACCTCGGCTGGGTCTACGCCGGCCTCGGCACCACTCGGCGGTCGGTGGTCGCGCTGCCTCCGGAGGTCGGAGCCTCCGTGGTCCCGGTCGCCGACCGCAACGGCGTCGGCTGCGGCCAGGTCCGACGGGATCGCGACGGCGACGTGCTGGTGTCGCTCGAGTCCGACGAGGTGCATCCCGACCCGGAGTCCCTCACCGACTGGGCGCCCGTCCTCGCCGGTCAGCTGCAGCAGCCGAGGCCACCGTCGGGATTCGAGACCTTCGGCGCAGGATTCGCGCGGGTGCACGTCCCCGTCGCTGCGTCGTGGCGCGTGGCCGAACTCGACCTTCCCGAGCACCGGCTCGTGGTCGAGGGCCTGGGCGCCGCACGCCAGGTGGGTCTCCCCTACGACAGCGACGGGGCGGAACTGTCGCCGTTCATCGCGATCGACGATGCGCGAGGGTTGCTCGGGACGAGCAACCATCCGCTCCAACTGTGGAGCCACGACCTGCGCAGCGGCCGCTCAGTGGTGCACGGACGGGCTGTCATTGCCCCGGCGGACGGCAACATCGCTGCGTGGGCACGATGGGGCCGGTTCCGGGTCGGCGCGTCCTACACGAGCGGACGAGTCCACCTGTGCGACCCCGGCCGTCCCTGGGAGGAGGGTCGCAACCCGGTGCTTCTCGGCACCTTCCGCGACATCTACCGGCCACGCTGCGCCGTGGTCGTCGACGACCTGTTCGTCGCCGGCGGTTACGGGGCCTACGGGGAGACCGGTGGCGGGCTCGCGTTCGTGGAACTGCCGTCGGGTCGTGCGACGACGCTCACCCACCACCAGGTCGTGCCCCACCAGGCGACCACGGCACTGGCGGCCCTGTCGGACGGCCTCGTGCTGGGTGCGACCAGCCTCGAGGCGCCCGGTGGGGCCGGTCGGACGGCGCCAGGGGCGGCGCAGGCCTATCTGCTCGACCTCGCCACTCGCGTGGTCGGAGCTCGGTGGGAACCGGTCGAGGGGGTCGCCACCTGGTCGGCGGCGGCCACCACGGCCGACGGTCTCGTGCACCTGGTGAGCCACGACGGTGTGCACGTCCTGGTCGATCCAGGCCGTCCCGGCTCCGGTGAGGTCGTCAGCCGGATCGACCTCGGGCCGATGGCCCATGGCGGAGCGGTCCGGGATGGTGCGGTGATGTACCTGGTCCACGAACGTGGCGTGGTCGCCGCTGACCTCGTCACGCACGAGGTGGTGGTCGGACATCGCTCCGCGGTGCCGCTCACCGCTGGTGGTGCCGTTGTCGACGGAACCCTGTTCGCCGGTTCCGGTCCACGCCTGGTTGCGCTGCGTCTGGATCTCGCCTGACGGCCAGCAACCGAGCGGGCCCTCCGTACCTGCGGACGACCTCTTGCCAAAGCGCTTTGGCAGAACCTAGTGTTCGGACCGTGGTGCAGCGGTCGGGCACCCACGAGGACGATCCGGTCCTCAGCGAGGACAGTGGAGGTGTCGTGGTCGAGCAGCCGTCGCGCACCGTCGGGCAGCGCGTCCGGCTTCGCGACGTCGCCGCTGCGGCGGGCGTCAGCGAAGGCCAGGCGTCCGCTGCCCTGTCCGGATACCGGCGGGTGAGCGACGCGACCCGGCAGCGAGTGCGGGAGGCCGCCACGAGGCTCGGCTACCACCCCAGTGAGCATGCCCGCCTGCTGGCCGGACGGCGGGCCATCGGCTCGGGAGGTACGGTGCAGGCCCGGCGCTGTGCCGTGGTGCTCGAGACCGTCCCGATCACCCAGGGCGACCCGGCACGGGTCATCCAGGGCTTCACCGGCGAGATGATCAACGGGGTCTTGTGGCGCGCCTCGGAACTGGGGATGGACCTCCGACTGGTGCCGACCACCACCGACCTCTCCGCGACCCTGTCCCAGCTCCTGGCCCGCGACGGCGCAGATGCCGTGGTCATCCACTCGTTCGCCGACCTGCGGCCGGATCAGCTCCGACCGCTCCATGACGCGGGATGCCCCTACGTCCTGATGAACCGCCACTTCGACGGCGATCCGCCGGTGCCCGCCGTCGTGCCGGATGTGCGGACCGGTGCCGGCGACGCGGTCGACCTGCTCGTCTCGTTGGGGCACCGTCGACTCGCGTTGGTCGTCGGCGATCGTTCGACGTCGGTCGTTCGTGACTACTGCGCGGGGTGGCAGTCCGCCGCCGAGCGACACGGGATCGCCGACACCGTGCAGATCCTGCGCCCGCGGCACGACGACGCCCGTGCGGTACGTGCCGCCGTCGCCCCGCTCCTGCGCGACGCCGACCGCCCGACGGCCATCGTCGCGGTCGCCGCCGGGACGGCTCACGAAATCATGACCCACGCCCGCCAGATCGGCCTGGAGATCCCTCGCGACCTGAGCCTGATCACGTTCCAGGACAGTTTCGCCCGGTTCACCACGCCCACTCTGACGGCGTTCGACCTGCGGCTCGGCGAGGTCGGTGCACGGACCGTCGACCTCGTCGCGGCGCAACTCGGTCTGGCCACCCCGGCCGACACCGACGTCGTACCGGGCACCCGATGGGTGCCGGTGCCGCTGGTCGTCCGTGAGAGCACGGCTCCGCCTCCCTCCTGAACCACCGGCGGCACCCGCCGACCGGACGGGCAGGGCATCCGCCTCACCCGACAACCCACGATTCTCGACGACGAGGAGAACCCGCCCATGACCGAACCGTCCCGAGTCCCCGAAGCCCCGGCGACATCCATGACACCGGAGGGCCTCACCCGGCGCCGGTTCCACGGCCTCGCACTGGGTGCCGTGGCGACCGGTGTGATCGCTGGCAACGTCACACCGCCGCTGCGCTCTCAGGCAGCCCCCACCAACCTCCTGCCGAACCCGAGTTTCGACCAGGTCACCGGCACCCTGCCGACGTCGTGGTCGGCGCTGTCGGGGACGATCGCCTCGGTCTCCGATCCGGTGCACACCGCGGGCGGCCGAGCGGTCCGGCTCACCGACACCTCGAGCAGCGGTGGTGTCATGCTGCGCAGTACGAAGGTGGCCGTGAAGGCCGGACGGCTGTACGAGGCCACGGCCTGGGTCTACCCGCAGTCAGGGGTGGCTGATCTCTACCTCGAGTTCTGGAACGCGGCCGGGACCCGGATCGGGGTGAAGTTCGTCACCGCACGGACCGCCGCCTGGCAACAGCTGACGGTGGCTGCCCTGGCTCCGGGGGGCACGGCCTCGGCCACGGTGCTGTGCTACCAGGGCAGCGCCAACACGGGCGTGGCGGTGTTCGACGACGCGTCCCTCGCCGAGACCACCGGGGGAGAGGTGGAGTCCTTTCCCCTGTTGATCTCTGGGCATCCGCGTCTCTACTTCACCGCCGCCGACGTGCCCGATCTGCAGGCTCGGGCCACCTCGACCGAACCCCTGCTCTCGGGCGGCACCGGCGCCGCGCTGTGGGCCTCGCTCGAGCAGCAGGCCGAGCAGTACCTGGCCGAGACCTCCTTCACGGTCAACTACGTCGGGGGAGTGACGATCACCTACCAGCTTCCTCCGGTGATGCCGCCGCCCCACGATCCTCCCCCTGGCTACACCGGCGCCTACCCGTACTGGACCGCGATGGGCAGCGGGATCCGGGCACGCCTGGAGACGATGTCGCTGGCGTGGGTGGTCACCGAGGACGTCCGGTTCGCCAACCGGATCGTCGAATACCTGGTGGCGCTCGCATCCTGGCCGACGTGGAGCGACCCCGCCTTCAACGTCCGGGCCTATCTCGACACCGCACATCTGCTCACCGGGATCGCCTTCGCCTACGACGTTGTCCATGGGCGGCTGACGGCCGAGCAGCGCGCCTCGATTGCCGCGGCGATCGACGCCAACGGGCTGCGCGAGTGCTGGGCGCTCAACCTGACGCCCGCCGACCACAACATCGCCATGCTCCAAGTGGCCGCGCTCGGCAGTGGTGCCGCCGTGGTCCACGGCGAGAACGACCAGTCGAACAAGTACCTCACCCTCGTGAAGCGCAACTTCGCCTGGTACCTGGAACAGCGACGGACCACCGGCGACCAGGAAGGCTTCCTGTACACGAGTTTCGCGATGGACAACATCCTCAGCTCCGGGGACCAGATCGCCCGGGTGACCGGAGTCGAGGGCCTCTTGGCGGATCCCTACGTGTCGGAGGCCAACGCCTCCGGCGGACCGAACCTCGTGCACTGGATGCTCGCCGGCCTCGTGCCGGGCGGCACCGCGCTGGCACCGATCTCGGACTCGGCGGCCACCCGCTACTTCCCTGTCACCAGTGCGATCCTGGCGCGCCGGCCCGGGGGTGAGCACTCGGCGTGGTACGTCAAGCAGGGGGCATCGACCGACACCCTGACCAACCGGTTCCTGTACGGCAGCCCTGACGTGGCCGTGTCACCGCCGACCGATCTTCCCTTGCAGGGTGTGGTCCCGGCGGCAGGATGGGCCCACGCCCGGTCCGGCTGGACGGCGTCGGACAGCCTCTTCCTGATGGTCGGCAACGACTCGAACGTCGGCCACAATCACTACGACCAGAACTCGATCCTGATCGGCACCAACAACCGCTGGATCATGAGTGATCCCGGCTATCGTGACTACATTCCCGGGGCGGGCAACGTATTCACCGTCCGCGACGGCCACACCGGCATCACGGTGGACGGGAAGAGCCAGGACCGACTCGGGGGCAGCGTGATGACCACCGGCGTGCAGTCGGACGGCAACAGCTACTTCGCCAGCGATGCGACGGCAGCCTATGCCGGTCTGGGCATGTCAAAGGTCGTACGCCGGGTCGTGGCCCTGCCCGACCAGTACTTCTACGTCGTCGACCAGTTGGAGGCTCCGGCGCCCCACAGCTACGGCTGGCGCATGTTCAACGGGTCGGGGTGCAGCTACGACGTCGACGGCCGCGTCCTCGCCGTCGGCGGCAGCGACACCGGGTCGCGGATCACCGTACGGAACTCCCAGGCGCAGCTGGTGGCGACGTTTGCCGGTGGTGACCATCTGTTCGGCCTGGCTGACTACACCGGTGCGACCAAGTACGGGCCGTTGACCACGGTGACCAGGGGCGGCGCGACCGCGAACGGCTCGTTCGCCACCGTGCTCCAGGTGGCCCCGTACGAGGTGCCGGGCCACACCCAGGCCGAGTCGGTGCTGTCGTCGGCGACCCACAGCGAGGTTGATGCGAGGGTGCTGGAGATCAACGGCGCCAGCCTGGTCTTCCTGCGCAGCGTGCAGCAGGGACACTTCATCACCTTCCCGTTCACGGTCGCCGAGGCGGGCAGCCATCGGATCCGCGCGTGGCTCGGGACCTCGCCCGCGTACGGCATCGTCCAGGTCTCCGTCGACGGCACACCGATCGGTGAGCCGTACGACGGCTACGACCCCACGATCGGGTTGACACCTCCGCTGGACCTCGGACTTCGCGACCTGTCGGCCGGTGAGCACACCATCACCTTCACCGCCGTCGGGAAGAACCCGGCCTCGTCCAACTGGTTCCTGTCAGTGGACGCGTGGCAGGCCGTTCCGGCCGGCGCCCCGGCCGAGCCGGCGGGCATCACGCCCGTCGAGGTGAGCGAGCTCAGCTCGACCAACGCCCGAGGCGCGCGCATCGTCCGGGGCGAGGTGACCGATGTCCTCGGACTGCGGTGGTCGGGCAGCGGCATGCTCGACCTGGGCGGGGTGCGCTGCGACGGCGAGCAGTTCCTGGTGAGCTCCGGGCCCGACGGGTCCGTCGAGCGGATCGGGGTGTCCCGGGGCACCGTGCTGAGCGCGGGTCGCCGGACGCTGTTGCAGGCAGGGGAGCCGGTCGATGCCGGGATGTGGATTCACCCCGACGGCACCGGATCGCTGCAGGTCCGTGCCGAGCGGGCGACGACGCTGAGGTTCCACCACCAGCCGCCGGTCCCGGTGATGCTGGACGGGCGGCGGGTTCGCAGCCGGATCGACGCCCGCAACCAGTCGGTGGAGGTCGACGTCCCGCCGGGCAGCTCGGCGCTCACCTGGTGAGGTTTCCGGGTGCATCCACCCGCTAAGGGCCGGCCCGGGGCGCGTTGAGCGCCTCGGGCCGTGGTGCTGTCGGAGGAGAGCGGTCAGCTGGCCGCGCGGTCACCCAGCGCGTCGTTCATCGAGCCGGAGCGGAAGGCGCGAACCTCGACGGTGTCGAACCCACTGTTCCGTACAGCGGCTGCCACCCCGTCCTGGGCTCCGGCGGCCACCCCGAGCACGGCCAGCGCTCGCGCGTCGACCTCGAGCCGGGCGCGCCCTTCGCCGAGGTCACGGACCCGCAGGTCGGTGAGCGGGGCGGCCACCAGCGTCGGCCACACCTCTCGTACTGCGGCCTCGGCCTTCTCGACCCGCGCCAGCAGGGCCGGCGTGATGGAGATCCCGTACGCGATCCGTGAACTGAGACAGGCGGCAGCCGGCTTGTCCCAGGTGCTCAACCCCCACAGGCGCGACTGCTCCCGTACCTGGTCCTTGGTGAAGCCGGCGTCGCGCAGCGGAGCGATCGCGCCGCGCTCGTCGGCGGCCCGGATCCCGGGACGGAATCGCGCCAGCGCATCGTCGGCATTGGTGCCGGTGGCCACCGGCCAGCCCCGTTCGATGCCGACCGGGGAGAGCACATCGAGCAGTTCGGCCTTGCAGAAGTAACAGCGGCTGCCGGCGTTCGCGCGGTAGCCCTCCCGCTCGATCTCATGGGTGTCCAACCAGAGGTGCTCGACCCCGAGCTCAGCGGTGAACCGTGCCGCCGACTCGCGCTCCACAGCAGGGAGCGAGTCCGAGACGGCAGTGGCCGCCACGACCCGCTCCGGCCCGAGTGCGCGGACCGCGGCGGCGAGCACGAACGCCGAGTCGGCGCCTCCCGAGAAGGCGACGACCAACCCGGGACGGGAACCGAGGTCGGAGAGCAGGGATGCCGTGGCCGTGGCGAGCTCGTTCACCCGGCCAGCCTATGCGGGGTCGGCACGGCCCATCCGATCAGGCGGCTTCGCGGACGACGGTCTCGTGACGTCGGCTCACGATCGGCACGATGTCGACCGGCGACACCCGCTTCACCGTGGTGGGGGTGACGAACGGGAGTGCGTAGCGGCCGACCTGGATCGCGTCGAGGTGGAAGTCGCTGCGGTGGTAGCGGTGCAGACCAAGGCCCAGCTGGGACTGCCGCGCCATCAGGCCGGCGACCACGATGGCCAGCACCACGGTCACGACACCTGTGATCAGGAGCGTGTTCTGCGGACCGATGTGGTCCATCGACGCCCCCAGGATCGGCGAGGCGACCGCCTGGAGTCCCATCTGGATGAGGATGTAGACCGCCATCACCCGACCGCGGACCTGCGGCAGGCAGGTCGTCTGCACCAAGGTGTTCGCCCCGATCAGGAAGGTCAGGGTGACGATCCCGCACAGCACCAACATCAGCCCGTACAAGGTTGCATTCGGCACGTGGGAGGAGATCGCGACACCGGCGCCCAGCAGACCGAGCAGCAGCGCCAGGCCCCGCAGCCGGTGCGAGCCGCGGCGGGTGGCCGAGATCAGTGCTCCGGTGAGCGCGCCGATCGCGTTCAGGCTGGTCAGCAGGGTGTAGCCGTGGACGCCCAGGTGGAACACCTTGTCGGCGTAGGCCGTGATCACGACGCTCATGTTGAGCACCAGCAGGCTGGCGATCGCCAACATGATGAGCGCCCAACGCACTTCCGAGGTCTGGCGGATGTAGGAGAGGCCCTCGCGCAACTCGCCCTTGCGGCGGGTCGTGGTGGCCGACTTCGCGGTTGTCTGCTCGGCGGTCGGCCGGATCTGGGCGATCACGGTGACCACCAGGGCCGTGGCGCAGGCGTTGGCGATGAACGACCAGCCCATGCCGACACCGCCGATCAGGACACCGGACAGGGCGGGGCCGATCAGCGCGGCCGAGTGGAAGACCGAACTGTTCAGGCTGACTGCGTTGCGGATCCGCGACGGGCCCACCAGTTCGCTGACGAAGGCGGAACGGGCCGGGTTGTCGATCACCATCACCGTGCCGAGGACGAAGGCGATCACGTACACGTGCCAGGCCTGGACGGTGCCAGTGAGCGCCAGGACCCCCAACGTGACCGCGCAGAGCGAGGCCAGGGACTGGGTGATCATCAGGATCCGCTTCTTCGAGTAGCGGTCGGCGAGCACACCGGAGAACAACCCGAACATCAGGAACGGGATGAACTGCAGCGCCACCGTGATACCGACGGCCGCAACGCTCCCGGTCAGCTGCAGCACCAGCCAGTCCTGGGCGACGCGCTGCATCCAGCCGCCGATCGAGCCGATGGCCTGAGAGCTGAGCAGCAGGCGGTAGTTGCGAATCTCCAACGCAGCAAGGGCCTGCGGCAGGCGACGCGGTGGGCGTACCGTGGCGATCGGGGCCGTCAGCCGGTCCACGGCAGACGATTCGGACAGCACAGCATGCGTGCTCGGTGGCACGTTGATCACCCAGGTTCACGAAGAGATACGGGAAGGTCAGCGGGCGACAACGCCCATGGGTGCGAGTCTAGGGAGCGCGAAGGCGCAGGTCAGCACCATCGACCACTATATGTCGGATTGCCCCTCGTGATCCAATCGGCGATCGTGCCGCCGCGCGGAGGATCGACGCGCCGTGATGATCTGTGTGCGATCCATAGCGATCGGGAATAGCATCGATCTGTGGCCACGGATCGGCATTTCGACCTCGCGCAGCTGCGCACCTTCCTTGCGGTCATCGGGACCGGGAGCTTCACGCGCGCCGGTGAGCAACTCGGCCTGAGCCAGCCGACGGTCTCCCAGCACATCCGCCGACTCGAGGACTTCATGGGGCGCCCACTCCTGCTGCGCGACACCCGCAAGGTGTCGCTCACCGACAACGGTCAGGCGTTGGCCGGATTCGCCCGGCAGATGCTGGCGACCAACGACGAGGCGCTCGCCTACTTCTCCTCCGGCCAGGCAGTCAGCGGTCGGCTGCGTTTCGGAGCCGCCGACGAGCTCGCCCTCACCGAGCTGCCGACGATCCTGCGGGCCTTCCGGGTCGACCACCCGCGACTCAATCTCGAACTCACGGTCACCCAGTCCGGCACCCTGCAGCGCCGGCTGGCCGCCAACCATCTCGACCTGATCTTCGTGAACCAGGAGGCCGACGCCGGTCGTGGTCGGCTGGTGCGGCGCGACCGACTGGTCTGGGTCGGCCTGGAGCGGGCCGAGATCGACCCGAACGCCCCTGTGCCGTTGGTCACCTACCATGCCCCGAGCCACAGCCGGAACGTGGCGATCAACGCGCTCGAACAGGTGGGGCGGCGCTGGCGCATCACCTGCAACACCCGCGAGATCAACGGCATGCTTGCCGCGGTCCGCGCCGGACTCGGCATCTGTGTCCTCGCGCAGACCCGAGTGCCCTCCGACATGCGGCCGCTCACCGGCCGGTTCGACCTGCCGCGGCTGCCCGACATCGAGATGGCACTGCTCGCCAACCCCCGTGCCGCCAAGGAGCCGGTCGAGGCGTTGAGTCGGGCGATCCTCGACCTGCGTGTCACTCCGTTCCGCCCCTGAGGTCGCGACGGGCCCAGCCACCGGATTCACGGTCGCCGGGGCTGGGCTGCTCCGGCTAGGCTGGGGTCCGCGGCCGGAGCGGTCGTATCTGCGAGCAAGTGAGGTCTGCTGTGCCGGTGGGCAAGGTGAGGTTCTACGACGCCGACAAGGGCTTCGGATTCCTGACCAAGGACGAGGGCGGGGACGTGTACGTGCGCGCCCAGGCGTTGTCGCCGGGGGTGACGACGCTGAAGCCCGGTCAGAAGGTCGAGTTCGGCGTGGTCGAGGGTCGCAAGGGTGAGCAGGCGCTCTCGGTGCGGGTGCTGGACGCCCCGCCGTCGCTGTCGAAGGCACAGCGCAAGTCGCCCGAGACGATGGCAGTCATCGTCGAGGACCTGATCAAGATGCTGGACGGCATCGGCAACGGCTACCGGCGCGGACGTCACCCCGATGGCCGTACGGGGAGCAAGGTGGCCCAGGTGCTGCGCGCGGTCGCCGACGAACTGGAGCTCTGAACCGTGGCCGGCGAACGCGCCCGTAGCCCGAAGGCGCCCAAGGCGGATCCTGCCTGCGTCGAGGCGGTGGATCTTGCCCGGGCCGCGGTCGAGGTGCAGGCCGGCGACTGGGGACCCGAACATGACCCGGCCGCCACGCCGGGCACGGTGGGCGAGCACCTCGGGCATCGGGTCGAAGGCGATCGTGTCGTCTCCCACCTGTTCGCCTGTGAGGACCCTGCCTACCGTGGCTGGTACTGGTCGGTGACGGTCGTCCGCGCCGCGCGCGCCAAGGACGTGACGGTCAACGACGTGGTGCTGCTGCCCGGTGACACCGCTCTGCTCGCGCAGCCGTGGGTGCCGTGGTCGGAACGCATCGGTGCCGGCGACATCATCCCGGGCGTCCTGCTGCCGACCCCGGACGACGACCCGCGCCTCGAGCCAGGTTTCACCGGTGGTGAGTCGGCGGCCGACGAGGACCCGGCCGAGAACAGCCAGTTGCGGGCCCTCGTTGCCGAACTCGGGCTCGGTCGCTCACGGGTGCTGTCCCGGGAGGGCCGCGACCTCGCTGCCGAGCGTTGGCTCGCCTCCGACGGCGGGCCCGACAACGCGATGACCGCACAGTCCCCGGCCCCGTGCACCAGCTGTGCGTATTTCGTACGGCTCAGCGGGTCACTCGGCCGCCTCTTCGGCGCCTGCGCCAACGAGTACTCGCCCTCGGACGGCCGGGTCGTCAGCATCGACCACGGGTGCGGCGGACACTCCGATGTCGTCGATGACCACCAGCCGACAGAATTGGGCTCGCCGGTGTGGGACACCGTGACCTGGGAGACCGAGGCCAGTCTGTTCGACTGAACAGAGCAAGGGGGACGACCCCCTTGAACCCCCGATACGGACGCAGGGTCGGAGTTGAGCAAGGGGGACGACCCCCTTGAACCCCCGATACGAACGCACAGACTGGGCCGCCTCTTTCCACACGCAGCACGGATCTGACACGATGCCGCCCATGGTCTCGAAATCCCCGAAGGCGGTCCGCCGCCCTGATGTGGCCGCCGACCAGGATGGCCCGCTCGAACGCTGGTTCCAGATCCGCCGTCGGGGCTCGACCCTGCCACGTGAGGTGATCGGTGGCCTGGTCACCTTCTTCACGATGGCCTACATCCTGGCGCTCAACCCGTTGATCATCGGCACCGTCGGCGACGTGACCGGCAGCCTTCTCGGCGGTGCGCCGGCCGGGACACCCGAGGCGCCGAACCTTGAGGGCCTGCAGCAGTCCAAGGCAATGGTCGCCGCGGCCACCGCGCTGGTCGCCGGTGTGATGTCGATCCTGATGGGCGTCATCGGCCGATTCCCGATCGCGATGGCGACCGGGCTCGGACTGAACGCCGTCGTGGCCTTCACCATCGCCAGCCAGTACCCCTGGGAGCAGGCGATGGCCCTGGTGGTGTGGGAGGGCATCTTCATCACCGTCCTGGTCTTCACTGGTTTCCGTACGGCTGTCTTCCGCGCCGTACCGCCGTCGCTGCGTTCGGCGATCTCGGTCGGTCTGGGCCTGTTCATCTGCCTGATCGGCCTCGTCGACGGCGGCATTGTCCGGCCGGGCAATCCGTTGATCAGCTTCGGCGTCGACGGCTCGCTGGCCGGCTGGCCGATCCTGGTGTTCGTGATCGGCCTGGTCGTGGTGATCGTGCTGCACGTCAAGAAGGTCAAGGGCGCCCTGCTGATCTCCATCCTGGCTGCGACCGTGGTGGCGGTGATCATCGAGGCGGTCGGCCACATCGGCCCCTTCGTCCCCGCCACGGACTCCGATCCGGGCAACCCGGTCGGCTGGAAGCTGAACCAACCCACCTTCACCGGCGTCGTCGACGTGCCCGATCTGGGCCTGATCGGCCGGATCGACATGCTCGGACCGTTCCTGGACCCGAAGCTGATCCTGACCTCACTGCTGCTGGTCTTCGCGCTGATGCTGGCCGACTTCTTCGACACCATGGGCACCGTGGTCGCCGTCGGCGCCGAGGGTGGCCTGCTCGACAAGGCCGGCAACCCGCCCCACCTCACCCCGATCCTGGTGGTCGACGGTCTCGGCGCTGCCGCGGGCGGATTCGGTTCGGTCTCCAGTAACACCGCCTACGTCGAGTCCACGGCCGGTGTGGCCGAGGGCGCCCGTACGGGTATCGCCTCGGTCGTGACCGGTATCGCCTTCCTGGTGGCGATGTTCTGTGCTCCGTTGATCAACATGGTGCCCTCGGAGGCAGCGACGCCGGTGCTGGTCTTCGTGGGCTTCCTGATGATGTCGCAGGTGACCTCGATCGCCTGGGACGACGTCGAGGAGGCGCTGCCGGCCTTCCTGACGCTGGCGCTGATGCCGTTCACCTACTCGATCACCACAGGCATGGGCGCCGGGTTCCTGGCCTGGGTGCTGCTGAAGGTGATCCGTGGCAAGGCGCGCCAGGTGCACCCGCTGCTGTGGGGCATCTCGGTCGCCTTCGTCATCTACTTCCTGCAGGGACCGCTGCTGAGTCTCGGAGGCTGAGCCGGTGCCCGCCCCTCCGCAGGGCGGGCACGAGGGCTGTGCAATTTGGCGGAAGGTTCGCCTGGATGAGGCTCTCGTGGGGCGCGGGCAGGTGCTGGGAAAGAATCCGTCGGCAGGGGCCAACGACGCGGCCGGTCACGCCCGCCCATCTGGGAGAAGATTCTGCCAGTTGGGCCTGTCTGGGGCCCAACCAGCCGCACCCGGGAGAAGATTCCGCGGTATGCGGGGGTGGGGCAACGGCGCGGCCACGCCCGCCCATCTGGGAGAAGTTTCTGCCGGTTGGGCCTGTCTGGGGCCCAACCAGCCGCACCCGGGAGAAGATTCCGCGGTATGCGGGGACGGACCTGCCTGACCAGCGGAGCTCGCGGAGGATTCGGTCAGAGAGAATCCGGCTGTGCGGGCGTCACTGCTGACGGGCCAGGGCCCTCGGAACGACGGCAGCGACGGCCCGCAGGTTCGCGGGATCGTCGGGGCCGATGTGGGCCGACGACAGGATCATCGTCAGGAATCCGGTGGCCAGGAAATCAGCCGCCTGCTTCGGGGTGGCGCCGAAACGGTCGACGAGCATGTCGGAGAGCTTGGCGAGGGCGGCGCGCGCGGCGTCGGCCAGGCGCGGCTCCACCGAACCGGCCGTGACGGTGTGGAGCACGATCATGATCACCTCGGGACGATCCCGCAGCAGGGTCAGGAAGGTTGCGCCCGCTGCTGCCGGATCGAAGTGGGACCGATCCGGATGCACCTCGTCGAAGCTGGCCATCACGACGGAGAGGGCCAGGTCGTGCGCTGCCAGGTAGGCCGACAACTTGCCGTCGAAGACCTGGCTCACCCGTGGCTGACTCACACCTGCTTCGTCGGCGATGTGGTTCATCGTGGTACCGAAGTAACCACCCCGAGCAAAGGCACGGAGCGCTGCCCGCACGTACCGACGATCGAGCTCATTCGTTTCAGTCACAAAGGGAAAACTAGCGCCCTTCAGCTCCGCTGTCGTCGTTTTCGCCGGGACACGCGGGTCTTGCGCCGGCCGCCCGAGGTGAATCGATGTTCCGCCGCCGACCTGTGCGGCGACCACTTGGCCCACACCTCGATGCGGGCCATCCACTTGCATCCTGCGCGCCGCCGGGCGTCAATGGTGGTGATGCGTCTCTTCGTCTCGCTCCCGTTGCCCTCTCCGCTGTCGATGTCGCTGGAGAGTTTTCTCGACGTGCGCCGCGATGTGGACCGATCGGCGGCCCGGGAACGGGGCGGTTCGGCTGACTGGTCCTGGTCGCTGTCCGACCAGTGGCACCTGACCCTGGCCTTCGCCGGCGATGTCCCGGTGGACCGCCAGCACCTCTGGGCCGAGGAGCTGGCCGACGTGGCGGCGCGGACCGAACCGTTCGAGCTCGAGCTGGCCGGAGCCGGTGCCTTCCCGCACCCGGACCGGGCCAAGGTGCTGTTCCTGCGTGCCTCGGCAGTCACGGACCAGGGCATGGATCCCCTTGGGCATCTGGCCCGCGCAACCCGTACGGCGGCCCACCGGGTGGGCGTGGACTGCGACGGCAAACCGTTCACTCCGCACGTCACGCTGGCACGGTCGGCCCGGGGGGTCTCGGCGACCAGATGGCTACGGGTCGTCGACACCTTCATCGGACCGCGCTGGCCGGTCGCCGGCTTCGACCTGGTCGAGTCGCAATGGGCCGGCCACGGCTCCCGGGCCGTGCACCGCGTCCTGGAACGGTACGAGTTCGGCATCGCCCCTGCCTGAGTTGGCTACCGTCTCGGCGCTGCTCGACCGATGCGGGCATCCGGGTTCGGTCCGCTAGATTCGGAGCCATGTTTGCCAAGGTTCTGGTAGCCAATCGCGGTGAGATCGCCGTCCGTGCCTTCCGCGCCGCCTACGAGCTGGGCGCGAAGACCGTCGCGGTCTATCCGTACGAGGATCGCAACGCGGTGCACCGGATCAAGGCCGACGAGGCGTACCTGATCGGTGAGGAGGGGCACCCGGTCCGGGCGTACCTGACCGTCTCGGAGATCATCCGGGCAGCGCAGCAGTCCGGCGCCGACGCGGTCTACCCCGGGTACGGGTTCCTCAGCGAGAATCCGGACCTGGCCCGGGCCTGCGCCGACGCCGGGATCACCTTCATCGGCCCGCCGCCGGAGGTGCTGGAGATGGCCGGCAACAAGGTGACCGCGATTGCTGCGGCGCGCCGCGCCGGCATCCCGACGCTCTCCTCCACCGAGCCGTCGACCGACGTGGACGCCCTGGTGGCCCAGGCGAACGAGATCGGCTTCCCGGTCTTCGTGAAGGCGGTCGCCGGCGGCGGCGGCCGCGGCATGCGCCGGGTCGACGACCCGAAGCAGCTGAAGGAGTCGCTGGAGCAGGCGATGCGCGAGGCCGACAGCGCCTTCGGCGATGCCACGGTGTTCATCGAGCAGGCGGTCCAGCGCCCCCGGCACATCGAGGTCCAGATCCTCGCCGACGGCCAGGGCACTGTCATGCACCTGTTCGAGCGGGACTGTTCCATCCAGCGGCGGCACCAGAAGGTCGTCGAGATCGCTCCCGCTCCCGACATCACCCCCGAGCTGCGCGAAGCGCTGTGTCGTGACGCGGTCGCCTTCGCCACCGCGATCGACTACTCCTGCGCCGGCACCGTCGAGTTCCTGGTCGAGACCGAGGGTCCGCGGGCGGGCCAGCACGTGTTCATCGAGATGAACCCGCGGATCCAGGTCGAGCACACGGTGACCGAGGAGATCACCGATGTCGACCTGGTGCAGTCACAGATGCGGATCGCCTCGGGCGAGACACTCGCCGACCTCGGACTGTCGCAGGAGGGCGTACGGATCAACGGTGCGGCGCTGCAGTGCCGCATCACCACCGAGGATCCGGCGAACGGCTTCCGTCCCGACACCGGCACCATCACCGCCTACCGCTCGGCCGGTGGTGCGGGTGTCCGCCTCGACGGAGGTACGGCGGCCACGGGCGCCCAGATCTCGGCCCACTTCGACTCGATGCTGGTGAAGCTGACCTGTCGTGGGCGGACCTTCCCGGCCGCCGTGGCTCGCGCCCAGCGCGCCCTGGCCGAGTTCCGGATTCGCGGTGTCTCCACCAACATTCCTTTCCTGCAAGGTGTCCTGGCTGATCCGGACTTCCTGGCCGGCAACATCGCCACCGACTTCATCGAGCAGCGGCCCGAGTTGCTGACGGCGCGGACGCCCGGTGACCGTGGCACCAAGCTGCTGCAGTGGGTCGCTGACGTGACGGTCAACAAGCCGTGGGGCGAACGACCGACGAACCTCGAGCCGAAGGCCAAACTCCCCGCTGGTGTCGACCTTTCCGCCCCTGCGCCCGACGGATCACGACAGCGCCTGCTGGAGCTCGGACCGGTTGGCTTCGCGGCGGACCTGCGGCAACGCCGTACCGTCGAGGTCACCGACACCACTTTCCGCGACGCGCACCAGTCGCTGCTCGCCACCCGGGTCCGCACCAAGGACCTGCTCAAGGTGGCCCCGTACGAGGCCCGGATGCTGCCCGGTCTGTTCAGCGTCGAGGCGTGGGGCGGAGCGACCTATGACGTCGCACTTCGCTTCCTCAGCGAGGATCCGTGGGAGCGGCTGGCGGCGCTCCGCGCGGCGATGCCGAACCTGTGCCTGCAGATGCTGCTGCGCGGCCGCAACACCGTCGGCTACACCCCGTACCCGACGGAGGTGACCTCGGCCTTCGTCGCCGAGGCTGCTGCGACCGGCATCGACATCTTCCGGATCTTCGATGCCCTCAACGATGTCGAGCAGATGCGCCCGGCGATCGAGGCCGTGCTGGAGACCGGCACCACCATTGCCGAAGTGGCGTTGTGCTACACCAGCGACCTGCACGATCCGAACGAATCCGTGTACACGTTGGACTACTACCTCCGTCTTGCCGAGCAGATCGTCGAGGCCGGGGCCCATGTACTCGCCATCAAGGACATGGCCGGCCTGCTGCGGGCACCGGCGGCCGCCACCCTGGTGACCGCGTTGCGGGAGCGGTTCGACCTGCCGGTCCACCTGCACACCCACGACACCCCGGGTGGCCAGCTGGCGACGCTCACCGCGGCGATCAATGCCGGGGTGGATGCCGTCGACGTGGCGAGTGCACCGATGTCGTCGACCACCTCCCAGGTCTCGGCCTCCGCCCTGGTGGCCGCCACCGCCCACACCGATCGCCCGACCGCGCTCGACCTGCGCGCGGTGATGGATCTGGAACCGTACTGGGAGGCTGTGCGCGGGCTGTACAAGCCGTTCGAGTCGGGACTGCCGTCGCCGACCGGTCGCGTCTACGACCATGAGATCCCCGGCGGGCAGCTGTCGAACCTGCGTCAGCAGGCGATCGCGCTCGGTCTGGGGGACCGGTTCGAGGCGATCGAGGCGATGTACACCGCGGCGAACCGGATCCTGGGCCGGCCGACCAAGGTCACCCCGTCGTCCAAGGTCGTCGGCGACCTCGCACTGCATCTGGTCGCGGTCGGCGCCTCGCCGGAGGAGTTCGAGGCCGAGCCCGGCAAGTTCGACATCCCGGACTCGGTGATCGGCTTCCTGGGTGGTGAACTGGGTGAGCCTGCCGGTGGCTGGCCCGAGCCGTTCCGGACCAAGGCGCTCGCGGGCCGTACGGTGCCGATCCGTGAGGAAAAGGTCTCGGCCGAGGACTCAGCCTTGTTGGCCAACGGTGGGGTGGAACGGCAGCAGACGTTGAACCGGCTGCTCTTCCCCGGCCCGACACGTGACTTCCGTGCGGCGCGTGAGGAGTACGGCGAGCTCGGCCGGCTCGACACCATGGACTACCTGTACGGCTTCGTCTCCGGCGAGGAGCGTTCGGTCCGGCTGGGCCGGGGCGTCAACCTGCTGATCGGGCTGGACGCGATCAGCGAGCCTGACGAGAAGGGCATGCGCACCGTCATGTGCCAGCTCAACGGGCAGATGCGGCCGATCCGGGTGCGTGACAAGTCGGCGAAGGTCGAGACGGTCGCTGCCGAGAAGGCCGATCGGAACAATTCCGGGCACGTGGCCGCGCCGTTTGCCGGGGTGGTCACGCCGTCGGTGGCTGTCGGTGACACGGTCGAGGCCGGAGCCACCGTCGCGACGATCGAAGCCATGAAGATGGAGGCAGCCATCACTGCCGCCGTGAACGGCACCGTCGAGCGGCTGGCCCTGTCCGGGGTGCAGCAGGTCGAGGGTGGCGACCTGGTGCTGGTGATCAAGCCCGCCTGACCGAAGCCCGTCGGGTCTCGACACGCTCGCTCCGCTCGCTACTCGACCCACGTTGGTCGTGTCGAGACCCGCTATCGTGCCGATGGTGCGGCAGCGACTTCTCGAGACGGTGGATCGATGCGTGTCATCGGTCGACCTCTCCGGGGCTACCCCGGGGACAACCGGTGAGTCCGGGCACGGCACCGCGCGCGAAAGACTGCGCTTCGCTGCAGCTCCCCGCGCGCACGACGGGACAGGTCGGGTGTTGCTGCCGCACACCCATCGCGTCGCCGGTGTGGTGTCGTCGCCATGAGACGGGACCTTGCGCTGGCCCTGGCTTCCGGCTTCCTGGCGGGGGAGTGGACCTACGACGGCCTGCTGGCGAGCGGGATCTCCGTCCTGGCAGAGGAGCCGGGTTGGCTGTCCCCGCTGGTGCGCCAGACCCTGCTGTGCCTGCCGCGGCCGCCGACGGATCGGCCACGCGAGCTGGCCCTGATCATCGCCTCCCGGGCTTCGGCGGAGCTGGCCGGACATTCCCTCCCGGCTCACCATCCTCTGACCGTCACGCAGATGGTGGCCAATCGATGGCGACTACCGGTGCTGGATGATCTGGGCGGACTCGCGACGCACCTCGGGCTGACCGCATCGGAGCTCGACTGGTTCGCCGATCCCAAGCGCTGGGCGCGTACCGCTGGTGCGGGCCCGTTGCAGCACTACCGTGTCAGTCACCGCGCCGCCGCCAGCGGAGGAATCCGGGTCCTCGAAGCGCCGAAGTGGCGGCTGAAGTCCTTGCAGCGAAGGATTCTTGACGATCTCCTGTCACCGATCCCGGTCCACGACGCAGCGCGGGGGTTCCGGGCCGGCGGTTCGGTGGGCTCGTACGCCGCGCCCCATGCCGGGCAGCGTACGGTCATCCGACTGGATCTCGAGTCCTTCTTCGCCAGCGTCACGGTCGGACGGGTGTACGGAATCTGGCGGACGGCCGGGTATCCCGAACCTGTCGCCCATGCCCTCGCCGGGCTGGTGACGACCGTGCTGCCGTTGGCGGCGTGGCGGGTGGTTCCCCGCCCCACCGATGCCGAACTCCTTGATGCGCACTGGCGGCTGGGGCGCCGACTCGCGGCACCCCATCTCCCGCAGGGTGCGCCGACCTCACCGGCTGTGGCGAACCTCGCGGCCTTTCGTCTCGACGTACGGTTGTCCGCGTTGGCCCGCTCCTGGGGTGGCCGTTACAGCCGCTACGCCGATGATCTTGCCTTTTCCAGCAGGCGTGGGTGGGGTGCGGGTGCGTCCCGCCTGGTCATGGCCGTCGAGGAGATCGTGCGCGACGAGGGATTCCGGCTCAATGCTCCCAAGACTGCAGTCATGCCACGTTCTGCCCGGCAGAGCCTGACGGCACTGGTGATCAACGACCGGCCGCGCGTGGCACGCCGAGAGGTCGACCTGCTCCGTGCGATCCTCCACAACTGCCAGCAGTACGGCCCGAGCACCCAGAACCGTGCCGGGGTGGAGAACTTCGCCGAGCACCTGCTGGGCCGGATCGGCTGGGTGGCGCAGCACGATCCGGTGCGGGGTGCCCGGCTTCGGGCCAGCTTCGACGACATCGACTGGAGCCGCTGACGCACCGTTCGGTGGGCTACGGCCCGAGAAGAGCGAGTGGTACGACAGCCACGCCGTCGGCTCGCCGGTAGGCGTACTCGCCGGTCGTGATCAGGACTCGGTCGGCCAGCCGGTCCCCAATCTGCTGCTGGAGCCAGTTGAGGTGCCGGACGTCGGAGTCGCTTGCCGTCTCACTCAGTTTCACCTCGATCGCGACGACCCGGCGATCGTCTCCTTCAACGATCAGGTCGATCTCACGGCTCGTATCTTTGGTGCGCAGGTGGGCCACGCTCGCACCAGCGCGTCCGGCGTACACGCGAACGCTCTGGGTGGCCAGTGACTCGAAGAGCGCTCCCAACCAGGTGCCAGTGTCGGACGCCACTCGAGAACCTTGACCGGTCAGCAGTCCGGCCTTCCCGACACCGACGAGCCGGGCTGCCAATGCCGGATCCACCAAGTGGTGTTTGGGGGACTGCGTGAGGCGTTTGAGTGGGTTGAATGCCGGAATCCATGCCGGGAGCGGATCCAAGACAAAGACCCGGGTCAAGTGCTCGCGGTACGCGTTCGCGGTCGTACGGACCGGCTTGTCGCCTTCGCCGACCGTTGCCGCGTCGAGGATCTTGGTGTACGCAGCATCAGTTCCGGTCGCAGCTCCGTACGCGGTGAGCCAGGCGCGCAGTGCATTGGGGCGACGAACGGAAATTCCGTTCTCTGGGAGTTCCTTCTCGACGACACGGGTCAGATAGCTGTCGAGCTGTACCTGGCGAGCACGATCAGGGAGTCCACGGATGCCGGGAAAGCCGGACCCGAGGATTTCATCGATGTAATCGGCGAGGCCGAGTGGTGAACGGCCAGCCACCGTTGGGCAGCTGCCCGAGAGCAACTCGCCGAGCGAAACGGTCTGGTCGCAGAGGCCGCGTTCGGCGAGCGACAAGGGTCTCATCGTGATGCTCACGATGCGACCCGCACCCGAGTGGATGCGCACCCCCGGTGCGACACCGGCTGAACCCGCAAGGAGGAACTGTCCGCCGGAAGCATCGGTGTCCACTGCGACGCGTACTCGGTCCCACACATCGGGCGCGAGTTGCCACTCGTCGATCAGGACTGGGGTGGGAACCTGGACGATGTGGTCAAGATCAGCAGTGACGATCTCTCGCTGGGCGGGCAGGTTCAGCGACAGCACCGTGGCCGCGCGTTGACTTGCCGTGGCGGTCTTGCCGACGCCCTTGGCTCCTTCGAGGGCGATGGCGGCCAGGTGCGGAAACAGTTCGTCGAGGACACCATCAAGGATTCGAACCTGGTAGGCCATGGCCACATCGTATCAGTCGCCCCACCTTTACTGGTCAATCGGTCATCTCTCTACTGGTCAATCGGCCACCTCCCTAATGATCAATCAGTCACCATCCCACTGGTCAAGCGGCCACCGGGGGGCGCCTCGCCGGAAGGTCCGGAGGCGAGCGTGTGGGACCGGGGCCAGCCCAGAACCGCCCGGTGATGGCAGGTCTGGCTGAGCAACCGATGAGCGGTCATGCACGGTCAGTCACGGCGACGGCCATACACCCGTGGGTACCGCTCCGGCGGGGCGGTCTGGGCGACGAGGATGCAAGCGATGCAGTACAGGGCGTTGGGGGTCGGGGTCCGGGAACCGTAGAAGTCGTCGTACGCACCACGCGTGTGCGGCAGGATCGCGTCGTCGAATTCGCTCAAGACGGCCCAACGCCCTGGGGCGCTCTGCCATCCAATGCCGCCGCTGCCGTCGACGAAGCTGAAAATCGCCGGTGGCTGGTAGCTGCAGCTGGGGTCGACCGGTCGGGTTGTGGCCAGCTGGTCGACGTACGTCTTGGCGAACCGGACCATGTCGTTGTCGGAGAAGACGAGTCCAGCAGCATGGGCCGTGAGAGCAGCTTCCACCTCGAGTGTTCCGTGCGAGGGATCCTCGAGCGCCTGGTATGGATTGGAGTAGGGCACTCGCGTCGAGACCTGGTCCTCCCGTGCCCAGCCGCTGTAGCCCAGACCCCGGCTGTCCCAGTAGTTCCATGTAAAGCCCGTCTCCGTTGTCCGCAGGTCATTGCGGAAGCGTCGCAGCAGTTGCTCTCCAGTAGTGCGACAAGTCGCATCCCCTGTCGCTGATGCCAGATTCAAGTGGCAGCGGGCAAGCACAGCGCTGTGGTTGTGGGGCACGTCTGCTCCGGCGTAGTGCATCGGGAACTCCGGATCGAAGACGTACCAGGCCTCGTTCACCGTGTTCTCCTTGCGGAGGAACTCGAGAGCGGCCAGCCCGTCGACCACGGCGGCTGTGCAGGTGTCGGCGAGTAGACCGTGGACGCGGCCAACGCGTCGGTCGGTCGCCGCGATGGCGGCGAACTCGGCCATGCTGTCGAGAATCATTCCCTGGTCGACTGGCATCGGGTAGTACTCGGTCTGCAACTGATACGTGCCCGGTGCCGGCGGCGAGAAGTCACCGGGCCCGTCTCGGAGGTCGCGCGCCGTGAACTTGCCCAGGTTCGGGTCGCTCCAGTACAACCGGTCGACCACGTAGTCGGCACTGTTCGCATCCATGCTGAGGTGGGAGAAGGTGTCGATGGCTGTACCGGCGGCGTCACCGGCGCAATGAAGGGTGAACCGGCCCTCCGACTCTGCGACCACCGTAACCGCCCCGAGCCCGGCACGGACATATCGGCCGTAGCGGAGATCCAGCACTGGCCGCCCCTGTGCATCCGGGATCGCCGTGCGCGCGCCGGAGAACTCTTCGCCGGTGCGCCACAAAGGTGCCGAGACACCGCGGTAGTCGGTGACTCCACGGGTGCTGTCACGGAGGTCGAGGGTCTGCGTCACCGCGTCCGCGAAGGTGTCCAGCACCCCCAGGTCACCGGTGGCGCGGTACATCGACACCAACGCCTTCAGGTAGTAGGCGGTGGACCACGCGACTGCCCCATGGGTGTTGTCGACAGTGAGGTCGATCGTGGCAGCAGCGACCGCGTCATCGAAGGTTTGGGCTGTGTATGGAGCAGGCCCGGTGGGACAGGAGAGCAGGCCGATGTCGGCGGCAGCAGGATCCGCGCGCCGCAGCAGTTCGGCAGCGGCGACGCCGGTGCCGCCGAGTAGCAGCGCGCGACGAGTGATCGACGGTGATCGGGTGACCATGGTGGTTCCTGTCCTGTGTGTGGGTCTCGGATGCAATCAGCATGACCCGATTGATCGTGCGTGGCCATCGATCGAGACCGCAGATCCTGCACGCCAGCAGCGAGATTTCGTATGTCACACTGGGATCTCGACGATCTGTTGGGCGAGGACATCGTAGGAGATCGTCGTGGGTGCCCGAGCGACGAAAGGAGCGTCGATGCTCAACCTTGATCGACTCCGTTTGTTCATCGAGGTGGTCGAGGTCGGATCCTTTGCCAGGGCTGCGAATCTGTGTGGCTACTCGGCGTCAACCGTGGCTCGGCACATCAGGCTGCTGGAACGTGAGCTGTCGGTGCGGCTGTTCACCCGATCGGCCCATCACGTCACGGTGACGCCGGCTGGTGAACTGCTGGCCAGTAGGGCTCCGGACCTCTTGGCCATGGCTATCGATCTGAGCGAAGATGTTCTGCGACGTGCCGAAGAAGGTCCTGCTGTGCTGCGCGTGGGCAGTTATCCCAGCCTCACCCGGGGTTGCCTCGCTGGCGTCATAGCCAGGCATCTTGCCCGGGCCGACGACAATGTGAACGTCAGCCTCCGGGACCTCGAAGGCTCAATGGCGGTGCACGAGGTCGCGACAGGGCAGCTCGATGTTGCATTCGTGGACGAGGCTGCGCCCGCTCTGCAGTCGTGTCGAGAACTGGTCGAAGAGGGGCTGACGATCACCGAGGTGGGCATCGAGCGGCCGGTCCTCCTGCTCCATGGCTCGCACCGGCTGGCTCGACGTCCGGCGATCACGGTCACCGAACTGCCCGAGCTCTCCGGCCTTCGATGGGTGAGCCGCGAGGTGGGTTCTCGGGATGCCACGCTGCTGGAGCGCTTGGCCTCCTCAGCGCGCTTCACCCCCACCATCGGGAGGAGAGTGGAGTGTTTCGAGATCATCTCGGAGTTGGTGGTACAGCAACGTTCAGTTGCCGTGACATATCCACTCAGTGTGGTTCCTGTTCCGGACCTGGCCGTGGTGCCGCTGATTGACGCCGGCCAGGATGCGCGGATCCTCGCTGTCCAAGGAGAAGTTCACCAGTCCGGCGTTGACGATCTGGTCCGGCGGGTGCGCCGGTATCTTGCGACCAGGAAAGCTCTCACAGCGACAGCGGAATGGGGAGGGAAGGGCTGCTGAGGGTGCGAGCATCTTCCAGGATCGCGACCTGCCTCCGTACGCTCTCCGGTGTGATGGCGAGTTCGGCTCCGGCCGTGATCACCTCGTACAGGTTCTGATAGAAGACGTGCGTACGGTCCGTGGGCTCGACACGGATCTGTTCCTCCTGCCAGGGCAGGACCTCGGAGCTGAAGTAGCGGCGTCCGGGAGCGGGACCGGTGGTGGCCGTGATTTCCGGCAGACTCGCTGGGTCGAGCCAACGGACGGTGAGTTCCTGGGCGGATCCGACGATTCCTCCGGCAGTGCCGGTGACGAACCATGCAGGCTGGGGGAGAGCGACCGAGGCCATCGTCTCGATCTCGATCAGCGGGCCATCGGTCACGCTCAGGGACAGCTTCACGTGGTCCTCGGCATCACCGGCCGAGACAGTTTGCCGGATGTCCGCTGCGGCGATGGTGACCTCCTGATCTCCAACCAGGGTGAGCATCTGGTCGAGATAGTGAGAGGTCTGGTTGGCCAGCTCGCCTCCACCGAAGCGGCGGAGGGTCTGCCAATCGGTGCGGCGGGAGTAGCGGTGGACGCAACGGCGAATGATGAGCGGGTCACCAATGCGGCCCTCGTTGATCAGCTTGGTGATGGTGCGCAGTGACGCTTCGAACCGATTGTTGTGGAAGCAGGTCACGACCCGGCCAGCCACCGCGGCTGCCTCGGTCAGTTGATCGATCTCGCCGACCGAGGCAGCCATCGGCTTCTCGATGACGACGTGTTTTCCTGCAGCCAAGGCTTCCAGCGCGAGAGGCACGTGGGTGTGGGACGGGGAAGCGACCACGACGATGGCAACATCTGGATGTCCGATGACCTGTTGTGGATCGGTGAACACCTGGCAGTCGAGTTGTTGTTCGGCTTCGGTGCGGCTCTCCGGTGCCGGGTCGGAGACGGCGGCAACCCGATAGTGCTCGGGCATCTTCAGCAGGCCGGCGACGTGGATGTGCCAGCCGCTGCGACCGAGACCGATGACGCCAACACCGAGAGGCGTGTGGTGCATGTTGTTCATCCTTTGACGGCTCCGATGATGACGCCTTTGGCGAAGTGGCGTTGGAGGAACGGGTAGACGAGGCAGATGGGGATCAGGGAGATGACGAGGATGGCCATCTGGAGTGATTGTTGGGGTGGGATGTAGTCGCCGGGGAGGTCGACGCCGATGCTGGTGTTGTCGACGACATAGGTTCTGAGCACCAACTGCAGGGGCCACTTGGACGTGGTGTTGATGTACAGGACAGCATTGAAGTAGGCGTTCCAGTACGTCACCGCGTTGAAGAGTCCGATCACCGCCATCGCTGCCTTCGACAACGGCAACATGATCATCGTCAGGATCCGAAGCTCCGACGCCCCGTCGATCCGGGCCGCCTCCAACAACTCCTGGGGGATTTCAAGGAAGAACGACCGCATCAACACGACCTGAAACCCTGACACCAGGGTCGGCAGGATCAGCGCCCACCATGAGTCGAGCAGCCCGAGCTGCTTGACCAACAGGTAGTTCGGGATCATCCCGGCCGAGAACAACATCGAGAACAGCACCAACAACAGGATCGGACGATGCCCCCATGATCCTGACCGGGACAGTCCGTACGCCAGCAAGGTGACCACGGTGAGGGAAAGACCGGTCCCAACCAGCGTGATCCCGATCGACACCAGGGTGGCTCGAGTGACGACGCCGCCACGGAAGATGGCCTGGTAGGCGGTGAAGGACGGGTTCTCCGGCCACAGCACATACCCGCCGGCGGCGTTGATCTGGGCCTGGTCAGCCAGTGAGGTACTGATGACGGCGATGAAGGGGACGATGACGAGGGCGCACGCGATGAGCAGGAACACTCCTTTGAGGCCGCGCATGATGGGGTGAGGTGGTGCGACGCCGTTGATGACACCGTTGCTGCGGATTGCTTTCGGCGGGTAGGTGCGTCCGGGGATGGCTTTGGCTGGTGCGCTCATCGTCGTTCCTGTTCACAATGTTGGTCGAGCAGCGAGCGGAGCGAGCGTGTCGAGACCTGGGTGGGTGGTCTCGACTTCGCTCGACCTGCGGAGTTCGGTGTTGGTCATGGGGTCAGTCTTTGGTGGAGTAGATGCCGCGTTCGCCGAACAGGTGGGCGACCTTGTTCGCGCCGAGCACCAAGATGGTGCCGATCAACCCCTTGACCAGGCCGACCGCAGCACTGGCACCCCAGTTCCCGCCGACGATGCCACGGTTGTAGACATAGGTGTCCAACACCTCGGAGGCTGCGAGGCCCACAGGGCCTTGTTGGAGGAAGATCTGTTCGAACCCGACCGACAAGACATCACCGAGCCGGAGGATCAACAGCAAGATGATGACGGGCCGGATCGCGGGCAGGGTGACATGCCACAACTGGCGCCAACGGCCTCCCCCGTCGACGGCGACCGCCTCATACAACGCGACATCAACCCGGCTGATCGCGGCGAGGAAGATGATGGTGCCCCAGCCGGCGTCCTTCCAGATCACCTGGGAGGTGATCAACGGGATGAACAACTCAGGGGTCCCGATCAACTGGAACGTGGGCAGGCCGATGCCGCGGAGACTGGTGTTGACCAAGCCAGCGTTGCCGAGCATGTGTTGGAAGATCGCGACCACGATGACCCAGGACATGAAGTGCGGCAGGTACAGGATCGACTGCACGACCCGCTTGATCCGTTCGCCCAACAGCGAGTTCAACACGAGGGCGAGGGCGATGGGGACGGGGAACACGAAGATGATCTGGACCAGGCTGATGATCAGGGTGTTGGCCAAGGCGTTGAGGAAGTATTTGTCGCCGGTGAAGATGACGGCGAAGTTGTCGAACCCGACCCAGGGGGCGTTCCAGATTTCGTACCAGGGCTGGTAGTCCTGGAAGGCGATCACGTTCCCCAACAGTGGGATGTAGTGGAACAACAACAAGATCCCGATCCCCGGCAACGCCAACAGGACCAACCACCTGTCCCGCCACAGGCGTTGTACGCCCGACCTCCGATGCACAGCGGCAGGTGTCGTCAACGTGGAACTCCTCAGGATCGGGTGCTGTGCTCAGGCGTGAACACCCCACGATGGTCATCAGCAGTGGTAACTTCGCTTCAGGAAGCATGCAACAGACTGATCGAAAGTTCAACACTGTGGTAGCTCGATTTCAATCCCTGGGAGATTCGTCGGCCCTGATGGGGTGGCGTGTCTGGATCCTCGTCGCCGATGGTGCGATCCTGTCCCGGCTTGTTGCAGAAGGGTGCACGAAATGCTGAGTGAGGAGCGACGGGACCACATCCTCCGGGAGGTGCGGGACTCCGGGTTCGTCCATGCGTCGGATCTCGCCGAGAGGTTGGGGGTCTCGCGGGCGACGGTCTGGCGCGACATCGACCGGCTCGCCAGGTCCGGGGCTGTGGCGAAGGTGCACGGAGGTGCGTCGGCACCGAGCGGCGACACCGCCGCGCGGCCACTGCGCCCTGCCAAGCGCGAGTTCACCATCGGCATGCAGGTGCCGACGAGTTCGTACTACTACCGCTCGGTGATCGAGGGAGCGCGCGAGGTCTGTGAGTCCTTCGGGGCGAGGCTGGTGGTCGGTGTGTCCGGCTACACGGGGCTCGACGAGGATCGCGAGGCGATTCGTGGGCTCGTCGGTGTCGGCGTCGACGGCCTGCTGCTCACACCTGGCTTCACCGACCCGAACAGTCGGTCGGGCGGTTTCGGAGAACTGCTCGCCGAGGTGGCCTGCCCCGTGGTGCTCGTCGAGCGTGACCTCGCCGGTCTCGGGGGCCCCGATCTGGCCTCCATCACCACAGCACGCGAAGCAGGCGTCTTCTCTGCGGTCCATTTCCATGCCGATCAGGGGCATCGTCGTATCGGCCTGGTCGTCACCAGGAACATGAGCCGGACCCGGGCGCGGATGGAGCAGGGGTACCGAGAGGCGCTCGCCGAGCTGCCCCGCGTCGACGGGGTCGAGGCGCCGGGATGGGAGTGGGACTCGACGCTCAGCGCAGCGGAGATCCTCGCGGCCATCGAGGAGGCTCGCGTGACGGCGATCGTGGTGTTCGGCGACACGCTCGCCATCTCGTTGGCACACGAGGCGCGTCGCCAGGGCCTGTCCGTGCCGCGCGACCTGTCGATCATCTCGTACGACGATGAAATCGCCGCCGATGCCTCACCCCCGCTCTCGGCGATCTCGCCGAATCGAGGTGCCGTCGGTCAGGCCGCCGCGAGATACCTGTTGGTGCACCTCTCGGGCGGGGAGGCGTTGGGAGGGCGGCGCCTGCAGATCGAACCGGGCCTCGTGATCCGGGAGTCAACCGCTCCGCCGAGCAGCCAACGCCGCTGACGCGACTGGGTGTCGGTCGCCGAGACATTCTGGTCGCCGGCGCCGTTGGGCTGCCCACCCATGCCCTGATCGACGCATGTTGCAGAACCAATCAGTGTTTCAAAGGCTTGCGCCGCCATTGCGACATGTGTAGCCTGCGCTGCATTGATCGGCAGTGTTGCCCCGAGGAGAGTTCATGTTCGGCACGTCCACCTCCCTTTCCCGCCGCAACGTTCTGGCAGGAGCAGCCGGCCTCGCCGGCGTCCTGGCGCTCGGCGCGTGCAACAACCAAACGACAGGCCCCGGTACGGGTACCGGTGGCGGAAACGTCGTCTTTCCCAAGTACATCCCGATGACCGCGGCCACCCCGGACATTCCGGCGGCGAGCGAGTTCGGCTACCCGGGCTACCTCAGCTTCCCCAAGGATCCGAAGTCGGTCATCACCAGCAAGCCGCTGTCCGGTGAGACGATCACCTCCGCCGCGCAACTGCAGGCCCCAGCCCCCGCGCCGATGGAGAACAACTCCTGGTGGCAGGCGATCAACACCACCCTGGGCGGCACTTTGAAGATGGACGCGGTCGCCGGAGCGGACTACGTCGCGAAAATCTCCACCCTGATGGCGGGCAATCAGCTTCCTGACCTGGTGCAGATCCCCAATGGCCTTCCGAACCGCGCGGACGCACTCGCCGCTCGCTTCACCGAGCTGTCAGCACACCTCGGTGGCGACAAGGTCGCCGAGTACAGCCAACTCGCCAACCTCACCGAGCAGGCCTGGCGAGGAGCCACCTTCAAGGGGGGCATCTACGGTGTGCCGATGCCGCTCGGCTTCGTCTCGTCGCGGTTGATCACTCGTGAGGACCTGATCAAGCAGCACGGCCTGACCTCGGACGTGAAGAGCGCAGACGAGTACTTCGAACTGTGCAAGGGCATCACCGACACCTCCAAGAACCAATGGGCGCTGGGCGATGCCAAGTCGGGGCTGAACAGCTTCCTTCGTGAAATGTACGCAGTGCCCCAGGGCTGGGAGGTCAGCGACTCGGGCCAATGGACGCGTGACATCGAGACCGACCAGTACGTCGCTGCGCTCGAGTTCCTGAAGAAGCTGTGGGATGCCGGCGTGATCCACCCTGACGCGTTCGGCACGATCAACCTGGTCGATCTCTACAAGGGCGGCCGGGTGCTGATCATGCCGGGAGGCGGAGCCGGCATGGTGACCACCTACAACCTGTACGCCGACGCGGCGCCCGGCCTCGAGATGGGCATGCCGGTGGCTCCCAAGGCCGATGGATCCGGTCAGGCCCGCAAGACCTTGGGATCCGGGATCTACACCCTGACGGCGATCCCGAACAGTGTGCCGGCCGACCGCGTTCCCGTGCTGCTGCACGTTCTCAACACCCTCGGTGCTGGCTTCGGCACCCAGGAGTACCTGACGGTGCAGTTCGGTGCCGAGGGGTCGACCTGGGCCTGGGACGAGAAGACCGGCTCGCCCAAGGCGACGCCGAAGGCACAGAGCGAGAAGCTGCCGGTGAACTACCTGCCCGGTGCGATGGCGGGTGGGTACTACGCTGCCGGCTATCCCGACATCGTGAAGACCGCGACGGCGTACGAGAAGCGCATCTTCGAGCAGGAGCCGGTGTTGGATCCGAGCCAGGGCCTGTACTCGCCGACCGAGGCGAACTCCAAGGCCACCCTGGACAAGCAGATCACCGATGCCATCGGCGAGATCATCCAGGGACGCAAGCAACTCAGCGACTGGCCGAAGGTCGTCGAGGAGTGGCGCAACGGCGGCGGAGACAAGATCCGCGAAGAACTGCAGCAGGCAGCGGCAGAAGGCAACGGCAAGTGACCGCAGACCCCAAGCCGACGGCGGGCAGGCGGGACTGGTGGTACCTGGTGCACGTCGGGGCGAACATGTGGGGCACCAACCCCGAGCGCCCCGTCGACCGACGCACCGGGCGGCCCGGGTACGCGCCGCACCTGCGATGTGATGACGGCACCTGGCGTACGATCGTCGACGAGGCGGTGGCTGCGGGATTCACCGGCGTCGTGCTCGACCTGGGCGACGCGATCGCCTACGAGTCCCATCCCGAGATCGCCGTGACCGGCGCCTGGTCGACGACACGGCTGCGTGAGGAACTGGCACACCTCCGAGAGCTCGGTCTGGAACCACTGCCCAAGCTGAACTTCAGCACCTCTCACGGAGCCTGGCTGGGCGTCTACTCGCGGATGGTCTCGACTCCGGTGTACTACGAAGTCGTCGGCGACCTGATCGCCGAGGTCGCCAATCTGTTCGACACTCCGCGGTTCTTCCATCTCGGCATGGACGAGGAGTTGATCACCAACCAGGCCGGCGCACCCCTGGTGGTGCTGCGCCAGGGCGAGCTGTGGCAGCACGACTCGCTCCACCTGTTCGACTGTGTACGCAAGACTGGTTCCCGGCCGTGGGTGTGGTCCGATCCGGCCTGGGCCGATCCCGAGTCCTACTACGGGTTCATGCCGAAGGACGTGGTGCAGAGCAATTGGCACTACGGCCTGTGGTTCGAGGCCGAGGACCATGGGCGACCCCGCGATCTCAAGCCGTTCGAGCGTTACCTCGCCTACCTCGACCTGGACGAGAGGGGCTATGACCAGGTGCCCACGACCAGCTCGTGGCGCAATGCCTGGGACAACTTCGGTGCGAGCGTTCGCTACTGCGAGGAGCACCTGTCGAAGCCTCCCTTGGCGTACCTCCACAGCAGTTGGAACCTGACGATCCCGGAACGGCTGCACCACCACGTCGAGACGTTGCGCCGCGCCAAGGATGTCATCGATGGCGTCACTGCCTGAAGCCACACTGCGGGCCGGCATCGCCGAGATCGACATCACACCAGGCCTCGGTGTCGGTCTCGCGGGGCAGTTCCATGCACGTGTCGCTGACAGCGTCGAGAGCCCGCTGCTGGTCAAGGCGATGGCGCTGTCCTGCGGCGGGGTGACCGTGCTGTTGATCACCTGTGACGTGATCATGGTCCCTTGCGCACTCGTGGATCCGGCGCTGGACGACATCGTCGTACGGACTCAGGTTCCGCGCGATCATGTGGTGGTGTCGGCCACCCACACCCACAGCGGCCCGGCAACCATGCCGCACACCGGTGAGGCCAAGGTCGACCGGACGTGGCTCGACTCGGTACGCAGGGCCATCGTGGCCGCGGCGGTCGATGCCGTGTCACACCTGGCTCCGGCCAGAATTGCCGTCGGCCAAGGCGCTGTGGACGGTGTCTGCTTCAACCGACGAGATCGTTTGGGGGCCGGTCCGACCGATCCGACGGTGACCTCGCTGCTGGTGGAAACACCGGCTGGCGTGCCGATCGCGTTCTGGGCGAACCTGTCGTTGCACTACGTCTCCGCGGGCAGTGAGACCGCGATCAGCTCTGACTACTTCGGAGCGGTGGCTGAGCGACTGGGGCGACTGGTGGGGACGTCGGTTCACGGACAACTGACCAACGGCTGCTCCGGCGACATCAACAACGTGGATCCCCAGCGTGCTGTCGATGTCAACGGAGCCGAGCGGGCCGAACTGGTGGCGACGGCTGTGGCCGGCGCCGTCGCCGCAGCCACCATGATGGCACCCCGACGAGACACGGTGACGATCTCAGCAGTGCGCCGCGAGGTGATCGTGGACCGGGTTGCCATCACAGCACAGGACCGGGTGGTTGCGGCGCAGTTGATGGCAGGCGAGCGCACCGACGCCCCGTTCTCGTACGTCAGCGGCCCGCCGTTGGCCGAGTCGCTGCGGCGCCGCTACGCCGAGCGACTCGCGGTCGTCGACGCGATGCCCGTGTCGGCCGCGACTCCGGTGAGTGTGATCGCGATCGGAGATCTCTGCCTGGTCGGGCTTCCTGGCGAGATGTTCGTCGAGTTCGGTCTGGATCTCCGGCGGCGGCTGCCATTCCCGTTCGTCGCTCCGATCGGCCTGGCAGGAGACCACATCGGCTACTGCCCGACCGAGAAGGCGTTCGACAAGGGCGGATACGAGACCTGGCGCAGCCCTGTGAACTGGACAGCGCCCGGCACCGGTGAGCGACTGGTCGACGCAGCTGTCTCGCTGATGGACGGGTCGCACTGACAGCCCGAACCCGGGCGCGGCGACGTGAAAGCGGTCGTGCTCACAACGACGCCATGTCGTCGATGATGACCCAACCCGGTGTTCGGAACCACGGTTGACCAAGGACGAGCGTCCGCCCCGGATCGCTGTCTGCCAAGAAAGGAATCAATGATGACTCAGACACCCGACGTCACGCCCACGCACCAGCGGCCCATCGCACGGCGTTCACTTCTCGTCGCCGCCGGCGGCACAGGAACGCTGGCCGCGACCCAGTCGTTGCCGTGGCTCGCTCACGCCGAGACGGCTGACGACTTCGCGGCCCTGCGGTCCCGTTACCGTGACATGGTGCTCGGCACCGACTTCGACCTCGGCGTACCGGAGATCGCCGCGGCGATCTCGGCCATCGACACGGCGGCCTCGGACGCGCTGGCCAAGATCGCTCCTGGCGCCGACCGGGACCGAGTGTTCACCGATCTTCCGTTCGAGGTGAGGCCGGGGATCGGCGACGGCACGAAGTCGGCACGGATCGTGAGCACCTTCGGCCGGCTGCTGACGATGGGACGAGCCCACCAGACACCGGGCTCGCTGCTGTACGGGGACTCTGCTTGTCTGGAAGCGGTCCTGGCGGGCCTGCGCACCATCCACGACCTCGTCTACCACTCGGGTGCGGAGGAGTGGGACAACTGGTACCACTGGGAGATCAGTGGTCCCCGTTCCTTGCTCGAGACCCTCGTGGTGCTGGGCGACCTGGTCCCTGCCAGTGATCTCGCCGACTACGCCGCAGCGGCCGACTGGTTCGTCGCGGACCCGAAATGGCAGTTCGAGCGCTACCCGAATCGAACCCCCCTGGAATCGCCCGGCAGCAACCGCCTCTACCTGTGTCGCAACAAGTTCTTGATCGGGGTGCTCCAGGAGTCCACGGCGGCGATGGCGCTCTCCGCCGACAGACTCGGCTACGCCCTGACCTATGCGAAGGAGAATGCGCCCGCCGACTACCCGTACGGCAAGATCGGCCTGTTTCCCGATGGGTCGTACCTCTACCAGACCACGATCCCGTACACCGGGAGCTACGGCGTTGACCTGCTGACCGAGCTCGGCGCGCTGCTGGGCTGGCTCGCGGACACATCGTTGGAAGTCACCGATCCTCGGGTCGCTCGCATCATCGATGCGGTGGACCGCGGTTTCGTCCCGGTCATGGTCAACGGCGAGATGATGGACGGGGTCCGAGGACGATCGATCACCCGTGGCCCGACCAGTGACGGCTACGACTGGGGCCAGTCGCTGTTCTTCGCCATCCTGGCGCTCGCCCCGGCTGCCGACGCCCAGACCCGGCAGCGTTGGCGGGGAATCTGTGCCGGTTGGGACCAGCGCAACGGTTTCCAGACCTACTCGGGCGGGTCGAGTCTGCCTCGCACCTCGCTGTTGCGTGAGCTCCGGGCCGACACGACCGTCACCCCGGTCACCGAGCCGACAGGGCTGCGGCTGTTCCCCGGCATGGCTCGAGCCGTCCACCGCGGTCCCGGATGGGCCTGCATGGTGACCGCAGCGAGCACGCGGGTGTCGCGGTACGACTACCAGCTGGGTGAGAACTACCAGGGCTTCCACACCTCGGCCGGGATGACCTATGTCTACCTGGACAGCGATCCCGGTCAGTTCGCAGACAACTTCTGGCCGACGACCAACCTGTACGGTCTTCCCGGCACGACGGTCGACACCGTGCCACTGCCGCGTGGCGCGGGCGGCGGTGGCGCGGGCAACACTCCGGCGCCCAACGTCTGGGCCGGCGGGGTCAACCTCGACAACCGGATCGGCACCTTTGGTCAGGACCATCACGGTGTCGCCTCGACCCTGCGGGTACACCAGTCCTGGTTCTTCCTGGCGGACAGGATCGTCGCGTTGGGAGCCGACATCACGGGTGGTTCGACCCATCCGCTGCGGACCACCCTCGAGGAGCGCAATCTCCATGCTGTGGGGGAGAACGCACTCACGATCGACGGCTCGGAGCAGCCGATCACCCATGGCTGGCAATCCAGCTTCACTGACCGTTCGTGGGCACACCTGGCGGGCGGCAGCGGCTACGTGCTGCTGGACGGTCCTGCTGTGCTGCGCGCCTCCCGGCAGGAGCGCACTGGCAGTTGGCGTGACGTCAACGACAACGGGAGCACGGCTCCCATCACCCGTCGGTACGTCAGCCTGTGGCTGGAACATGCCCAGCACGGCTCGTACGGCTACCTCCTCCTGCCCGGTGCCACCGTCTCGAAGACCGCAGCCGAGGCGGCGTCACCTTCGGTCGCGGTGATCGCCAACTCCGCCGAGGTACAGGCCATCCGCGATGTGGCCTCCGGCGAGACGCTGGCCAACTTCTTCACCTCGGCAGAGCTTCCGACGATCACCACCGACGGGCCGTGCGCTGTCGCGGTAGGGCGCGCGAACGGACGGGACTGGAACACCGCGACCATCGCGGTCTCCGACCCGACCCAACTCCGGACGAGTGTGCAGGTCCGGGTGCGCTGCGGTGGACGTGCCATCGTCCAGGCCGCGGACTCCACTGTCACGGTGTCCCGTGATGCCTCCTGGGTGACGGTCACTGTCGACACCGGCGCCCTCGACGGACGGAGCCACGCCGTGACGATCGCCCGCTGATCACCACGGCTCGTCCGGGCTCAGCCTCGCAGCCGCACCGCGTCGCGCCGATACATCGCCGCATGGGCGAGAAAGTCGTCGCGTCCGGTGTCGGCTGCGCGCTGATCGGTGAACACGGCCAGCTCGTCCAGGCGGCGGGCTGCGGCCTCCCGTACGGCGGACGGCGCGAACGGCATCCCGTACGCCGATGTCAACCAGGCAAGGCGTTCCTCGCGGGTCCCGTACCGCGCCGGATCGAAGGCTTCGGCCTCCTCGACCCAGGGGACCATGCGGTAGGCCAGGTAGGCGAAGTCCCACAGGCGGGAGCCGGGCGACGCCATGTCGGCATCGATGACACCGGTCAGTGAGCCGTTGCGAACGATGAGGTTGTACGGCGCGACGTCGTTGTGACACACGACTTCGAGCGGTGGGTGCGGCGGCTGGCGCCACTGCGCACCGGTCAGGCCGGCCAGGGGAACGCTGGCGTCGTGCATCCGGCGCAGCAGCGATCCTGCCGCAGCCAGGATGTCGGTGTCCCACTGGGATTCTGGGGGCAGATCGGCCAGCACGTCACCGTCGAGGTACGAGACCACCTCGCGTCCCTGCTCGTCGAGGCCGAGGGCTCGCGGCGTTTCGGCAATGCCAGCGGCCTGCCAGGCATCGAGCAGAGCATGCACGGCCGGGGTCCAGGTGCCCGGCATCCGGCGCACCGTGGCACCGATCCGCACGACCGGCTCCATGTTGCCGCCGGTCAGCACCGTCTCGGGGGTGCCGGGTGCTGGTCTCGACACGCTCGCTTCGCTCGCTACTCGACCGGCGTTGATGTGTCGGCTCGGTTCGCTCGCTACTCGACCGGCGTTGATGTGTTGGCTCGGTTCGCTCGTTGCCCGACCGGTGTCGAACACGGTGAGCTTGTCGGGATTCATCTGCCACAGCAGCTGCTCGATCCCGTTCGGGGACACCGTGACCGTCAGGATGGCGAACGGGTTGCCGTCCCGGCTCAGGACTGCTGCGGGAGCTCCGTTCACCAGGTGCCAGCTGATCATGGCGTCCACCCAGTAGTGGCCGCTGAAGGCACGGACGAACTTCGCGACCGTGAGTGCTCCCCGGACCGGGATGCGGGCCGCCCGGGCACGCCCGCCACTGTCGGACCAGCTGACGACATCGTCGGCGAACACGGCCAACAACCGGTCGAGGTCACCGTCGCGGGCTGCGGCAACGAAGGCAGTGAGCAGGCGTCGCTGTTGGAGTGGATCGACCGATGCCCGGCGTTCGGAGGCGACGTGCTTGCGGGCGCGGCTCACCAGCTGGCGTGCCGCTGCTTCGGTGGTGTCAAGGACCGTCCCGATCTCGGCGTAGGGGAAGGCGAAGGCCTCCCGCAATACGTAGGCGGCCCGTTCGGTCGGGCCGAGCCGCTCCAGCAGGACGAGGACCGCGACATCGAGGGCGGCATCACGTTCGGCGCCCAGCAAGGGATCCGCGGTGGTGTCGACCGGTTCGGGCAGCCAGGGCCCGACGTAGGTTTCGCGCCGGACGCGCGCCGATTGCGATGCGGTGATCGCGAGTCGGGTCGTGATCGTCGTCAGGAAGCCAGCCGGATTCTCCACCGTGGAGAAGTCCACGCCCTGCCAACGAACCCACACCTCCTGGAGCAGGTCCTCGGCGTCCTGCACGGTGCCGAGCATCCGGTAGGCGATCCCGAACAGCCGGGCGCGGGAGGCCGCGAAGGCGGCCAGGGCCGGCGCGACGGAGTCGCGGGCCTCGGCGCCGAAGGTGTCGGTGGAGGACATCGGCGGCAGCCTAGCGCGGCATCACCCAGGCCTTCGTACGGACCGTTGTCACGTTTGCGACCGCTACCTGGTCACCAGTGAGGACGCCGCGCACCGATCGCGGCCAGAGAGGAACAGATCATGAAGATTGTCGTCATCGGTGGGACCGGTCTCATCGGATCCCAGGTCGTCGCCCGCCTCGGCGAGCACGGTCACCAGGCCGTGGCTGCGGCCCCGAGCACTGGCGTCAACACCATCACCGGGGACGGGCTGTCCGGCGTGCTGACCGGCGCGGACGTCGTCGTGGACGTGTCGAACTCGCCGTCGTTCGCCGACGCCGACGTGCTCGCCTTCTTCACCACGGCGACGACGAACATCGTCGCCGCGGCCCGTACCGCCGGTGTCGGACACTACGTGGCGCTGTCGATCGTCGGCACCGACGTGTTGCCGGACTCGGGCTACCTGCGCGCCAAGGTTGCCCAGGAGAAGCTGATCACCGGCTCGGGCATTCCGTACACCATCCTGCGTGCGACGCAGTTCTACGAGTTCGGCCACGCGATCGCCGACTCCGCGACGGTCGACGGCACGGTCCGACTGCCCGGCGCGCCGGCCCAGCCGATGGCTGCGGTCGACGTTGCTGCTGTGGTGGCCCGAACGGCTGCTGCGGCGCCCCGCAACGGCATCGCCGAGACCGGGGGACCGGAGGAACTGACGCTTGCCGGTTGGGTGGGCACGGTGCTGGCCGCCCACGGTGATCCACGCCGGGTGGTGCCGGATCCGGAGTCCACCTACTTCGGCACTCGGCTGACCGACGCCAGCCTGGTGCCGGGGGAGGGGGCGCAGCTGGCCGACACCACCCTGGCGGCCTGGCTGGAGGCGCACCCGGCCTGAGGGTTCGGGTCAGGCCTCCGGTCCCGAGGTGTCGACGTGCTCGATGGCCCGGCGGAACCGCTGCTGCGCACCCTGTTTGCTGAGTCCGTACAGCGCGCCGATGTCGCGCCAGGTCGCTCCGGCCTCGCGTGCGGCTGCCACGCAGTCCTGCTCCAGGCATTCGATCCGCTCCCGGCACTCACGGACCGCATCGAGCCGGTCCACCGGGTCCTCGATCTCCGCCAAAGCCTGCAACGCCTTGTCGAATCGCTTGGTGTGTGCTCGGTCCGCCACGGCGGTCACCCTACGCCGACGCGCCGGTGCGAGTACGACTTGTCGAACCGCGGCGTCAACGATATGTTGATCTGGATGTCAACAAAACATTGACGGCGCGACAACGGGAGGTGACCCATGGCCAAGAACAAGAAGGACAAGAAGTCCAAGAAGGACAAGAAGAGCAAGAAGAAGTGATGGCGTCGGCCGTCCGCCGCCCAGCAGCGGACGGCCCGTCGTTCCCCGGTCCGCGTCGGCTCAGGATTCGCGCTGATCGAGGGCACGTTCCAGCCGCTCGACCTTGCCGTCCAGCTCCCCGGTCCGCCCAGGGCGCAGGTCGGCCTTGATGACGAGGGACACCCGGGGCGAACGGCGCAGCAGTACCTCGCTGCACTCCTTGATCACCGCCATGCACTCGTCCCAGTCGCCTTCGAGCGTGGTGAACATGGCGTCCGTACGGTGGGTGACCCCGCTGGCCCGGACGACAGCGATGGCTTCGGCGACAGCGTCGCTCACCGAGCCATCGGCATTGTCGGTGGTGGTCGGGGCGATCGAGAAGGCGAACAACATGGTCCCGACCCTACGCGCGGTCAGGTGGGCCTCGACGGGACGCACCCCCAGGTTGGTACCGTCGCTGGCATGGCGACTCCATGGGAACAGGTCCTGGCCGAGGTTCCGGCGCTCAACAACCCGCAGGCGCCGTTCAGTTACACCGTCGACAACGGTGCGATCGTCGGCTACTGGGACGTGGCCAAGATCCAGATGCTCGGCCTGGCCGGGGCGAGCTCGTACTCCAAGGACTACCGGATCACCGTGACCGCCGCTGGTGACGGCGCGATCGACTTCACCGAGATCGGCAACGAGTCCGAGGTCGAGGTGGGTGGTGACGGGCTGTCGTTCAGCGCGTCGACCTTCAAGGGCAAGCAGCGCAGCTTCTCCTTCGGGGCAACGGCCGGTGTCGCCGGCACCAGCCACGGTGAGCCGACCAACGTGGCGGGCTGGTCCTTCAACGACCAGGAGATCAAGAAGCCGCTGTTCGACTTCCTGGAACAGCGGGGCTGGAAGAAGAAGGGCTTCTTCGCCAAGCTGTTCGGCTGAACAGGCTTCAGCGGCGCTGCTTCGGCACCTCGACGAAGCCGAAGGCGAACAACAGGGAGGCCACCGGCCCGGCCCACACCCAGTACTGCAGCTTGCCGATCATGTCGCTGGTGGCGGCTCCGACGATGACGGCGATCACGAAGGTGATGACCAGGAACATCGCGAGGCCGATCCCGTACCGGGCCCACTTGGAGGTCCGCCAGAACCAGGTGGAGAACTGCACCCACCGTCGACGTCTCGCTTCGCCCACGCTCGCCTCCCTGTCCTGAATCCTGCACAGGCTACCCGGCCACGGCTGGCAGGCTGCCACGGTCCGGTCTGCCACGGGCCAGCCGATCGGCTGGTCGACGTCGTCCTGTCCGACATCGCGCTCGAGCGCTGTGGACAAGTGCGAAAGGAGGGTTCACCCAACCGTACGGTGCACCAGCAACGGCAGCACCCGCCGCGCCCCGGCCTCCCGCAGCTTGGCCGCGGCGACGGTCACCGGCCACTGCGAGGAGGACCGGTCCACCACCAGCAGCACCACCTTGTCCCGTACGGAATCCGGGTCGGCCACCGCGATGGCGCCACGCCAGTGCGTCGCCTCGTCCGGCCCGGCCAGGTCCGGTGACGGGGGAGGGCCGGCCACCTCGACCCGCGTCGGGGCCAGCCGGCCCACCTCGATGATGCGTTGTCCGATCCGCTTGGCGACCGGGCCGAGGGTGTCGGTGGTGGCCAGCACGGTCACCACCTCCGGTCGCTCGGCCCAGGAGGCCCGCCACCGCGTCAGCACGCCGACCGCCCCCTCGGCCAGCTCGGCGACGGCAGCGTCGTCCCCGGACGTCGCCGAGGCCAGGGTGCGGGTCCACTCGGGGGCATCGGCGTGCACCAGCACTCGCCCTGGGTCGGCCGCCAGATCGGCAGGGATCTTGCCGCGTGCCCCGAATGAACCGCCCGGCCACATCTTGCGTGGCTCCAGCTCCAGGGTGCTGGCCCGCAGGCCGGTGGCCAGCTTTCGTACGGTCTCGAGCTCGGGTTCGGCGTGCAACGGCTCCGGCAATCGGCCCAGACACACCGAGCAGCGCCCGCACTCGGCGGCCGTCGGATCATCCAGGGATTCCTGCAACAGCTGCATCAGGCAGCGACGCCCACGGGTGTAGTCACGCATGATGTCGGCCTCGCGCCGTCGTACGGCGACGACCCCGGCATAGTGCTCCCCGTCGTAGCTCCACGGCCGCCCGGTCACCACCCAGCCCTCGGTGGTACGAGACACCGCCCCGTCGACCGCGAGCTGCTTGAGCATCAGTTCGATCCGTGTGCGACGCAACCCGGTCTCGGCTTCCAGGCCGGGCACACTCTTCGGCTCGGTGGCCTGTCCGAGGGCGGCCAAGATCGTCTCCATCTGCTCCGGGTCCGGAATGCTGGACGTCGCGTACCAGTCCCAGACCCCTTCGTCGGCGTCGGAGGGCAGCAGCACCACGGCTGCGTGGTCGATGCCGCGACCGGCCCGCCCGACCTGCTGGTAGTACGACACCGGCGACGGTGGCGAGCCGACGTGCACCACGAAGCCGAGGTCCGGCTTGTCATAGCCCATGCCGAGCGCCGAGGTCGCCACCAAGGCCTTCAGATCGTTGCGCAGCAACCTGTTCTCCAGCCGCTCCCGCTCGACGGTGTCGAGACCACCGTGGTAGGCCGCCACCGGCAGGTTGTCACCGTGGACCGTACGGATGGCCTCGGTCAGCCGGTCGGCATCGGCCACCGTCAGTGCGTACACGATCCCCGAGCCCGGCAGCAGCGGCAGGTGGTCGACCACCCACCCGTACCGTCGCAACGGATCGAGCCGGTCCACCACCGACAACTGCAGGCTCTCCCGGGCCAATGGCCCTCGCAGCACGAGGGTGTCGGCACCGAGCTGGGCAGCGACATCCGCCGTCACCCGCTCGTTCGCGGTGGCCGTGGTCGCCAGCACCGGCGTGGACGGGTTCAGGGTCTGCAGCACGTCGGCGACGCGGCGGTAGTCGGGCCGGAAGTCGTGGCCCCAGTCCGAGATCGCATGCGCCTCGTCGATGACCAGCAGTCCCAGACCATCAGCCAGGGCATCCATCACCCGCGCCCCGAACCCGGGGTTGGCCAGACGCTCCGGTGAGACCAGCACCAGGTCGATCTCGTCGGCGGCCAGCCCCTCCTCGATCCCGTCCCACTCCTCGACATTGCCGGAGTTGATCGTGGCGGCGTTCAGCCCGGCCCGTTGGGCGGCCGCGACCTGGTCGCGCATCAGCGACAACAACGGACTCACCACCAGCGTCGGCCCGGCACCTGCCGTACGGCGGAGAGCGGTGGCCACCCAGTAGACCGCGGACTTGCCCCAGCCGGTGCGCTGCACCACCAGTACGCGGGCGCTCGTACCCTTCTCGGCATCGGCGCCCACCAGGTGGTCGATCGCCACCGCCTGGTCCGGGCGCAGCCGGGCACCCGGACCGGCCAACGACTCCAGCACGGTGATGGCGACGGGATGATCTGCGGCAGTCATGGCTCAACCGTAGAGAGTGATGCCGACAGCGTCTTCCGGCAGGGGCTGTGGCGGCGTAGCGTGACCGGCATGGAGACCCGTCGCCTCGGTCGTACGAACCACCAGACCTCCGTTCTTGTCTATGGTGCCGCAGCCCTGGGCAACGTGGACCAGGACACGGCCGACACCTCGATCCAGCAGGCCCTCGATGCCGGCATCAACCACTTCGACACCGCCGCCAGCTACGGCGCGGCCGAGCAGCGGATGGGGCCGTGGATGCCGCGGATCCGTGACCAGATCTTCCTGGCCACCAAGACCGAACTCCGCTCGTACGACGATGCGTGGCGCCAGATCAACGAGTCGCTCGAGAAACTGCAGACCGACCACGTCGACCTGATCCAGGTGCACGCGGTCAACAACGCCACCGAGTTGGAGAAGGTCTTTGCCTCCGGGGGATCCCTCGCCGCGGTGGCCCGCGCCAAGGAGGAGGGGTTGGCCACCTGGGTCGGCATCACCGGGCACACTGAAGAAGCGCCGGTGGTGCACGCCGAGGCGTTGCGACGGTACGACTTCGACTCCGTGCTCACCCCGCTCAACCGCACCCTGTACGCGAACCCCGAGTTCGCCACCGCCTACGACGCGTTGGCTGCGCTGGTGGTCGAGCGGGACGTGGCGTTGCGAGTGATCAAGTCCGCCGCGCGCCGGGTCTGGCAGGACGGCGAGAAGGACATGTCGACCTGGTACAAGCCGTTCACCGAGCAGCATCACATCACCGCGGCCCTGACCTGGGTGCTGGACGGGCATCCGGAGGTGTGTGGCATCGCCACCGCGGGCGAGGTGCGGCTGCTGGCACGCATGATCCAGGCCGAGCAGGAACGGGCGGGGCTCGGGGTCGCCGAGGCGCAAGCCGTGTTGGACGAGGTCGAGGACTACGCCTCGCCGTTCGTGAACTCCTGAGCTCACGAGGCGCCCAGGCTCTGGAGCATCTGTCGCGTCCTGCGCGCGACCTTGGCGGGTCGGTGCTCAACATCCTCGGCGGTGAACTGCAGCACCCAGTGGTGGGACAGCTGGAAGTCGTTGCGGCGGTCCCGGTCGTACTGGTAGGCATCCTCGTCGGAGTGGTAACTGCGGCCGTCGATCTCGACGACAAACTTGTACTCCTCGAACAGGATGTCGGGGTAGTAGACGTTGCCGAACAGGGTCAGCTTCGGATTTCCTTGCCAGCCGTGGATCCCGGCGTCACGGAAGATCTTGTGCGCCAGCCGCTCGGCGTAGGACCACGGGTTGCCGGTGGCGTCCAGGATCGCCGCCCGACGGACACGGTTGCCGTCGCGGGCCGGGGTGGCGACCAGCGCCGCCTTCAACAGCTCCGGGGTGGTCCGGCGCGTCCGCAGCGCTCGGTCGATCGCCTCGTCACCCAACTCCGCACACAGGTCGACCGCGGTCAGGGCGAGTGAGGTGTAACGCACGCCGTTCCGCTGGACCACGTACTCAGGCGGCAGTCTGCGCCGGGTGACGGAGTAGCCGGGCGCAGGAGTGCGCCGGTGCTGCCGCGGAGAGGCAACTTGGATGGCCTCGGACCGCAGCCCGGGCCAGAACTGTTCGGCCGCGGCGCTGCGGCCCACGATCACGGCGTCGGGGTCCCACAGCATCGCGGCGCGGCGGCGGAGTTCACGATGATGCTGGAGCTTCGCAGGAAGGTAGATCCCGGGGAGCACGGCGACGATCTGCTTGTGACGCAGCGCATGGGCGATGGTGGAGCTCAGGTGGGGGTGGTCGGCCCGCCGCAGCGGCCCGGCCCCGAGGAGCTCGTCCAGGAGTTGCAGTTTGCTCTTCACACTCATGACAGGCCCGCGAGACAGGCCCTGCATGAGCGATCTGCCTCAAAATCTCACGCCAGATTCGAGAATCGCTCCCTGAAATCGGTTGCTGGGAAAACTGGCGTGAGGATATGAGGTGGTGGCCGAGTTCACTCGGACCAGAAGCCGACCAGATCCGGCGCAGGCCGCCCCACCGAAGCGGCGGCCTCGGCCCAGTGTGGGAAACCGTCCATCCAGTCGACGAGCGCGGTGACGGCGTGCTGGTGCTCCGGCGGCACCTCGTCGAGGGCATCACGGTAGGCCTGCGCCATCGCCAGGGCCTTCCCGTTGTCGTGCCACCCCACGGTCAACCCGTGGACCGGGATCAGGCTCACGTGGGTCGCCGAGGAGAACAGGTGTCGCAGACCGACCGCCGCCGACACCCCGCCGCGGGCCAGGGCGAAGTCGAGCTGATCCATGTCCGCACTGGTCAGCGCGAGCCGAGTGGATCCCCAGGCCCGGCGCTGCGTGGCGGCCTCCAGCAGCCGCCAGGCCGCGGGCAGCCGTTGCGGGAGGAAGGTGTCGCCGCTCAGGAAGGTCTCGATGTCAGCCGGGCCGGGCCCGAGAGGGTCGGCAGGCTCAGGCTGTCGATGTCCTCGACGCAGCCGCCCCAGCAACCCGCGTGGCGACTCCGCCACGGGGATGAACGCCTGCTCCAGGACAGCACGCACCTCTGCCCGATCCCCGTCCTCGGGGTCGAGCAGGCCACGGAACTCGTCGATCCCGATCGCATGGAGCCGGAGACCACCCATGAAGGTCAACGTAGCGTGAGCCCGTTCCAGCGGGCCATAGGCTGGGCGGGTGAACCCCCGTACCCGTCACTGGATCGTCACCGGCGTGTTGGTGGCGCTCCTGGTCATCACCGTCGTCGCCGCGATCTGGGCCGCGGCGAACCGATGACGGCTCATGACTCGATGCCTGGGCGCGAGCGTTGTCCGGCACCGGTAGTCTCCCGAGGCGGAGGAGAGTGGCAGATGGTGTGTGGGCGCGGGAACGGCGGTGCCGTACGTTCTTCGCGCGCCGCCGTACGGAGTTGGCTCGCGCTGGCGCTGCTCGGTGCAGCCGTGTTCCTGGGCCTGCTCGGTGGGATCCAGATCGCCCACGCCGATGACCCCCCGACGGGGCCCAGCACCACCGAGACCAGCAGCGCCGACGACGTGACCTCCGACAGCACCGGCGGCGACCGCACCCTTACCGTGCTCTCCATCGGGGCCGCTGCCCTGGTCGCGGTCACGGCCGGCGTGAGTGTGGCCGTGATGGGGCCGGTGAGGGCGGCGCGACGGGCGCGCGTGGCTGAGCCGGTGCCAGCACCGAGCCCGGCACCGCAGCCTGAACCGGAGCCCGAGCAGCCACTCTCGCCGTACGCGGCGCGGGTCTCGTTCGCCCGCGAGGCACCCCCGGAACCGGAGCCCGAGCCCACTCCCGAGCCGACGCCTGAACCCGAACCGGAACCGGAGCCGGAGCCGGTCGCCGCACCGGCCGCGGCCTGGCCCGAGCTGCCTCCGCTGGAGGCGTACTACCCCGAAGCGTTGTACGACGACAAGCCGTACGAGGCGGTCGGGCAGGCCGACGAGAGCTGGCCGTACGAGGACGAAGCGCCGGTGGCGCCGCGCCGGGCCGCGCCTGACCACGACTGGGACGGGCCGGGGCCCCGGCGGGCCCGGTGACGAACCGGACGAGGGGTCAGCGCCGCCCGACGCCCTGCTCGATCAGCCAGTCGAGGCTGTCGCAGAGTGCCTCCACGTCGTGCGGATCGACCGTCGGATAGGTCCCGACCCGGAGCTGGTTGCGCCCGAGCTTGCGGTACGGCTCGGTGTCGACGATGCCGTTGGCGCGCAGGGTCGAGGCGAGCGCCGCAGCGTCCACCTCGTCGCTGAAGTCGACGGTGACCACCACGGGGGAGCGGAACTCCTCGGCGACGAACGGTGTGGCGATCTCGCTGCGCAGTGCCCAGTCGTACAGCACCGCCGACGCGCGTGCCGAGCGCTCGGCGGTGAACCGCAGTCCGCCCCCGGTGACCATCCACTCGAGCTGCTCGGCGAGCAGCCACAGCGTCGCGATGGCCGGGGTGTTCAACGTCTGTTGCTTGCGGGAGTTCTCCACTGCCAGCTGCAGCGACAGCGACTCAGGGATCCAGCGGTCGGTCGCCGCGATCCGCTCGACCCGGGCCAGCGCGGCGGGGGAGCAGAGCGCCAGCCACAGCCCGCCGTCGGAGCCGAGACACTTCTGCGGGGCGAAGTAGTAGACGTCGACATCGGTGACGTCCAGGGCCACCCCGCCGGCCGCCGAGGTGCCGTCGACCACCGTGAGTGCGCCGTCGCCGCCGATACGTCGTACGGGCGCCAGAGCTCCGGTGGAGGTCTCGTTGTGGGCCCAGGCGTAGACATCGGCGTCGGCCACGACGCTCGGCAGGACGACCCCGCCCGGCGCGACCTCATCGACCGAAGGCTCTGCCAGATGGGGTGCTCGGGCCGCAGCCGAGGCGAACTTGGCAGAGAATTCGCCGAAGACGCCATGGGCGCTGCGCTGCTCGATCAGCGAGCTCACCGCCGCGTCCCAGAAGAAGGTCGAGCCGCCGTTGCCGAGCACCACCTCGTAGCCCTCCGGCAGGGAGAACAACTCGGCGAGCGACTCCTGCACCCGGCCGACCAAGGAGCGGACCGGTGCCTGGCGGTGCGAGGTGCCCAGCACATGGCGGCCAGGCCCGGCAAGCGAGTCGATGGCGTCGTCGCGGATCCGAGCAGGACCGCTGCCGAAGCGGCCGTCGGCGGGCAGGAGCTCGTAGGGGATCTGGAGGGTCACCGGGTCAGGCTAGACGGGGAGCGACCGGGGTCGGGACCAGTCGTCGTACCGTGAAACGATGAACGGCATGACCGACACCACTCCCGCGCTCGCGGCCGACCGGGTCGACTACGCCCGTGGCCACCTGCTGGAGAGCGAGGCGCCTGCCGACCCGTACCTGCTGTTCGACCGGTGGCTGGCCGAGGCCTTCGCCGTACGGGATGAGCTTGCGGCCCTGCCGGGTCTGGCCGGGCGGGTGGTGCTGGAGCCGACCGCGATGACGGTGTCGACGATTGCCGACGGCCGGCCGCGGTCGCGCACGGTGCTGCTCAAGGAGCGCACCGAGCAGGGCTTCGTGTTCTTCTCCAACCACCAGTCGGCCAAGGGCCGCGAGATCGCTGCCCGGCCGTTGGTCGCCTGCCAGTTCGTGTGGACCCCGCTGCAGCGCCAGGTCCGCATCGAGGGACAGGCCCGGCTGCTCGACCGTGCCGCGTCGGAGGCGTACTTCGCGACTCGACCGCGTGGCTCGCAGCTGGGCGCCTGGGCGAGCGCCCAGTCCCGGCCCGTCGAGGGACCGGAGGAACTGCAGGCCGCGTACGACAAGGTTGCGGCCCGGTTCGAGGGCGGCCCGGTGCCCTGCCCACCGCACTGGGGTGGGTACGTGGTCGACCCGGACCTGATCGAGTTCTGGCAGGGCCGGCCGAGCCGGATGCACGACCGGCTGCGTTACCGCCGTCGCGACGACGACCGGTGGGACCGGGACCGCCTGGCCCCGTAGACGGGCATCAGCGGGCGAGTGCCTCGTCGTTCAGGAACACCCGTACGCCGGTGGCCACCTCGGCCACCTCGGTGAGCGTGCGCAACCGCGGTTCGCCGACCGGGAGCACCGCCCGCGGTCGCCACAGCTCGGCCACCGCTGCGAGCCGCCGGTCGGCCAGCACCCGCTCGCACTGCTCCCGATCGCCGCCGCACACCAACGCCTCCAGTGGTCCCGGCACCTCGGTGACCAGCACCCGCACCGCATCCTCGGTGGCGCGATCGGCTGCCTGGCTGGCCTGGTTGGCGCGACGCCGGGCATAGCGCTGCTGCGACCAGCCGCCGGCCTTGGTGCGGCCCTGGACGTAGGAATGACCCACCTTGGAGGCGAGAAGTCGCTCACCCTCCACCACGCCGATCGCATGGCCTCCGCGCCGTACCAGGAGCAGGCCGATCCGTCGGTCGCGGGCCAGGTGGGCGGTGACATCGGCCACCGGGTCGCCGGTCGGGCGGATCGGTCCGTACGGGATCCGGATCACGGCGACCGCACCGTCGGAGGAGGTGAGGGTGAGCTCGTCCTCGCCGAGGTCGAGGACCGGCTCGCCGTGGCGCAGCGCGAAGTTGTCCAACCAGCGGGCGAGGCGGTGCCGGGGGACCTGCACGGTGGCGCTCGTCATGAAACCCAGCCTAGGGAGATCCAGATGGCCACCGGGTGACCGGGAGATGACGGATCGGCGAGTTGCTCCAGCGATGAGCGCGACCTGCTGAACTCGCCGCGTTCTGGCAGACTCCGGGGCGTGACTTTCTTCGTCGAGACCGAGATCGCATCGCAGCCGGAGTGCTGGGACCGTGCCCTGGGCGTGGCCGCCGAGTCCGCTGCGCTGCTGCCCCAGTCGGGTGAACGCGTGGCCTTCGTCGGCTGCGGTACGTCGTGGTTCATGAGCCAGGTCGCCGCGGCCTGGTGGGAGGGCCAGCAGAAGGGCGAGGCGGACGCCTTCACCGCCGCCGAGTTCCCGTACGCCCGCCGCTACGACCGGATCGTCACCATCACCCGGTCCGGCACCACCTCGGAGGTCCTCGACCTGTTGCAGCGGGTACGGGGACAGGTCCCGACCACCGTGCTGCTGGGCGACCAGGCGACTCCGGCGGCCGAACTGGCCGACAACGTGGTGGACCTCGCCTTCGCCGACGAGAAGTCCGTCGTCCAGACCCGCTTCGCGACGACCGTGCTGGCGGTGCTGCGCGCGAACGCCGGGGTGGACACCTCCACCCTGGTCGAGCAGGCGCGGGCCGCTCTCGCTGTCGAACTCCCCGCCGAATGGGCCGAGGCCGACCAGGTCACCTTCGTCGGCCAGAACTGGACCGTCGGACTGGCCAACGAGGCTGCGCTGAAGTTCCGCGAGTCGTCGAGTTCCTGGGCCGAGTCGTACCCGGCGATGGACTACCGCCACGGCCCGATCAGCATCGCCGCCCCGGGGCGCCTGGTGTGGAGCTTTGGCGTCGCGCCGGAAGGCCTGGCCGACCAGGTCGCCGCGACCGGCGCCACCTTCGTGCAGCACGACCTCGATCCGATGGCCGACCTGGTCGCCGCGCAGCGCCTGGCGATCGCGCGCGCCATCGGCCTCGGCCTCAACCCCGACCAGCCTCGCAACCTGACCCGCTCGGTGGTGCTGGACGCGTGACGGCCGAGAACGACCGCGTGGTGGCCGCCGATCTCGGCGGCACCTACACCAAGTTCGGCGAGGTCTCGTCCGACGGCACGTTGCTGGCCACCGACCAGGCGCCGACACCGGTGCAGCTCGGCCCGATCGGGCTGGTCGAATGGCTCGCCGGTCAGCTGGCGGAACGGGCCGCGGCAGCCGGTGTGCAGCGCTTCGGGGTGGCCGTCCCCGGCATCGTCGACGAGCGGCAAGGCGTGGTCATCACGGCCCCGAACGTGGGCTGGCGTGACATCAGGCTGGCCGAACTGCTGGAGCAGCTGAGCGGTCTGTCCGGTGTCGTCACCCATGATGTCCGGGCCGGTGGGATGGCCGAATGGCGTTGTGGGGCAGGGATCGGCGCTGACAACCTGATGTTCGTCCCGATCGGTACGGGTATCGCTGCGGCCGTGGTCGTCGACGGCACGATGCTGGTTGCCGACGGCTATGCCGGCGAGTTCGGACACATCCCGGTGCCAGTGGCGGGGGACCGCAAGTGCGCCTGTGGCCAGCTCGGGTGTCTCGAGTCCGTCGCCTCCGGCCCCTCCCTGCGACGGCTCTACGCCGAGCGGGCCGGGATCGACCTGACCGATGTGCCGTCCCCGGAGGAGATGGCTGATCGGGCCCGCGGAGGTGACAAGACCCCCTCCCGAGTGATCGAGACCGCAGCGCTCGCCCTGGGGCAGGCGCTGCGGATCGCCGTCACCCTGTACGGGACGGAACGTGTCATCGTCGGCGGTGGAGTCTCGGGCATGTTCGACCTGCTGGCCCCCCGGGTGGCGGACCACCTGGCCAGCTCGATGACGTTCCAGCGGCAGCCCGAGATCGTGGTCGCCCAGCTGGGCTCGCGGGCTGGTGTCGTCGGTGCCGGCCTGACCGCCTGGACCAGGGAGTGAACGGCCCGAGCGAGGGGAACCACCCCCTCGAACCCCCGATCCGAGCGGAGATGATGAGCGTTTACGAGAGTGCCCAGGTGCTGTGGCCCGACCGTACGATCTCGCCCGGCCGGATCACCGTCGAGCAGGACAAGATCTCTGCGGTGGAACGGATCTCGCAGGTTTCAGCATCGTCCGACAGTCGGGTGACCGTGCTCGGCGGCCTGGTCGCCCCAGGCCTGGTCGACACCCACGTGCACGCCGGGGGTGGCGGCGACTTCGCCTCGACCGATCCGGCGATGGTGCTGCGAGCGCGGGACTTCCACCGGTCCCGCGGCACCACCTCGATCATCGCCAGCCTGGTGACCGACACCGTGGAGGTGCTGCTCGCCGAGCTCGCCGTGGTGGGGGAGCTGTGTCGCACCGGCGACTTCGACGGCATCCACCTGGAGACGCCTTTCCTGTCGGAGAAGCGCTGCGGGGCACATCCGCCAGCCCTGCTGAGACATCCGGACCCGGAGACGGTCGAGAAGCTGATCGTCGCCGGCGGGGAGCACCTGTCCATGATCACCATTGCGCCCGAGCTGCCCGGTGCGCTGGAGGCCATCGACCGTTTCGTGGCTGCGGGAGTACGGGTCGCGGTCGGCCACACGGCCGGCAGCGTCGATGACGCCAAGGCGGCACTGGACCACGGTGCGACCGTGGCCACCCACCTGTTCAACGCGATGAATCCCATCCACCACAGGGAACCCGGGCCGATCCCGGTGCTGTTGACCGACGAACGTGCGGCCGTCGAGCTCATCTGCGACGGGGTCCACCTGGCGCCGGAGGTGATCATGATGGCCATTGATGCCGCCGGGATCGACCGGACGATGTTGATCACCGATGCCATGATCGCCGCCGGGCTGCCGGACGGGCCGTACCAGCTGGGAACCCTGACGGTGCAGGTGGTGGCCGGGCAGGCCCGGCTGGTGAACCCGGACGGTACCGCCGGCTCGATCGCGGGTTCCACCCTGGACCTCGCCTCGGCCGTCCGCTACCTGACCAGCCACACCGATGTCACCGTGGCCGAGGCGCTGCACATGGCCAGCGCCACCCCGGCCCGGGTCCACGGTCTGACCCATGCCGGACGGATCGAGGCCGGTGCCCGGGCCGACCTGGTCGTGCTGGACGCCGACCTGAGCCCCAGCCGCGTGATGGCGGCCGGCACGTGGTTCAGCAAGGGGGACGACCCCCTTGAACCCTCGATACGAGCGGATGAGCACATCCCCACTGACAAAGGAGAATCAGCATGACGCTGGCCCGCCTGACTGATCTGCTTGCCGACGCCCGGTCCCGGGACGTGGCGGTGGGGGCTTTCAACGTGATCAGCATCGAGCACGCCGAGGCGCTGGTCGCCGGGGCCGAGCAGGCCGGCACTCCGGTGGTGCTGCAGATCTCGGAGAACGCGGTCCGCTACCACGGCGCGGTCGAGCCGATCACGGTGGCGACCTTGGCCATTGCCCGCGCCGCCTCCGTGCCGGCCGTGGTGCACCTGGACCACATCACCGACCGTGGGTTGGTCGACGCCGGCCTGGAGCTGGGTGTCGGCTCGATCATGTTCGACGGTTCGGTGCTCGACTTCGAGGCGAACGTGGCGGCGACCGCTGCGGTCGTCCGGGACGCCCACGCCCGCGGCATCGACATCGAGGCCGAGCTGGGCGAGGTCGGCGGCAAGGACGGGGTCCACGCCCCCGGGGCCCGGACCGACCCGGCCGAGGCTGCCGCCTTCGTCGCCGCCACCGGCGTGGACGCCCTGGCGGTGGCGGTCGGGTCCTCCCACGCGATGACCGAGCGGACCTCGAAGCTGGACCTCGAGCTGATTGCTGCCCTGGCTGCGGCGGTACCCGTACCGCTGGTGCTCCACGGGTCCTCCGGGGTGCCCGACGACGAGATCGTCCGAGGCGTCCGGGCCGGCATGGTGAAGATCAACATCGCGACCCACCTGAACAAGGTGTTCACCGACGAGGTCCGCTCCCGGCTGGCCGATCCGGCCCTGGTCGACACCCGCAAGTACCTCGGTCCGGCGCGCGACGCGGTCGCGGCCGAGGTCGCCCGGCTACTCGGCCTGCTCGCCATTCCCGGCGATCCTCTAGGCTGACCGGCAGCACCGGGAGAGGCGAGGCGACGTGAGTGAGCTGATCGACACCACCGAGATGTATCTGCGGACCATCTTCGAGCTTGAGGAGGAGGGCATCGTTCCGCTGCGCGCGCGCATTGCCGAACGTCTCCACCAGAGCGGACCGACGGTCTCGCAGACGGTCGCGCGGATGGAGCGCGACGGGCTGGTCACCGTCGAGGGCGACCGGCACCTGGAGCTGACCCCGTCGGGGCGTGTCCTGGCGACCCGGGTGATGCGCAAGCACCGGCTGGCGGAGCGGTTGCTGACCGACGTGATCGGTCTGGAGTGGGAGCTCGTCCATGACGAGGCCTGCCGCTGGGAGCACGTCATCTCGGACCGGGTGGAGCAGCGCCTGGTCGAGATCCTCAAGGCGCCCGAGGAATCCCCGTACGGCAACCCGATCCCGGGCCTGGACGAGTTGGGCGTGGCGCGTACCCACGGCGACCCCGAGGTGCACCCGCTGCCGTCGCTCGTCGAGAGCAGCCACGGCGAGGGCAAGGACAGCGTGAACCTGGTACTGCGTCGCCTCAGCGAGGAGATCCAGAAGGATGCCGAGACGATGACCGCTCTGGAGCAGGCCGGCCTGCTGCCGGGAGCCGAGGTCCGGGTGACCCCGGGCGGGCTGGGGTACCAGCTGCAGGTCGGCAGCGGACCGGTGTGCGAGTTGAGCCGGGACGCTGCGACGTACCTGTTCGTCTCCGCCGCCTGATCCGCCGAGCGAGTCGACGTCGTGGGGAGGGCCGCCGACCGGGCCGAGTACATGGCAGGGTTCCACCGGGATCGTCCGGGAGCCGTGGCCGCAGTGCTGGGTCGGTCCCGCGCCGGTGACCACAACCCGTACCACTGGTTGTCGCGGGCCGTGTCGGCCCAGGCCCGTACGGTCGTTGACGTCGCCTCCGGCTCGGGTGCCGTGGCCCGCCAGCTGGCGTTGCCGGGCCGTACGGTCGTGAGCGTCGACCTCGCGGCCGGGCAGGTGCAGATGGCCGCCGAGGCCGGTCCGGCTGTCCAGGGTGATGCGCTGCGGCTTCCGGTCGCCGACGGGATCGCCGATGTCGTGACGTCCTCGATGGGGCTGGCCGTGATCAGCCCGGCCGAGGCGGTGCTGCGCGAGATGGCACGGGTGCTGCGCCCCGGCGGGCTGATGATCGTGATGGGTCCCTCCTTGCGGCCGATGTCACCGGCCGATGCCCGGGAGCTGGCGCTGCTCTTCGCGGCGATGCGGGCCCGGGTTCGGTTCCCCGGTGCCCTGGAGCGACTGGGCCTGTCGACCGTGCTGCCCCTGGTGGGGGTGCGCAAGGTCGAGGACGCCCGGGAGCGCTACCGGTTCACGGTCAGCAGCCGGGAGGATGCCGAGATGCTGTTGCGAGCGCTGTACCTGCCCTCGGCCGACACCGAGCAGGTGGCCGCCGGGGTGGAGCACCTGGTGAAGCGGGTCACCGCCCGCGGACCGGTGGCGCTGCCGATTCCGATGCGTCGCGTGGTCGCGCTGAAGTAGGTACGCGTGGTCGCGCTCAAGTAGCTGTGTGTCGTCGCGCACCAGCGAGTCCCGGCTGTGGGCAGTGCTTCGGGGAAAACCCGGAGCGGGGCAGTGTCGAGGCAGCAGCGGGGCAGCCCTGGTGGGGGAATACCAGCCCAACCGCCGTCGTTGACCACGACGAGGACCTGAGAGAACAGACCGAGCACAGGCTCAGCAGGAGGAACGACATGGCCGTACAGACCATCAGCACCGACAACTTCGAGTCGACCGTCACCGACAACGACATCGTGCTCGTGGACTTCTGGGCCACATGGTGCCAGCCGTGTGTCCGGTTCGCCCCGGTGTTCGACAAGATGTCGGAGAAGCACGCCGACGCCACCTTCGCAAAGCTCGACATCGACGAGAACCAGGAGCTGGCCAGCCAGCTGGGCGTGACCGCGGTGCCGACGCTGATGGCGTTCCGCGAAGGGGTGCTGGTCTTCAACCAGGCCGGTGCGCTGAACGGCCCGCAGCTCGATGAGGTGATCACCAAGGTGAAGGACCTCGACATGGAGGCCATCAAGGCCCAGGTGAAGGACCTGCAGGGCTGAGGCGCCCCGCACGACGCTGATCGAGTAGCAGCACGCTTGCGTGCTGGGTGTCGAGATCCGCCGGTCGCTGACTCGTTCAGCGACCGGCGTTGTCGTGTGCTGACGTACGAACCGCGGGTGATCAGCGCGGGAGCAGGCCGTGGGTCCAGGCGAGGACGACGGCATGGGTACGGTCCCGGGCACCGAGTTTGCCGATCGCATTGGCGACATGGGTCCGTACGGTCTCGGTCCCGATCACCAGCCGGTCGGCCACCTCGCCGTTGGTGAGCCCCTCGGCGACCAGCTCGAGCACCTCCAGTTCCCGAGGAGTGAGCGCCGGACCGTTCCAGCGCGTCGTGGGCTGCTGGGCGAGCAGTCCCCGGACCTGGTCGGGGAACACCAGGTGGCCACCGGCGACGGTCCGTACGGCGTTGACCATCTGGTCGGCGGTGCTCCGCTTCACCAGGAATCCGGCGGCACCGATCTGCAGCGCGGCCCGTACGTGGTCGTCGTGGCCGAAGGTGGTCAGCACCAGGACCTTCGGCGGGTCGTCCAGCCGCAGGACGAGCTCCGTGGCGCGTAGACCGTCGACGCCGGGCATCCGGATGTCCATCAGCACCACGTGGGGCCGGGTCCGGCGGACCAGGTCGACCGCACCGGCGCCGTCGTCGGTCTCGCCGACGACCTCCAGGTCGTCCTCGCCGTCGAGGATCATGGCGATCCCTTGGCGGATCAGGGGTTCGTCGTCGACCAGGGCGACCCGGATCATCGGCTCGCTCCCAGTGGCAGGGCGGCTCGGACCTGCCAGTCGCCGGCCTCGGGGCCGGCCGTGAGGGTGCCGTCGAGCAGGGCCGCGCGCTCCTGCAGCCCGAGGATGCCGTGCCCGGTGCGGTTCCGCGCCGGCCGGGCATGGGGTTTCGTGGCGGCCAGGCGATTGCGGACGGTCACCACGACCGTGTCGGACTCGCGGGTGAGGGTGAGTGTGACAGGTTCCCCCGGGGCATGGCGGTGAGCGTTGGCGAGCGCTTCGGCGACGATGTCGGCCGCAGCACCCGAGACCAGTCGGGGGAGTTCGCCGCTGTCGTCGTGGTCGATGATCGTCATCCCGGCAGCGCGATGGCGCGCCAGCAGTCCGGGCAGGTCGTCGAGAGTCTCGCGGTACTGGTCGAGTTCGCCGGACGGATTGCGGAGCAGACCGAGCAGGTGGTCGAGTTCGGCCTGCGCCTCGCGGGAGGTCTGCTCGATCACGTGCAGGGCAGCGATCGTACGGTCGGGATGGCGGTCGGCGACCCGGCGGGCCGCAGCGGACTGGACGCTGATGATCGAGAGCGCGTGGCCGATGCCGTCGTGCAGCTCGCGGGCCAGCACGGTGTGGCGCCGCTCGGCCGCGAGCCGGGCCTGGACGACGGCGAGGCGGTCTGCGGCGGACGGTCCCAGCAGCCGTGGCGCGAGGCGTGTGGCGACCCAGCCGAGTCCGGCGACCGCCAGCGGGGCCTGGATGATCATCACCAGGCCGGCGACGAAGGTGACCGGTGCCGGCCAGTCGAGCCCGATCCGGGTCAGATTCGCGGTCTGGCCGGTGACCGACCACAGGGTCGTCAGCACCCCACCGGGTAGCACGCCGACCACCGAGAAGCCGGCCACCAGGCCGGTGACGGCATGCACCGTGGTCCAGGCGGCCGTACGCCACCAGGCCCGTCGTACGCCGTCGGGCACGTTGACCCGGTCGGCCGGAAGCCCGAGCAGGGTGTGGGCCGCGGTCGACTCGATCTCGCCGACCCCGGGCAGCAGGGCGACACCGACCGCGACGACCAGTACGGCGAGAGCTGCGGTGAAGGGGATCGCGAGCGGCGTCGCTGCCGCCCCCAGTGTGCCGCCGAGGATGGCGGCGGCAACGCCGATCGCGGCGCCCAGCATCAGCCAGGCGCCGCGGGTCAGCAGGGTTCGGGTCACCGCGCCCATCCTGCCTGATCCAGCGGCTGGTCTGCTGGCGGCCGGGCGGGCGCGGCGGTGGCCGGCGAGGCGGAGGTGGCGGCGCGATGGCCGGCGTAGCCCCAGACGGCCAGGGCGAGCGTCGGGCCCCACAGCCAGACCGGCAGCAACCAGAAGTAGGCGGACGGGATGGGGTTGCTCGGGCTGAGCAGCACCAGCCAGGGAATCGCCGCCAGGCAGAGCAACCCGGCCACGATCGATCCGGGCACGATCGCCGTGGCCGGCGGGACGACTCGACCTCCGAGGCCGGGCATCCACCGCGGGAAGCGTTCGCCCCACGGGCGGATGAGCCCGATGGTCAGTACGGCACCCATCCAGGCGCCGGCCGACAGGGCGACGCCCCAGGCCAGGACCTCGGCGTCGGCGAAGTCGGGAGCGAACAGCGGCCAGGGCGTCAACCAGGTCAGGCGATGCACGGCGTAGGGGACCGGTCCGAGCGCAGCGATGATCGTGATCGGCACCCGAAGCCGTACGACGGTCGGGGTCAGTCGCTGTACGGCCGAGGAGGTCGTGGCGAGCCGCAGCGTGCAGGCCAACCACAGGGCCGTCGTGGCGAGCAGCAGCAGTTCCGGGCCGATCATCGCCAGTTTTGTCACGAGTGAGCTGAACACCATGCTGAGCGCGCCGAGCCAGGCAGCGTGACCGACGACGAGCAGGACGGTCACCAGGATGGCGACAACCGCCAGGGGAAGTCGTGCCTTCGGTGCCTTCACCGCGGCCACGATGCCGACGACCACGGCCACGACGGGCAGTACGAGCGCCACGGTGTAACCGGCCAGGGACAACCCGGTCATGCTGCACACACCGGCCAGGAAGCCGAGGGTGACCAGCGGTGCGACCACGCGCAGACCGGGGGCCTCCGGCCGTACGATCGCGATTGCGGCGAGGAGCGTCCCGACCAGGGCAAGGGTGGTGAGGCCGACGGTGAACGGGGTCAGTCCGACGACGAGCCGCAGCAGGGAGAGTTGTTCGTCGACGTACGGATTCAGGTCCGGCACCAACAGCCAGACGAGGCCGACGACCAGGGTGGCCGCCGAGCCGAGTGTGGTGGCCACCCGCAGCGGGCGGGGGAGGCTGGAAGTGATCATGTGTCCACTGTCGGCGGCGGTGGACGTGGGAAGATCCCCCGAGTGGGGGATCTTCGGTGGTGAGTCCTCACCCGTACGCGTAGACTCACCCCGGCCGTCGACCGGCGGCCATGCCCTCGTAGCTCAGGGGATAGAGCACGGCTCTCCTAAAGCCGGTGTCGCAGGTTCGAATCCTGCCGAGGGCGCACAGTGCACGGCGCCGTCACACAGCAGTGGCTGACGGCGGCAACGGGTGCTCGCCCTTGATCACGAAGTAGCTGCCGCGGATCTCGCCGGCCAGCTTCGAGCGCTGGCGCACCCACTTGAAGGCAGCGAGTTCGGAGGGCGGGTTCATGCCTTGGCTGAGCTTGAAGCCCACGGCCCGCTTGCCACCCTCGGCCTTGGTCCACAGGACGTTCACGGCGAGCCCGTCGGCGAAGTACAGGCTCGGCCAGAACAGTTCCTCGTCCTGGTGGACGAACACCTCGAGGATGGGCGAGGCGAACACGATGTCGCGTTCGCTGCGGAGGATCTCCTCGATCCAGGCGACGGCGTCGGCCTTCGCGTCCGGTGCCGCGGTGACGTAGTCGGCGCCGTACTTGTTGGCGAAGTAGCGGGCCTCGTTGGCACGCAGCCCGGCCAGGGCCGGCGCCACCGGCGAGGACTCAAGTCCTGCCGTGGACACCTCGGTGAAGTTCACGACGGTCATGACTCAGTTGCCTATGCCTGTCGCTGGGGGATGCGGGATCCGGCCGTGGCCCAGGTGAAGCCGTCCGGGTCGGTGAACGTGTCGCCGGCGATGACGGCGAGGCGGTGCGAACCGGAGCCGGTCGGATCGATCCCCACCTGCTTGGCGAGCGCAGCACGTTTGTACAGGGCTAGCTTGATGGCTCCGGAGTCGAACTCGACATAGGACGGGAAGCTCTTCGCGGCGGTCAGGCCATGCTCCTGGTAGAAGCGCTTGCTCGCCCTGACACTGTCGACGCCGAGCAGCAGCACGAGTCGTTCGAGCTCGCCCGTGGCCGGTGCGGTGTTGGTCTTGTTCGCGCTCGCGACCTGCCACGCCGTACCGTCGGGGGACAGGAACGATCCGCCGTACCCCCACAGGCTCTTGGTGACCGGTTTGAGGACCTGGGCGCCGGCGGTGACCGCCCGGGCGACGACCGCGTCGACGTCCTCCGGTTGCGCGAAGATCAGCGACGGCGCGAAGCCGCGGAATCCGGAACTCGGTTGGGCAGCGACCTGGACGCCGACCAGGTCGCCCAGGGCGAGGGTGTTGCGGTAGAAGGACTCGATCGCCGGGATCTCTTCCGAGGCAGTGACTTCGACGGTGATGCTGTGAATGTTCATGCCCTGAGCCTAGGAATGCTGGTCCCGGCCGCGCTTCTTCATTCCTGACCGATGCCGGGCCGCGGTGCTGCGAGTCACACCTGGACCCGTGATCGTGTTCTCATGGTGCCATGATCAGCAGGCACTGGACGGCGGCAGCTGTCCTCCTGGCGGCGTTGGCGTTGCTCGCCGGGGGTTGCACCCGCTCCACCCCGGAGCCACCCGACCTGTCGTCCCCTGCGTCGACGCCCTCCGCCGCCGCGACCGGGGCGGTGCTCGTCGACGAGTTCGGGGTGCTGACCGAGGCTGCCGTGCAGTCGATCGCGCCCGGGTGGAGGGCGAGTCAGTTCATGGCGTCCTTCTACGGGCTGGACGGTTACGCGTACGGCGATGACTGCAAGGACAGCGCGTGGACGACGCTGTCCTTTCTCGAGACGTTGGGTGCCCGCTCCACCACGTTCGGTCCGGTCCCGACGACGAGCGAGAGGCCGTCGGTCAGCATGGCCTTCGGCGAGCTGGGCGAGTCCGAGCGCAGCAAGGTGCTCGACGCCTTCGCCACCCAGGCCAGTTCGTGCATCGGGGCCGACCCCAAGGGCGTCGTACGACAACAGCCCGCACCCGAGGTGGCTGGTTGGTCCGGCCTGCACCAGGTGACGGACGGGCGCGACACCTACTGGGCCCCGGTCCCGAACGGGATTCTTGTGGTGCAGCTCGACCCGGGCCTGGAGGCCTCCGGAGCGGCCGACCGTATCCGCCGGATCATGACGCTGCAGCTCGAGCAGGCGGCGGGGTGACCCGGTAGCCTCTCCAACCATGCCGACACCCGAGTTCATCCTGTCCCTGCGCGAACACATCGGGACGGCGCCGCTGTGGTTGTCGGGCGTCACAGCGGTGGTCCGCCGTGAGGACGGGGCGGTGCTCCTGGTGGAACGGGCCGACAACGGACGCTGGACCAGCGTGTCCGGCATCATCGATCCGGGCGAGGAACCTGCGGATGCGGCCGAACGGGAGGTGCTTGAGGAAGCAGGGGTCGTGGCCGTGGCCGAACGGCTGGTCTGGGTGCATGTCCTGCCCCCGCACACCTGGCCGAACGGTGACCAGGCCCAGTTCCTCGACCTGGTCTTCGACTGCCGCTACGTTTCGGGTGATCCGTATCCGGCTGATGGCGAGAACACCCGCGCCGGATGGTTCACCCTCGACGACATGCCGGAGTTGTGGGGACGGCATCGGGAGACGATCGAGCGTGCGTTCTCGGACGATCCGGCGACCCGGTTCGAGCGCCGGGGCCCGCACTGATCAAGTCATTTGACCGGCACAGTAGAGTCGCCAGTACTCCCTTGGGTCACGTGTGGCCAGCTCGCGCTCACCCGCGGGCTGAGCCCAACAGATGAGGTTGAATGGCGACATGGCCGTACCTGAAGAAGGCTACCGACCACGACGTGCGCTCGCGCCCGAGCCCGTTCCCGATGCCGAACCACAGGAGCCGTCGCGACGGGAGCGCCCGCGGCTGACACTGCCGGCCACGCTGACCGTCGTCGAAGACGTCGCGCCGCGGTGTGGACCGATCGAGTTTTCCCGTCTCAGCAAGGATTTCGGGAAGGTGCGCGCCGTTGACGACGTCACCTTCACGGTACGGCCGGGTCGCGTCACCGGCTTCCTCGGCCCCAATGGTGCCGGCAAGACGACGACGCTGCGGATGCTGGCCGGGCTGGTCCAGCCGACCTCCGGATCGGCGACCTTTGCCGGGAGGAGGTATGTCGATCTCGAACAACCTCAGCGGGTCGCGGGATTCGCCCTCGAGGCCAACTTCCATCCGGGGCGGACGGGCCGGGACCACCTCCGCGTGTACGCCCCGACCGCCGGGGCGGATGACAGCCGTGTCGACGAACTGCTCGAGCTGGTGCAGTTGGCTCCGGCCGCTCGGCGCAAGACCGGTGGGTACTCCCTGGGTATGCGGCAACGGCTGGCTCTGGCGACTGCACTGCTGGGCGATCCCGACTACCTGGTGCTCGATGAACCCGCGAATGGCCTTGATCCGGAGGGAATCCGCTGGCTGCGCAGCTTCCTGGTCGACTACGCCAGGACGGGGCGGGTGGTGCTGGTGTCGTCGCACATGCTGGGCGAAGTGCAGGCCACCGCTGATGACGTGGTCGTGATCGGACGCGGTCGGCTGCTGAAGGCCGCCCCGATCGGTGAGCTCGGCGCCATGGCCGCCTCCTCGATCCTGCGGGTGGCCGACCAGCAGGCGGCCCTGGCCGCACTGGCCGCGGCTGGACTCGACGCCGTACCCGCCGTGGATGACCGGGGTGACCTGGTCCGGGTCAACACCGCCGACACCTACCTGATCGGTGAGGCGATGCTCGACGCGGGCCTGGTGATCACCGAACTGGGGGCCGACCGCCGGAGCCTTGAGGAGACCTTCTTCGCCATGCTGGAACAGCAGGCGAACGAACAGGGGAGCAGCGCATGACCGGCTTCGTCGGCGCCTTCCGGTCCGAGGTGCGCAAGTACACCACCACGAAGACCTGGTGGATCCTGTTGATCGTCGCCTTCCTCGGGGCCGCCCTGTACGCCGTGGTGTACGGCATCATCCCGGCCACTCCGCGACTGCTGGGCGTCGCCGAGGCCGACACCGACATCTACACCGAACCGGGCACCGTCGCTGCGATCTACAACGGTGGCAACAGCCTGACCCGGATCCTGGCTCTGGTGGCCGGGGTGTTCGCGATGGGCAACGAGTACCGGCATCGCACCATGGGGCTGGCCTACCTGGCGACGCCGCGACGGCGCGTCGTGGTGGCGGCGAAGACGGCGGCGGTGCTGCTACTCGGGCTGGTGTACGGCATTGCTTCGGCCATTGCCGGGTTCGTGGTGGCGTTGCCGCTGGTCGGTCTGTTCGGGGGCAGTCTGCAGCTCGGCTCTCCGGACGTCTGGCGGGCTGTCGTGCTGGGTGTGGTGTCGATCGCGCTGTGGACGTTGATGGGGATGGGGTTGGGCATCCTGATCCCCAACATGGTGGTCGCCATGATCATCGGCATCGCTTTCGCCTACCTTGTCGAGCCCACGGTCAGCCTGGTCCTGGCGCTCCAGGACTGGTGGCTGCCGTTGAACCTGCTGCCCTCCGGAGCGACCAGTGTGATGGTCGGGCTCAGCGGCAACGCGCTGATGATGGGACCGTCGACGGCCTTCCCGTGGTGGGGTGCGGCCCTGGTGCTGCTCGGCTGGGCCGTCATTCCCGGCGGAATCGGCGCGGTGTTGACCGTACGCAAGGACGTCAACGGCTGACGCCCGGCCGTCGCCGCACCTCAGTGCCGGTGCCGGCGCAGTAGCTGTGGAAGGGCTCCGGCCGCGAGGGCACCGAGCCCGGCGAACAATGCCAGGACACCGATCAACATGATGCCCGTGGAGTCGCTATCGGCTCCGGTGTCGGCGAGGTCGCCGACCGGCGCCGGGGCGCTCGAGCTCGGAGCAGGCGTCGGGCTGGTGCTCGGCGTCGGGGTCGTGCCCGTGCTCGGCGTCGTGGGTGGGGCCGGAGTGGTGGGTGGGGCCGGCGTCGTGGGCGGCACCGGGGTCGTCGGTGTCACCGGTGCTGCCGCGATCGTGAGGGTGAACCGCTTGGTCGTCTGACCGTCGACCTGCACGGTGAAGGCGAAATCTCCTTCTGTCGTGGGGGTTCCCTCGATGGTGCCACTGTCGGTCAGCTCGAGACCACGGGGCAGGGTGCCGTCGATGATCGCCCAGCTGTACGGGGCGCCGGCACCGCCGGTTGCTCGGAGGGTTGTCGAGTACGACGTGCCCTCGGTGCCGTCGGGCAACGTCGCCGTGGTGATGACCGGGGGCGAGACGATCTCGACCGCACCGATGTCGCAGGCGGGGCCGTTGGGACGAGACTCGCCGCGCTGATCCGCCGTGCCCGTGGCACAGAGGCTCCACTGCTGGGCCACCGGTCCAGGAGTGGTGATCGTGGTGTCCAGCGGGATCACGTCGACCGCCGGGCTGGAGTACGCGATCAGCCTGGTCCGGGTCGTGCCACCGTTGTTGTCGAGATCGGACAGCTGCGGATCCGCGCCGTTGGTGCTGGTGGCCTCGGTGAAGCCACAGGTGTCGTCGTTGGCGAGGTTGTAGCCGCCGTCGACGATCGTTCCTCGGTGGGTGACACCGGTGCAGGCGTCTCCTCCCTCGGCTCCGGTGACGATCGAGCCAGCCACCACGGCCGAGGTTCCCGCGTCGACTCCGATGCTGCCGAACGGTGGTTCGTTGACGCCCGGCACGTCACCGTTGTCGGCGATCGTGCTGTTCAGGATCACCATGGTGCCCACTGGCTGGGGATCAGCGATGGCGGCCGGCCGAACGTTGCCGGGTGCCACAGGGGCTGGCGACCTCGAGATGAGGGCGCCACCGTCGCTGTTGCCGCTCACCGTACTGCTCGCGATCAGTATGCCGGCGTTGTAGGCACCCACACCGAACACGTTGTCGCTGATCTCCGATCGGGTGATCAGGAGTTGTGGCGCGGGAGTCGTGCCACTGGGGGTGGTCATCAGGGCCACGCCCATCCCGCCGTTGGTCTGGGCGCTGCTTCCTCCCTCGGCAGGCAGGTTGTGACGCACCACGCTGTCGGTCATTTCGAGGCTGCCACCGTTGAGGTAGACACCTGCAGTGTTGTCGGCGATGGTGGTACCGCTGATCGTGATGTCCGCTTCCGACTCGCTCACGAGTCCGCCGGTCAGCTCCTGGAAGTTGCCGTAACCCTCTCCGCCGTTGCCGGTGATGGTGGAGTCCTTGATGGCGAGTCCGGGCACTTCGCCATTGGCGCCGGCATCGACGGCGATCCCCACGACCGAGTTGTCCTTGACGGTCACCCGGGTCAAGGTGCCGCGCGCGGTGTTCAGCAGGCCGACGCCGACCAGACTCTCAGTGACCGTGGTGTCCGTCGCGGTCAGCGTGCCGACGCCGCCGATGAGGCCGAACAGGCCACCACCCAACAAATCACTCGAGGTGATCCTGAGACTGGCCGTCGCCCCGTCGGGGTACCCACCGCTGGAGAAGCCGCCCATCACGACGTTCGCGAAGCCCGAGTTGCCCACGGTGACGTTGTCGATGACGACGGTGCTGCCGACCGCACCGGCGACTCCGACGGCACCGCCGGTGACCGTGCTGTTGGCGATGGTGAGTCGTCCCTCGGTCGACACGCCTCCGCCGGTCGGGCTCGTCGAGTTCAGTTCAGGGTGCTCAATGAGTGCCACCCGGGACAGCGTGACGATCGTGGACCGCTCAGCGGCGACCGCAGCTGAGCCCCACTGTGATGCGGTGATCGTCATACCGCTGATCGACACGGCGGCCGTGGCCGTCACCGAGATTCCCGGCGCCGGTTGGGATTGGTTCTGATCAGAGTCGATCAGCGTGACGTTGCCGGGACCGGCTCCTACGAGCGACAGTCCGGTGTCGATGACCAGGCTCTCGTTGTACTCGCCGGCCGCCACCTTGACGATGTCGCCGCCACCGGCCTGCGCGATCGCTGCCTGGATCGTCGAGCACGCCTCGGCACCGGCGCCCGTTCCGCAGTCCGCGTCGCTGGTCCCGTTCGCCGCGTCCACGTACCAGACCGCCGCGGCGGAGGCGATCGGCACCGGCAGCATGGTGGTCACGAGTGCGGCTGCGGCCACCACCGACAGCAACGCCGTACGAACGGTGCGACGGTGCGCGGGCACGGAACGGCCGGCACGAGGGTGGTCAGACATCGACGTACTCCTGGGGGGCGCGCACCGGCGAGCGGCGCTGAGCGATGGCGCGGTACTGCCTACGAATCCCCCCGGATGGGGGCACGCTACTCGATTGATGAACGCCTGGCGAGTGGTCGTCCGGTGCTCGGACGGTGATCAGGCCCCGGTCGTCCTGTCCCCAGCCGCCCGCGGGTCACGCCGATCCCGACCAGGGCCAGTACAGCCAGTGGGACAGCGGCCAGCCAGTTGCTGATGACCGGCAGAGCGGCCACCGCGCCGAGCACCGCCAGCGACCAGTTGATCGCGTTGTGGCCCAGGATCGCCAGCAGGACGCTGCCTCCGGAGCCGTTGACCAGCCAGGCCATCACCACCGACATGCTGATGACCAGGAGCAGGTAGCCCACGAGTTCGAGCGGATCGTCACGGGCGGTGTCCCACTGGTCGGTGAAGAACAGTGGCAGATGCCACAGGCAGTGCAGGACACCGAGCACCAGGGCAGCGGTCAGGGGAGGCATCCGCTGCTGCAGATGGGGAAGTGCGAAGCCCCGCCACCCCGGCTCCTCCTGCAACGGTCCGCCGATGAGGTAGACCACGGCCATCACGGTGAGGGCGATGACAGTGGGTACCGAGAGGTCGACCACCGGATGGAGAGCCAGCCCGACGGCCAGGATTCCGGCCGGGATCGCCACCACGGCCAGCAGCCACCAACCCGGGTGCACCCGGCCCTTCAGGCAACGCCGCAACAGTCGGCCGACAGCATCGCGGCCGCCGATCAGGCCGGTCACCAGCAGCGCCGCCCCGAACGGGCCGGCGAACAGTCCGACCTGGTTCACCACGATGAGTCCGGGCAGCGGCAGCTCGAACGGGAGCAGCCCGATGCCGTTGCTGGACAGCCACATCGGCGTCCAGCAGATCCAGGAGCCGAGGTGGGCCAGGACGAAGAACGCGACGATCGGATGGCGACGGATGAGGGACTGCATGGGTTTCAGTGTGTCGGCGGTCGGGGCCACCGTCGTCAACGCGAGGTGGAACCTGGGGTGGAGCTCCGTGCCGGAAACTCGGTTGACGTACGGGGGTGACGACTGGGACGGTGCCCGACGTGGTCAGCCCCGTCATTGCCGACATCGCCTTCGTGACGCGCCGCTCGTTCCTGGCTGGCCGACGCTCGGCGCTGCTGCTGGCCGGTCTCACGATCGTGATGGCGCTGCTCCCGGCAGCCCAGGTGGCGGCCACCGCCCAATTGATCATCCGGCTGCAGTCCGACGCACCAGCAGAGGCATTGGCCCTCCCGGTCCTGGTCGTGGTGGCGGCCGTGGCTCTGGCCACTCCACTGGCAGGAGTGGCGGCTGCGATCGGGGAACGCACGATGCTGTTCACGGAGGTGCGGCTGCAGGGAGAACTCGCGGGCGCAATGGTCCGGCTCCGGCCTTCCCAGCTTGCCGATCCTGCTGTGTCCGCGGAGATCGAGCAACACACCAATGCCATCGTCGACGATGTCTCCCACGTCTACGTCCGTGCCGTTGCCGGTGCGGGCTCGGTGATTGCCGCGATCGGTGTCGTGGTCACCCTGGCGCTGATGAGCCCACTCGCGGCACTGTTGGTGGTGGTCGCGGCAGTGCCGGTCGCGTTGTCGGGCAAGTACGTGAGTCGGGCTGTTCAGCGCATGATGGTGCTGCTCGGCAAGATCTACCAACGGGACCGCTATCTCCGCGACACCTTGGTCCGGCAGCGTTCGGCGACCGAACTGGCGAGCCTCGGCACCACGGACCGTCTGGCCGCCATGGTCGTCGACCACCAGCATCGTGTGCACGATGCGCGTGAGATCACCATCAGGGCGCAGATCCGGGTCCAGCTGTTCGTCGGACTGTGCAGCGTGGTGCTGCTGGGGGCCGCGGTGGTGGCGATCATCGTCGGACGCAACCAGGCCCCGGATGCTGTCGCCGGCATCTACGGGGTGATCGCTGCGATGGCCGCCACAGCCGCCGGCAGTGTCTCCCTGGCTGACCTGGTGCGGTTCCTGCCCCGGACCAGGGCGGTGCGACTCTTCCTCGCCTCGGTGCCGCCCACCGAGCCGCAGCGGGTGGCTGCCGGTGCACAGGAAATCGTCGTCAGCAACCTCAGACATCGCTACGCAGGAAGGGAAGTCGACGCACTCGCCGGCGTCAGCTTCACCGCCCGCCGTGGCGAGATGATCGCCCTGGTCGGCGTGAACGGTGCCGGCAAGACGACTGCTGTGCACGGACTGCTCGGGTTGATCGAGCCGACGGCGGGCACGGTCACTGTCGACGGCCGCGAGCGCACTGAGCTCGGCGAGGCCGCCTGGCTGGGCCAGTTCGGCCTGCTGACACAGGAGTTCGGCCGGTACGAGTTCACCGTACGCGACACGGTCGCCCTGGGCCGTCCCGGACCGGTGACCGACGACGAGATCTGGGCCGCGCTCGAGGGAGCCCACGCCGCCGAACTGGTTCGCGCCATGCCGAACGGCCTGGACACCCAGCTGGGCGAGCAATGGGGTGGCGTGGGCGTCTCCGGTGGTCAGTGGCAACGCCTCGCCCTGGCTCGGATCCATCTGCGTCGCGCCCCCATCTGGATCCTCGATGAACCCACCTCGGCCATCGATGCCGAAGCGGAGCAGGAGATCTTCGCCGAGCTCGGCCGGAGCCGGGCTGACCGGATCACCATCGTCGTCTCGCACCGGGCCTGGACCTTGCGCGCCATGGACCGGATCCATGTCTTCGACCAGGGCCGGATCGTCGAGTCCGGCACCTATGAGGAGCTGGTCGGCGCCGGGGGTCGTTTCGCCGAGATCTTCGCCGAGCAGGCCTGACCCTGGTCGGGCCTGTCGAGACCCTGCTGGTCGAGTGGCGAGTGGAGCGAGCGTGTCGAGGGCCCGCTGGTCGAGTGGCGAGCGGAGCGAGCGTGTCGAGACCACCACCGTCGAGCTCTGTGATTTCCTTTCTCTGCAGGAATTCCTGGCTCAGAAAACTGTCAGTGGGGACGTCTAGGATCGTTCCCATGACGATCACCGCACCCGACGCGACCGAGCCGGTCACGGCTTCCGGAGTCGGGCGTGGCCTGAGCCCTCGGGAGATCCTCACGATCGCTGGCCGGGCGGATCATCAGGCACGGATCGCTGAGGCGACCAAGTTCGCTGCTGCCGCCGAGTGGGCGGATGCGAACCCGGTCACCGTCGACAACTCGATCCCGGCACGATTGTCCTACCGAGGTGACGAGGTTCCGTCGCACCCGGGTCTGAGTGAGGTGACCGCGTCGGCTGCAGCGGAGTTCGCCGCCCTGCTCGGGCTCACCACCCACGCCGGGACGTCCTACCTGGCCGATGCACTGGAGGTCCGGCACCGACTTCCTCGCGTCTGGGCGATGATCATGACCGGGGGCTTTCAGGTGTGGCGGGCCCGGCAGCTGGCTGCTGAGACGGTCCGGCTGAACGATGCCGCGGTGGCCGTGATCGACACCCAGGCGGCGATGGCCGGTCTCGGGCTGGGTCCGCGTCAGCTGGAGGAGCTGGTGCGCCGGGCGACCGCGCAGCACGATCCCGGTCAGCTCGATCCGGTGGTTCGGTCGCGTCATGTCGACATCCGTCACGATCGGGACGGGGTCAGCGGTACGGCGACGTTGGATGGTTGTCTGAGCGGGCTCGACGCTGCGGACCTGGAGGCGGCGCTGCGCGCCGGTGCGGCAGGTCTGGCCTCGGACGGCGAGACCACGGATCTGGGTGAGCGGCGCGCCACCGCCCTGGGCAATCTCGCCCGGGCCGCGCTCGGTCAGTCCTGTCTTCCGGTCGAGGATGGACTGGGCGGGGATGATCCGCCCTCAGGCAGCCCGGCCGGCTCAGACCGAGCCGCGGCTCGGGTCCGGGACCAGCGGCCGACGGTGCAGCGTGAGCTCAGTCTGTACGTGCTGCTCTCTGCGGCAGCGATGACGGGAGCAGGCTCCACCTGCACGTGTTCCTGCGGTGGCAGGGCTGGCGGAGTGGAGCTCGCCGAGGTCCCGGCGCTGGGGACATGGGTGACAGCTGAGGTGGTGCGGCAGTGGTGCGGGCTGCCCGGGGTTACGATCAAGGTCACTCCGGTGATCGATACGGCTGCTGTCATCGCGTCGGAGGGGTACCGGCCGAGCCGGGCCCAGCGCGCCCAGGTTGCCCTCCGGGACCGGACCTGCGTGTTTCCGTGGTGCAGTCGACCGGCGCATCCGAAGCCTCGCGGCAGTGGTGACCATGACCGGCACGATCTGGACCACATCACACCGTGGAGCTCCGACGGCGACACGATCACCAACAACCTTGCCGTCCTGTGCCGCCGGCATCACCGGCTGAAGACCTTCACCGGTTGGCGATACCGGATGCTCGGCCCGGACGGGAACTACCTGTGGACCAGCCCACTCGGCCGACGCTACCTGCGGACCCGGCACGGAACTGTCAGCTTGGAGGAGGACGCCTGGGGCCCTGCTCCGGACGACTCCGTCTCGAGTCTCGACACGCTCACTGCACTCGCCGCTCGACCACCACGTCACTCGGTCCCGGGTGACGGCGTACTGCCGACCGATTCTGCCCCAAGAGCCACGCCGCCGGATCCGGATCCACCAACGGACCCAGATCCACCGCCCTTCTGAGCTGTGACGACTCGACACCCCTGCAGGGAGATGCGTGCAGGGGTGATCGGTATGCCTACGTGCCGTCAGATGGCATCCGGTCCGAAGTCGTCCGCTCCGAATCGTGCCGTCAGAGCGGCTCGTCCCTCCTCGGTCAACTGCACGCTGCGCGGAACACGTCCGCGCACGATCCAGCCGCTGTCGAGGAAGTGTGCTGCCACGGCGGCGCCCAGGTCACCCGCCAGATGATGGGCCTGCTCGGTCCAGTCGATGCAGTAGCGGACCACGGCATCACGGGTGGACGCCTCTGGGCTCACACCCCACGATGCCAACGCCGCGGCTCCGTGAGGCGTGACCCGATACTGGGTTCCTTTGCCGGGCGAGGACAACCGATCACCGTACTGGTCGGGACGGTGCACACCATCGCCCCCGACCACCCAGCCGGATCCGATGATGTGCCGGAACAGGGTCACTCCCAGCCCGCCGGCGAGATGGTGGTAGCAGGTCCGTCCCTCCCGGAGGGCAGCAGCGCGGGTGTGCGCCCGTAGTGAGGTGATCGGCGCCTTCGGTGCCAGTCGTGACAGTGCTTCCAGCACGGCCTCGATGTCGCTGCTGGCGAGACGGTAGTACCGACGCCGCCCCTGCTGTTCGACCGCAACGAGTCCTTGGTCGAGCAGCACGGCGAGATGGTTGCTGGCCGTCGAAGCTGATACGCCGGCTTCCTCGGCCAGCCGGCCGGCTGGCAGTGCCCGGCCGTCAGCCAGCGCGACCAGCACCCGCACCCGCCGTGGGTCGGCGAAGGCGCTGGCGACGCGAGCGATGTCAGGCTCGCCACCGCCGTCGACTGCTGGTCTGGACATGTCTCGATGGTAGGCGTGGGACACTTCGACCGAGGCTGAAGTGTCGGCGACCCACGATGACGTGGTGCCAGCGATCCGAAGCACCCGACTTCTGACAACGGCCCTGTGCATGGGCTACTTTCTCGTGCTGCTTGATGTCACCGTGGTCAACGTCGCCCTGCCCCGGATCGGGACGAGCCTGGGCGCTGACACGGCTGCTCTTGCGGGAGTCGTGAACGCCTATGCCGGCCCGCTGGCGACACTGCTGCTCGTCTCTGGCGTCCTCGGTGATCGGATCGGGCATCGGAGGGCGGTGATCACGGGGCTCGTCGTCCTCGGTCTGGCCTCCGCCGCGTGTGCCCTCGCCCCGACGGCTGCGGTGCTCGTGCTGGCCAGGTCCGTCCAAGGGGGTGGGCGCCGCCCTGGTGCTGCCGGGCACGCTGGCGTTGCTGGCGGCCACGGCACCCGACGACAGCACCCGCGCCAGACGGGTCGGGATCTGGGCGGCGGTCGGCAGCACCGCACTTCCGGCTGGTCCTCTGGTCGGCGGCGTCCTGGTGGGAACCCTCGGATGGCGGGGCGTGTTCTGGCTGTCGGTGCTGGTCGTCATCCTTGCCCTCGGCCCGATCCTGTGGCCCGGGCACCAGTCCGTGACCACAACAGCGCCGATCGCTGCGTTGCCGCAGGGCAAGGAGAACAAGGTCGACCGGCTGGTGCTGGGAGCATCCTGTCTGGTCGCTGGCCTGATGAATCTGTGCATGCTGGGTTCGTTGTTCCTGCTCACCCAGCAGCTTCAGGGCGAGTACGGGCTCAGCCCGTTGCTCGCCGGTCTGGTCACTGTGCCGGCGATGGCCCCGTTGCCACTCCTCGGTGTGCCGGTGGGCCGTCTGGTGGCCCGGATCGGCGTGTGGCGTACCAGCGCCCTCGGGCTCGCCGTCGCCGCCGCCGGATTCGTCGGCATGGCCGGATGCCTCGCCGGACCAGGACTGCCATGGCTGCTGCTCGCCCTTGCCGTGTGGGGATGTGGCGTCGGTGTCCTCACCCCTGCCGTCGTGGCCGCTGCCCTGCAGGCCGCGCCCGGGAGGCCGGGCCTCGCGTCCGGGGCGAGCAACACGGCACGTCAGACCGGCGGGTTGGTGGGCGTGGCGGTCTTCGCCCTGGCGACAGGGGCGACCGGGGGCGTCGCGTTCGCCGACCACGTGGTGGCACTGCTCACGGTCTCGGCCGGCATCTTCGTGATCGCCGCGATCGGCTGTCTCGTTCTCGGCCGGACATGGACAGGGGCGCCACCGCAGCCGCGGTGACGCCCCTGGCTCCAGGCTCAGTCGGCCTCGAGCTCCGACCGCACCTGGGCGGCAGCCGCCACCATGTTCGCCAACGCCGCTGAGGTCTCCGGCCAGGCACGCGTCTTCAGGCCGCAGTCCGGATTGACCCACAGACGTTCGGCCGGAACGGCCTGCAACGCCAGCCGCAGCAGGGAAACCTGCTCCTCGGTCGACGGGACCCGGGGTGAGTGGATGTCGTACACGCCGGGTCCGACCTCGCGTGGGTAGCCGTGCCCGGCGAGTTCGTGGGCGACCTCCATGTGGGAGCGGGCCGCCTCGAGGCTGATCACGTCAGCATCGAGGTCGTCGATCGCGTCGATGATGGCGCCGAACTCGGCGTAACACATGTGGGTGTGCACCTGGGTGTCCGGCCGCACCCCGCTGGTCGTGAGGCGGAACGCCTCGGTCGCCCAGGCCAGATACTCGGCGTGGTCGGCCTGCCGCAGCGGCAGCGTCTCCCGCAGCGCCGGCTCGTCCACCTGGATCACGGCGGTTCCGGCTGACTCGAGGTCGACCACCTCGTCGCGGAGTGCCAGCGCGACCTGGCGTGCCGTCTCGCCCCGAGGCTGGTCGTCGCGGACGAAGGACCAGGCCAGCATGGTGACCGGACCGGTCAGCATTCCCTTCACCGGCTGGGATGTCAGGGAACTGGCGTAGGTTGTCCACGGCACGGTCATCGGCTCGGGCCGGGACACATCGCCGGCCAGGATCGGCGGACGGACGTACCGGCTGCCGTACGACTGCACCCAGCCGTGCTCGGTGGCGAGGTAGCCGTCCAGCTGTTCGGCGAAGTACTGCACCATGTCGTTGCGTTCCGGCTCGCCGTGGACCAGCACGTCCAGGCCGAGCTCGGTCTGACGCGTGATCACCTCGGCGATCTCGTCCCGCATGGCTGCCTGGTAGCCGGCTTCGTCCAGCCGCCCGGCCCGCAGGTCGGCCCGGGCCGTACGCAGTGCCGTGGTCTGCGGGAAGGAACCGATCGTGGTGGTCGGCAGTAGGGGCAGACCGAGCCGCTCACGCTGCAGCGGGGCACGTTCCGCGTACGGCGTTGCCCGCCGGGTCTGCGCGGGAGTGACCGCGGCAGCCCGCTCCCGAACGGCAGGATTGCGGGTGATCGGCGAGGTCGCCCTGGCCGCCACGACCGCATCACTGGCGGCCAGCTCGGAGGCGATCGCGTCACGGCCGTCATGCAGACCTCGTGCCAGGGTGGCGATCTCGGCAACCTTCTGCTTCGCGAAGGCGAGCCAGGGCCGTACCTCCGGATCGAGCGAGGTCTCCAGGTCGAGATCAATCGGCACGTGGAGCAACGAGCAGGAGCTGGTCACCTGGAGCTCACCGACGGCCGGACGCAGCTGCTCGAGCACGTCGAGCGCCGTCGACAGGTTGGTCGCCCAGATGTTGTGCCCGTCGACGACGCCGGCCATGACGCGTTTGTCGGCCAGACCGTCCGTGGCCAACAGGGCGGGCAGGTTCGCCGCAGCCGGGCCGACCAGGTCGACCGCAAGTCCTTCGATCGGGGCTGCAGCCAGCACCGGGAGTGCCTCGCCGAGCTGGTCGAAGTAGCTGGCGACAGTGATCTTGGGACGATCGGTGGCCGATCCGAGCACCTGATAGGCGTGGGCCACCGCAGCCAGCTCCTCGGCGGTCCGGTCCTGCACGAGCGCCGGCTCGTCCAGTTGCACCCAGTCAGCCCCAGCAGCTCGCAGAGCGGCCAGGATCTCCACGTACGCGGGGAGAACCCGGTCCAGCAGGGTCAGCGGGTCGAACGGGGTGTTCGCTGGCATCGGGGGTTCAAGGGGGGCGTCCCCCGTGCCCGGCTCGGGGGCGGGCACCTCGGGGGCAGCCTTCGACAGCAGCAGGTACGTGATCGGACCCACCAGCACCGGCCGCGGCTGCACTCCGAGCGCCAGCGCCTCGGCGACGAATCCCGCCTGACGCGACGGATCGGCGGTGAAGGTGGTGTCGGGTCCCAGCTCGGGCACCAGGTAGTGGTAGTTGGTGGCGAACCACTTCGTCATCTCCAGCGGAGCCGCCTCGGCCGTGCCGCGAGCCATCGCGAAGTACCCGGCGACCGGGTCGGCGCGGAAGGCCTCCTGATGGCGTGGCGTGATGACCCCCAGCATCACACTGGTGTCGAGAACGTGGTCGTACCAGGAGAAGTCCCCGGTCGGTACCTCGGTCATTCCGGCGGCGGCCAGGTCCTGCCAGACCTGGCGGCGGAGTCCGGCCGAGACCGACTCCAACTCGCCGGCGTCGAGCTGGCCCTTCCAGTACTTCTCGATCGTGCGCTTGAGTTCGCGCCGAGATCCCTGGCGGGGGTGTCCCGCGATGGTCGCTCCGGCCAACTGTCCTGCTGTCACGTGCATCTCCTCCCTGGAGAGATCGTCACTCGTCCGGGAACCGTTGCAGGGCAGCAGACAGCAGGGGAGGGTGGCCGTCAGGCCGCTCCGTGCTGCGCCGACCCGCCCGCGAGGGTCACCGAAAGTGTCCGCGCACGGTCGTGCACGGGCAACGGGCAGGTCTTCGGACTTGCGGGCACGCCGAGGGTTCTCGGCACCTACTGGCCGTCGCTTCCCAGGATGTGGTGTCCCAGTGCTGATGACGGCGGTCGTTCCTGCTCACCGCTGCGGGGCAGTCCCGGATTTCCACCGGGTTCCCTCTTACGACGCAGCCCACCCGGCTGGTGGGTGCGAACCAGTTGCAGCGACCAGCGTAGGTCCCCGGCGACCCTGCTCGGCGCCGGTCCGGATGGCAGCGAGGTGCGCAGTGGTGTCGTACCCTGCCCCCAGGCGTGTCAGACACCAACGACGGTGTCGTGAGGGAAGGAGCCCGCCATGGCTGGTCGGTCACGTCCAGCACGTCGATCCAGGCTGCTCATCGCGGTCGTTCTGACGCTCTGCGCGCTCGTGCCACTGGCGCCGACCGCTCGGGCCAGCTGTGTCGGACCGGTGCTGTCGGTGGGGGAGGAGCAGCGTACCGGCGCCGAGCAGTCACCCGCACCGGCCCGCGTCGACCGTACGGCACCGCTCACCGTCGCCGGGATCTGGTTCCACCACGGCTGCGAGGACACGGTCGGTTACGTCGGCTGCACTCGGGCAGCACCGTCCGACCCGGAGACCCCGATGAGTCAGGTGGTACTGACCCTCGAGCAGGGCGGGCGGACCTGGCAACTGGGCGTGGCGGACGCTGGCGACCGCGACAGCCAGTACGCGATCCGGTGGGAGGTGACGCTGCCGGACGATGTGGCGAGCGGGCCGGCCGAGCTGGTGGCCGACACGGCCCGACGCAGCATCGAGATCGTCGCGTAGCAGTCTTGCCGACCCTGGTCGCGAACAACCTTGACCGGCATGGACAGGTGGTGGCCCGCTGATGGCTGAGAAGCTGACCCGTACCGAGGTGGAGATGTTGTTGGTCGCGCACCACCGGTGGAACTACGAGCACGGCCCTGGCGGCCCGTTGACGCTGGCCGGAAGGGACCTCACCGGGGCCGACCTCCATGGTCTGGACCTCGGCGGGGTGCAGATGGGTGGGGCGCGGCTCGCCGGCGCAGACCTGAGCGACGTCGACCTTGTCCGTGCGGCGCTTGCCGGGGCCGACCTCACCGGTGCCCGGATGTCGGGTTGCGACCTGTACAAGGCAGAGGCGCAGGGTGCGAACCTCTCTCGCGCCGACCTCTCCGGTGCGCGACTGTTCAAGGCAGACTTCTACCGGGCGGACCTCTCCCGGGCGAACCTGGACGGCGCGGTGCTCATCGATGCCGAGTTCTTCGAGACGACCATGGTCGGTGCCTCGTTGCGCGGTGCCGAACTCACCGCGGTCTCATTCGGCGGCGGACCTCACTGCGGTGGATGCGACCGGAGCAGTCGGGTCCACCGAGGCGGATGCGACCACCGCCGGAGGAGTCGTCAGCGTCATCGACCGCCTGAACGATGCGGGGGCGCAGATGAGGGCGTTCAGCCCGGACGACTCCTTTGCGGCGGCCCGGACCTGGCTCGAGCACCACCGACCCGGTCACGCCAGCAAACGGGAACAGCAACCTCTCAGCGAGGACTGAGCGGATCGCCGTACCGCACCTGGGCCGCGGCGAGTCGATCGAGCAGCTCATCCCGTACGGAGGCAGCAGCCGGGTCGTCGGCGAGATCGACCATCTCCCAGGGATCATCGGCCAGGCAGAACAGTTGCACCCGGTCCCGGGTCGGATAGCTGATCACCTTGTGGGTCGCCGTACGCAGCCAGCGCTGTGACTGCTCACCCAACCCGTACGCCCCGTACAGCTCGGGCATCCCAACGGCCGAGCCGCGGACGATCCCTGCCAGCGAAGGAAACTCGACCGAGTCCGGCACCTCGGCGCCGACGAACTCGCCCAAGGTCGCCAGGATGCTGCCCGAGTAGACGAGGTCGTCACGGGTCTCGCCCTGGGGCACCCCGGGACCGGCGACGACCAGCGGGACGCGGATGCTGTGGTCGTAGCAACTCTGCTTGCCCAGCAGGCCGTGCTCGCCGAGGGCCAGACCGTGGTCCCCGGAGAAGACGACGATGGTGTCGTCGGTGAGGGCCAGCTCGTCCAGGGTGTCGAGGATCCGCCCGATCTGCGCGTCGGCGTGGCTGAGGATCGCGAAGTACTCGCGGCGGTGCAGTTGCACCGCCGCAGCGGTGCGCGGGAACGGGGCGAGCAGTTCGTCGCGGATGCCGAGGCTGCCATTGTCGAACGGATGTTCGCCCCAGCAGTTCGGTGGCACGATCACCGACGACGGGTCGTAGGCGTCCACGTACTCGGCGGGTGCCTGGCGCGGGTCGTGCGGGGCATGGAAGGCCACGTGCAGGAAGAACGGCTCGGTGCCGCCGCCGGCGGCATGCTCGTGCAGGAAGCCGACGGCGGCGTCCGCCCAACGCTGACTGGAGTGCTCGACGGTGCCGTCCTCCCGGGTGAGCCAGTGACCACCCAGGCTGGTGTCGGTCGGATCCCAGTGATTGCCGGGGGCGGGGCGATGGTACGGATCCGTCCCGGCCTCGGCGGTACCGGAGGACTCGAACATGCCACCAAGGTGGTGCGGCCCGACCACGTCGTAGTCGTCCAGCAGGGCTTCCTCGTTGTGCCACTTGCCGACGAAGCAACTCCGCAGCCCGGCGGTCCCCATCACCTGGGCCAACCGTGGAGTGTCGGGGAGGTGGCCTCGTACGTGGAACAGGTGCCGCCCCGAGAGCAGCATCTCGCGGGCCGGCAGACAGACCGCTCCCATGGTCGAACCCTGGTTGTGGGCATGGGTGAACTGCACGCCCCGGGCCCGGAGGCGATCCAGATGGGGTGTATGCACCTGGGGATCGTTCAGGGCCCAGTGGGTGCAGTCGTCCATGAAGACGAGCAGGACATTGGGTCTCGACACGTCGCTTCGCTCCTACTCGACTGGCAATGGGTGTCAGAACAGGCTCTGCTTGGCGACCCGACCGGCCAGCCAGTTCGCCACGAGGATGAGAACCAACGAGATCACGGACTTGAACAGGCCGACCGCGGTGGCGTAGGAGTACTGCGGGATCGCCGAGTTGAAGGCCACCTGGTACGAGTAGGTGTCGATCACCTGGGAGACCGGTGTGTTCAGTGGCGTCTGCATCAACAGCACCTTCTCGAAGCCGGTGCTGAGCAGCTGGCCCATGTTCAGGATCAGCAGGGTGATGGTCACCGGCAGGATTCCGGGCAGATCGATGTGCCAGATCCGGCGCAGGATGCCAGCACCGTCGACCCTGGCGGCCTCGTGCAGTTCGGGGTCGACCCCGGCCAGGGCGGCCAGGTAGATGATCGCCGAGAAGCCGAGGGTCTGCCACGCTCCCGACCAGACATAGGTGTGGGCAAACATGTCCGGCCCGAGGAAGTCGATGGGTTGCCCGGTGATCGCACGGATCGGGATGTTGATCACGCCGGTGTTCGGCGAGAACAACATCAAGATGATGCCGACCAGCACCACCACCGAGATGAAGTGCGGGGCGTAGGTGATCAACTGCACCGCCCGGCTGAACTTCGAGTTGCGCACATGGTTCAGCAGCAGGGCGAGGATGATCGGCAACGGGAACAGAGCGATCAACCCGTACAGGTTCAGCACCAGGGTGTTGCGCAGCACCGGCCAGAAGAGGTACGAGTTCAGGAACTGGTTGATGTACTTCATCCCCGCCCACGGACTGGCGGTGATTCCGGCGTTGATGTCGAAGTCCTTGAAGGCGAGCTGCAGTCCGTACATCGGCCAGTAGAGGAACAGGATGCAGTAGACGACCGGCGGCAGGAGCAGGACATAGATCTGCCAGGACCGCCGGATGCGGGTCCACAGTGACTGGTGGTGCAGGGCCTCGACGGTGTTCGAGGGCTGGGCCGAGCTCGTTCCTCGGGTCGTGGTGCTGGTCGTGGTCATTTCAGCGATCCGATCATGGCGCCCTTGACGAAGTGCTTCTGGACGAACGGGTAGGCGATCAACGGCGGGATCATCGCGATCACGATCATCGCGTACTTGAGCTTGTCGAACAGCTCACGTCGCTTGAGGATCTCGGTGACGTCGCCGCCGCCGATCATCGCGGGATCGATCTGGCTGTTGGCCAACAGCTGGCGCAGCACCAGTTGGATCGGCGCGAGCCCCAGGTCGTTGGTGTACAGGTAGGCCGAGAACCAGCCGTTCCACTGCGCCAGGCCGTAGAACAGCAGGTTGACCGCGATGATCGGCTTCGACAGGGGAATGGCCACCCGGAAGAAGAAGTGGAAGTCGTTCGCGCCGTCGACCCGGGCCGCCTCCAGCAACTCGTTCGGGATGCTCATCTTGTAGAAGGTGCGGGTGATGATCACGTTGAAGACACTCATCGCCCCGGGCAGCAACACCGCCCACCGGGTGTCGAGCAGGCCCAGCTGCTTGACGACGATGTAGGTGGGCACGATCCCGGCCGAGACCAGGGTGGGGATGAGGAAGAAGATCGTGATGACCCGTCGGAACGGGACGTCCTCCCGGCTGGCACCGTACCCGGCGAGGACCGTCAGAACGGTGCCGATCAGGGCTCCGCCGATCGTGTACACCACCGCGTTGCCGAACCCACTGAGCAGGTTGGGTGACTCCCACACCGTCGCATACGCATCGGTGTTGAATCCGACCGGCCACAGATAGACCTCTTGGTTCGCGATCGCCTCCGCGCTGGAGAACGATGCGCTGATCACGAATATCAGCGGGTACAGCACCATCAGGGTGAAGGTCACCAGGATGGCGGTGTTCACCACGTTGAAGGTACGGTCACCAGCCGTCTCCTTGATCTTCATGCACTCAACCTCTCGACCGCAGTCCTTGGGGGTTCCTCGTCAGCTGTGACAGCTCACTGCGGGCGTGAGTCGTACGCCTTCTGGTAGATGTCGACGTAGGCCTGCAGGTTCATGGCGGTGAAGCGGTCGAGGTAGGCGTTCCAGTCGGCGTCGTTGTTGGGATCGAGCTGCCCGAGCGAGAACTTGGCCAGGCTGACCTTGACCTCGTTGGTGATCGAGGTGTTCAGGTCGGCGGCCGCCGCCGAGTCCTCGGTGCTGAGGATGACCGGCGGCAACTGGCTGTCCTGCGGATAGGCGAACGGTTCATACTTCTTGCCGGCCTCGTACAGGCCTGCCTCGTAGGTGGGCGCCTTGGGGTCGACCTTCTCGGCGAGCCGGTAGTCCGACGACCGGTACATGACGGCGTACTGCGACCATCCGGTGCCGACCGGGGCCGGGAACAGCTTGCGACTGACCAGTGCCTGCTTGCCGTTGATGCCGACATCGCCCTTCTTGGCGTAGTCCCAGTTCTCGTGCTGGACGCCGCCGTAGGTCCACATCGCGGTGTCGAGGTCCATGATGTAGTCGGTCCACTGCACCAGGGCGCCCGGATCGGCGCACTTCTTGGTCACCTGCAAACCGTCGGTGGAGTAGCCGTAGTAGTTCCACCACGCGTACTGGACCCCACCGGGTCCCTTCAGCGGCGGGACGGCGACATAGTCACGCCATGGCGCGTCCAGGTCGAGATTGACCGGGTTGAAGAATGAACCCCACCAGTAGGCGCGGGTGAAGCCGATCAGGCCCTTGTTGCCGTTCTGCTGCAGCTCGGTGTCCTTCATGGTGAAGGTGGCCTGGGTGAGCGTGCCGTCCTTGCCCAGCTGGTTGAGGTACTTCAACGCCTCGCGCCACTCCGGCAGATTCGCGGTGAACTCGACCTTGCCTCCGTTGAGCCGTAGCCACGCCACGTTTCCGGGGAGCTGGTTGCCCGGATTGGCGAGGAAGGAGTTCATGAAGAACGTGTCCATCGGGGAGGACTCACTCGAGGCGAACGGCAGGAAGCCGGACTTGCCCGAGGGGTTCTTGTTCTTGAACTCCAGCAGCACCTGCCGTAGTTCCTCAGTGGTCGTCGGGATGTCCATGCCGACCTTGTCGAGATACTTCTTGTTCACCCAGGCGCGACCGGGCGAGCTGTTGCAGTGGTAGCAGTCGTTGACGCCGAGCATCGTGTACAACTTGCCGTCCGGGCTGGCCTTGAGACCACGCAGGTCGGGGTAGTCCGTCATCACCTTCTGCGTGATGGGGGAGTAGGTGTTGATGTAGTCGTCCAACGGCAGGAAGAGGCCCTGCTGCCCGTACAACGCGAGCTGCGCAGTGGTGAACGGGATGCCCATGAAGGCGTCGGGCAGGTCTCCGCCGGCCAGCATCGCGTTGATCTTGGTCATGTCGATGGTGCCGTCGGTGCCGCGGACCACCACCGGCACGAACTCGATCTTGATGCCGGTCCGCTTCTCGACCTCGGTGGTGGTCTTGTTGTTGTTCCAGTCGCCGACCACCTGGGCATCCTGGGCGACGACGATCCGGAACGTCTTGGTGCCGTCACCGAACGGCTTGCGGTCGTAGGCGTACGGGCCCACGTAGCCGTCGGCGAACAGCATGTCCGTCCGTGGCTCGGGCAGGGTCGCCTTCGGAACCGACTCCAGACCCGACGGCTTGCCGGGATCGTTGCCACCACCACCCGGTGCGCATCCGGCAATGCTGCCGCCAACGGCCGCTGTGCCGAGCCCGGCCAGTGTCGCCTGCAGGATGCGGCGACGGCTGAGGGGTGAGCTGTTCATGAGTGGGCTCCTTCGTCTCGCGTCTTTGCTGACCCGGCCCCGCCAGGTGATCCGAAGTCTTGCACGACTGTCCTCCGATGACTAGGGGTTCAGTGCCCGAAGTTTTTCTCGAGCCTTCTGACGCGGCTGAACCGCGACAGTAGTCCCACACAAGTCGAAAAGTCTGGCACCGACGTTCCAAGTACCGTTGACACGGTGGCCATGTCCTCCGATGATTGGTCTCCAGTGGCCCGATGGGTCAACCGACGCGGCGCCTCGATGGCTGTGCCGCCCGTAGCGCAGGAGCGTCATGACCGTGTCCCCCGTCCCGCCGGCCGCACCGCAGTACCGGATCACCGAGCTCGTCACGACCGACATTCGGTTCCCGACCTCGACCCTGCTCGACGGATCGGATGCGATGAATCCCGATCCGGACTACTCGGCAGCCCACGTCGAGATCCGCACCGACGCCCCCGACGGACTCACCGGCCAGGGGTTCGTCTTCACGATCGGGCGGGGCAACGATGTGCAGCTGGCTGCGATCGACGCGCTGGCTCCCCATCTGGTCGGACGCGAGCTGCAGGCAACCCTGGCTGACCTCGGCGCCGTCTCGGCCGACCTGGTCGGTGACAGCCAACTGCGGTGGCTCGGCCCGGAGAAGGGCGTGATGCACATGGCGATCGGTGCCGTGGTGAACGCCCTGTGGGACCTGCGAGCCAAGCAGGCCGGGCTCCCGCTGTGGGAGTTGCTCGCCGGCCTGTCACCCGAGGAACTCGCCGATCTGATCGACTACCGCTACCTGTCCGATGCCCTGACCCGCGACGAGGCGCTGACGATCCTGCGTGCTGCTGAGCCGGGGCGCGCGGAGCGCATCGCCGACCTGCGGGCCAATGGTTATCCGGCCTACACGACGACACCGGGATGGCTCGGATACTCCGACGAGAAGCTGGTCCGGCTGGCCCGGGAGGCTGTCGACAGCGGTTACGCCATGATCAAGTTGAAGGTCGGTGCCGACCTGGCCGACGACCGCCGCCGCATGGCGCTGGCGCGCTCGACCGTCGGCCCGGACATCCGGATCGCGACCGATGCCAACCAACGCTGGGATGTGGACGATGCGGTGACCTGGATGGCGAACCTGGCCGAGTTCGACCCGTACTGGATCGAGGAACCCACCAGCCCGGACGACATCCTGGGCCACGCTGCGATTCGGCAGCGACTCGCGCCGCTCAGGGTCGCCACCGGGGAGCACGTCCAGAACCGCGTCATCTTCAAGCAGATGTTGCAGGCGAGGTCGCTGGATGTCCTCCAACTCGACGCCACGAGGGTTGGGGGAGTCAACGAGAACCTGGCGATTCTCGTACTCGCAGCGAAGTTCGGTGTCCCGGTGTGCCCGCACGCCGGGGGTGTCGGACTGTGTGAGCTGGTCCAACACTTCGCCATGTTCGACTTCGTGGCGGTGTCTGGCACCCGGGAGGGGCGCGCGATCGAGTTCGCCGATCATCTCCACGAGCACTTCGTGCATCCGGCTCGCGTTGTCGGCGGCCGCTACCTTGCGCCGACCGCGCCAGGGTTCTCGGCGGACTTCCGTGGCGACGTGGTCGCCGAGTTCGGTTTCCCCGGCGGCAGAACCTGGCGTGACACCGATGGCTGAGACCGTCGCGCCGAGTGCTGTCACTGACACTGCGATCGGCCGCATCAAGGAGATGATCCTGTCCGGGGAGCTCGCCCCCGGAGACCGGCTGCCGCCGGAAGCTGTCCTGGCCGAACGTCTCGGACTGTCGCGCAACTCGCTCCGCGAGGCCGTCAAGGGCCTGTCATTGATGGGCGTCCTCGACGTCCGGCAGGGGAACGGGACCTACGTCACCAGCCTGCAGCCGGGGTTGCTGCTCGGTGCCATGGAGTTCGTGGTCGACTTCCACCGCGACGACACGGTGCTCCAGTTCCTCGAGGTGCGCCGCATCCTCGAACCGGCAGCGACCGCCATGGCGGCGACCCGGATGACCGATGCCGACCTGGCCGCCGTGGAAGCTCATCTTGCCGCGTTGCCGCCTGAGCCGAGTGTCGAGGAGCTGGTGACCTCCGACCTGGAGTTCCACCGCATGATCGTGCAGGGATCGGGCAACCAGGTGTTGGCGTCCTTGATCGACAGCTTGTCCGGCCCGATCCACCGAGCACGCACCTGGCGGGGAAACGTGGACGCCGGGGCATGGGCCCGAACCGTCCGGGAGCACGACGCGATCTTCCAGGCGCTGTGCTCCCGGACGCCCCCGGTCGCCCATGCCGCAGCGATCGTCCACATCGCCGGCGTGGAGCAGTGGCTCCGCGAGTTCGGTTGACGTTCCCCGACAGGTTCTGCGCTCAGTCCTGTCGTACGAAGTAGATCCGGTCGAAGTACAGGTACGGAACGGCCGGATTCCTTCCCGTGAAGTAGATGTAGGTGTAGCCGGCCTCGTAGTTCAGGTCGAACGGAACCTCGATCTCGTGGTACTCGCCGTCAAGGAACTCTGACACCGGATGCACCTGCTCCGGCTGGCCAGCCGACGAGGGTGGCGTCGGGTAGAGCCCGTAGGCCAACGCCGGTCGCGTCGGGTCGGCGCCGGTGGCGACGTCGGCGCGGACGCTCGCGTACAGCCGCCAGGTCCCTGACGTCGGCACCTGGCTCAGACTCACCTGGACGCCCCAGGTCTCCCGGCTGCCGTCGAGCCGCGCGGCGCCCTTGTCATCGGCCTTCGCATCGAAGACCCGCGTGCCCATCGTCGGATACAGCCAGATCGCGGGATCGTCGAGGATCTCGTACTTGCTGGAATCCAGTCCGACGCAGGCGGGCGGCAGCGCCGATCCGGCCGTCCGCGCGATCGCGTACGAATCGGCCAACTTCGCCGGGGTGGCGACCTCGTAGATGCTGACCTGCGTCATGCCGCTGGCAGCGAGTGCAGCCTTCTGGCGTTCCAGCCTCGCTGCCTTGTCCACGTCCCAGGTGACTCCGGCTTCGGTCGCCTCGGCCTCGAGTTTCGCCGCCCGCAGCAGGATGGGGTGATCGATCACGATTCGGGCAAGTTGGACGTGCCGGCCGTACAGACTGTCGGCCGGCACGGCGGCCACGGCCTGGGCCATCAGGACGTCGCAGTCGTGGAGTACCTGCCAGGTGAGGAAGCGCGTCCCGACCGAGGTGCGCTGGATGTGGAACGGATCGGACACGGCCTCCCGCGCCGCACGAAGTCGCCTCAGGACCGCCAGCACCTGCGGTCCGGCCGGCCCGTAGTACCCGTGGCAGAACTCGGCGATCAGTGCATCCGGGTCGAGCGAAGGGTCCCAGAGCAGGCGTCCGATGACCCACTGCTTCAGTGCTTTGAAGCTCACTCCGTGAGAGGCGTCGGTGAACATGCACTCGCCGAAGTAGCCGTCGTACGAGGCCCGCGTTGCCATCTGCTGCACGGTCGTGCCGTGCGCCCACCAGTCCGGGAGTGGTAGCAGGTAGTCCATGGTGGTGTAGTGGTAGTCCCACATCAGCAGCTGGTCCGACATCGTTGCCCAACCGTCCATCTGGGCCCCGGAATCGGCGTTGAACCCGCCGAACATCGGGGCTCCGAAGTCGGCGAAGATCGGTGCTGTGCTCACCACCACGTTGTCCTCGACCGTCATCGCGGTGGGTGGCTTGAGTGCCCACATGTAGGCCTGGGTCTCGAGCCGGGCAGCCGGATTCCATGCCTTCAGCTGCCGGGCGACATCGTTGACCAGGTCGAGCATCGGGGCGGACAGCGCGTTGCCGTGCGCCGCAGCGAAGCTGGCCGACGCGGCATCGGGTTGGTCGTACTGTGCGTCGTTCATGTGGAACGGGTGGGACGCGTCGCCGCTGGCGTCGATCCGCGCCTGGATCTTGGCACGGAGGGAGGTGACGGCTGCCGTCCTGGTCTCCTCCTTCATGAACAGGAGCTGGTTGCTGTTCCACAGCGTCTGGTCGGTGACGATCTCCTTGAACTGGCCGGGGTTGATGCCCGGCCACCAGGTCGACCAGGTGTCGAGGCCGGGGACCGGGTCGACGCCGCGGTCGCGGGTTTCGTAGCCGCGCCGTCCGTTCTGCAGGTTGCGGTGGCGCCATGCGTACTGCCGCACGCCGTCCGAGGTCAGGAACTCTCGATGGGCGAACCGCGGGTGATGGTCTCCGGCGAACAGGGTCTCGTCCAGGACCAGGGGCTGCCCGGTCCGGTCCGGCACATGGGTCGTGTCGGGGGCGTACCAGCGGATGCCCAGGAGCCGATCGAGGACCCAGTACGCGCCGTAGAGCGTGCCACGTGGCGACACCCCGGCGATGAGGATGTCGCCCAGCCGGGAGCGCAAGGAGAAGCCGTCGCGTTCGGGATCCTCAGCGGGCAAGGGATCTGAGGCGGTGAGTCGGTCGTTGGAGGCCCATGGGTTGAGCCGCCCGAGCGCGATCACCTTTGCCCCCGGCGGCACCGCATCGGGAGCAACGACGGGGAAGGTCGCACCGGTGAGTTGGTGCAGGTGGTCGGCCAGGTCGGTGGCCGCGTACTGCACCACCGGCCCCTCGGTCGTACCGACGACGATCACGTACGGCGAGGTGCCGTTGGCCGCGAGGGCGATGCTGCGCCGGCGTGGGGTGGCCGCCGCGTCGAGGGTGGGGCCGAGCAGGGCGGCACCACTGAGGGCGGCAGTGCCGGCCAGGATCCGGCGACGACCGATCAGGGATGGTGGGGTGGGCATGGTCGGGAACTCCTCGTGTCTCATTGGCCGCCACATTGCAGCCCTATTAAGGACTATTGTGAGTCTTGCGGCAATCTGTCAAGGGTTGACGAGAGATCGGTCTCTCCTCGGGCAAAGTGGTCATTTCGGCCTAAGTGATGCGACGGATGGGCCGTAATGCCATCCGTGGCGGGCAGCACTGTCCTCGGATCCCCCGATGGGGCGCGCGCTCCTCTAGGCTCGGGCGATGAGCTGGGACGTGATCATCATGCGTCTGCCTGCGGAGATCCGTAGCTATGACGATCTTGGAGCCGCGCCGGGGAACCTCCTGCTTCCCCTCGGTGCTCCCCAGCAGGTGCGCCAGCAGGTGTCAGAGGTGTTCGGCGGGACGGACTGGACAGACCCGGCCTGGGGAACGTGGCGCGGCGAGGAAGGGTCGATCGAGTTCGGTCTCGAGGGAGACCGCGAGGACGAGGTGGAGAGTCTCATGCTGCACGTCCGGGCAGAGGAGGCCGTGGCAGCCCGCATCCTGTCGCTCGCCGAGCGTCACGGATGGCGAGCCCTTGACACAACCACCTGTGAGTTCCTGGCTGGTCAGCAGCCTGCCCTTGGTCTGTCGCGCTGGCGCGCCTTCCGTGACCGTGTGCTCAGGCGTGGCGAGTCATGAAGACAGACCCCTCCCAGCGGTCCATCGCACCGCGACCGATGGTCGGCCGCCGTCACCAGGCGTAGGCCTCCGGTGCCGGACCGCCCGGCCCGGGAAAGATCTCGTCGATCTGTGCCAGCACGTCCTTGGTGAGCCTGATCTTGAGCGCGCGGACCGCCCCGTCGAGCTGCTCCATGGTGCGCGGGCCGATGATCGGTCCGGTGACGCCCTCTCGTGTGAGCTGCCAGGCCAGGGCGACATCGCCGGGATTGTGCCCGAGGTCCTTGCACAACTTCTCCCACCGTGTCAGTTGAGGCTTCAGCTCGCTGAGCCGATCCTGGTTGCGTTGTGCGGAACGTCGCCCCTCCTTGGCCTTGGCGACAGCGCCGGCCAGCAGGCCACCCTCCAGTGGCGACCAGGTGATCACGCCGACCCCGTACGCCTGCGCCGCCGGGAGCACCTCGAGTTCGATGTCGCGGGTCAGCAGGCTGTACTTCGACTGCTCGCTGACCAGTCCGAGGCTGTGGCGGCGACGGGCCGCCTCGCAGGCCTGGGCGAGGTGCCAGCCGGCGAAGTTGGACGAACCGACGTACAGGATCTTGCCTGCGGTGACCAGTTGGTCCATCGCCTGCCACAGCTCGTCCCACGGCACGGTGCGGTCGATGTGGTGCATCTGGTACAGGTCGAGATGGTCAGTCTGCAGGCGGCGCAAGGAGTCCTCGACGGCGCGACGGATGTGCTTGGCGTTGACGCCCCTGCCGTTGGGATGATCGGCCATCTGCCCGAAGACCTTCGTCGCCAGGACGACCTCGTCCCGTTTCCCTGACTGCTGCAGCCAGCGCCCGACGATCTCCTCGGTTCGTCCGGCATGGCCGGCGCCGCCGTACCGATTGGCCGTGTCGAAGAAGTTGATGCCGTGCTCGATCGCCGCATCCATGATCGAGAAGCTGTCGGCCTCGGTGGTCTCCGGGCCGAAGTTCATCGTTCCCAGCACCAACCGGGACACCGTGACCCCGGTCCTGCCCAACTGCGTGTAGTCCATGTCCGTGGCCTCCTGAGTGGCGCTCGTGCTGTCCGCCCACTGCACATCGTCGCACGCCTGCCCATGGCTGTCGCCCTGGGGAGCGTCCCGGCCCGCCGGCGGTAGGCTCGACGCCGGTCCGCGGCCACACCCGTGCCCGGGCCGCACGAATGTCGTACGAGGTCCGCCGTAGAGGGGTGGGCGAACGAGGAGGAGCGATGGGCGCGATCCGCGTCGCCGTGGCCGGTGTCGGAAACTGTGCGAGCTCGCTGGTCCAGGGCGTGCACTTCTACTCCGATGCCGATCCGAACGAGACGGTGCCCGGACTGATGCACGTCCGCTTCGGCGACTACCACGTCGGTGACGTGGAGTTCGTGGCGGCCTTCGACGTCGACGACGTCAAGGTGGGCAAGGATCTGGCCGAGGCGATCAACGCCTCGCAGAACAACACGATCCGGATCTGTGACGTGCCGACGCTCGGCGTCGAGGTGCAGCGCGGTCCCACCCTGGACGGGCTCGGCCGCTACTACCGCGAGACCATCGACGAGTCCTCGGCTGATCCGGTGGACGTGGTCCAGGTGCTCAAGGACACCGGCGCCGACGTGCTGGTGTCGTACCTGCCGGTCGGGTCCGAGGAGGCCGACAAGTTCTACGCCCAGTGCGCGATCGACGCCGGTGTCGCCTTCGTGAACGCCTTGCCGGTGTTCATCGCCAGCGATCCCGAGTGGGCCGAGAAGTTCACTGCTGCCGGTGTCCCGATCGTTGGTGACGACATCAAGTCCCAGGTGGGTGCGACCATCACCCACCGGGTGCTCGCCAAGCTGTTCGAGGATCGCGGTGTGGTCGTCGATCGTACGTACCAGCTGAACGTCGGCGGCAACATGGACTTCAAGAACATGCTGGAGCGGGATCGTCTGGAGTCCAAGAAGATCTCCAAGACCCAGTCGGTCACCTCGAACCTGGTGCACGAACTGGGGGATCGCAACGTGCACATCGGCCCGAGCGACTACGTGCAGTGGCTGGACGACCGCAAGTGGGCCTACGTACGGATCGAGGGCCGGGCCTTCGGCAACGTGCCGCTCAACCTGGAGTACAAGCTCGAGGTGTGGGACTCGCCCAACTCGGCGGGCATCATCATCGACGCGATCCGAGCGGCCAAGATCGCCAAGGACCGCGGTATCGGTGGCCCGCTGCTCGCAGCCAGCTCCTACCTGATGAAGTCGCCGCCGGAGCAGCGGCCTGATGATCTTGGCCGGGCTCGGCTGGAGGCGTTCATCGCGGGGGACGAACCCCGCTGAGTTCACCGCTCGTCGAGTGGGGGAGCGCAGCGACGTGTCGAGACCTGTTGCGACACCTCGCTGCGCGTCGGTGGGAGGTCCGTCACGTGGGCGATCTGTGTCCACGCATGGCCAATCTGTGCGTGACCCTGTTTCGTCTCTTGACGGCTGGTGGCCACGTGGCAGCATCAGATCGTGACGGTCCCTGATGATCGGCAAACGGGCCCTGATGACCGGCAACATGCGGGAGATCAGGCACCCGCGGAGCCGAATCGCTGGCTGGGTAATGTTGGGCCGCACGCAGGACTTCCCCACATATCTCCCGATCCGGCCCGGCTCGTTCGCCCGACGCGTCACCCCGAACGCTTCTACGCCTATCGCACTTCCGTCGGCACCACACCGGCGCACTTCCACAGGCTGGCAGAGATCATGTTGGTGCGCGACGGCTGCGGGACAGTACGCATCGGGGCTCATCAGTACCTGATCTCCCGCGACTCGCTGGTCCTGGCCATGCCCAACACGCCACACCACCAGATGACGGACAACTCGATCGAGAAGTTCGTCTGCATGTTCGACATGGGCCTGGTGGAACCGTTGCTGTCCCGTGACCAGGTGCGGGGTCACCTTCGACAGTTGGGATCCAGATACCCGGCCGCCGTTGAGCTGACCCCCTCCGACGCGCTCGACGCCGAGTCGATGTTCGAGTGGCTGTGCATCGAGCACTCAAGGACGCGGCTCGGCCGGGGCACGGTGGTCGCGGGCGTGCTGGGCCATCTGATGGTGCAGCTCCTGCGCCAGTCCACCGTGTCGGTGTCCTCGGCGGCCTCCGAACCGGTGGAGGAGTTCCGAGACGACTTCGAACGAGTGGTGGCCCATCTCCACGAGCACTTCACCGAACCCATCAACCGCAGGAGCGTCGCGAGGTCGCTCGGGATGCGCCCCGAGTACGTCAGCCGTGCCTTCGGTCGTGTCAACGGCGGCGAGTCCTTCGCCGGGTACTTGACGAGCCTGCGACTTGGCCATGCAGCTGAACTGTTGCAGAGCACGATTCTGAGCGCCAACGAGATCGCACGCCTCAGCGGCTTCCACTCCTACCGGACCTTCGCCCGTGCCTTCCGCAGCCGGCACGGGCTCAGCCCGTCAGCCTTCAGAAAGGCGACCGCGGCGGCCTGAGCCGGAGGCGGTCACGGTGCGCCGACAGTGCTCCGTGCCGCAGCGTCGAGCAGGCTGTCGCGTTCGGGTGCGGTGACCAGTCCGGTACGGAGCCAACTGCGGGTGGCCGCGGTCAACGCGTTGACGAAGGCCCGGTGGCTTCCCCAGGTCCGGTTGTCGGGCACCTGGTCGGCCAAGGTCTGCCCTGCGAGAGCGAATCGGTTCCTGACGCCCGAATCCTGGTCTCCCACCCACACCGTGGGGCGCAGATCAATTGGGCGTGCGGCCGCTGTGGCGGGCGCGTGGACCGCAAGATCGGTCAGGTTCGCCTGTCCGTCCGGCCGATACAACAGGTAGATCCGGTCGTCGGCACCCAGGTAGGCCTTGTCCGTGCCCGTCTCCTTGATCACGGTCGAGGTCATCGCCAGTGGATCCACGTCCAGCAGTCGTCCCTGGCAGGTCACGTAGAGGTGGCCGTTGGGGTGCCATACCATCTCGCCCTGGCCGTACCCTGCGGATCCGGAGAACAGGGCAAGGGTTGCCACCGCCGTGGCGGTTGCCTGGTCGAACACGAAGAGCGTGCTGTCGGCGAGACCCCACAAGCGGCCGTCCGGTCCGAGCGACAACTCGTTGATCGCTCCGGCACCGGGAACCGGCACGTACTCGGCCTGCTTCGCGCCGGTCACCGGATCGAAGCGGAACAGCACTGCCTGGGTGGCCACCGGGGTGGTCCCGGTGCCGCCGGAGATCGACGAGCCGCCCCAGCCGGTCGTGCCGTCCACGAGTACCGACGCGATGGTCTGGTCAGCGACGATGTTGCGGTGCACCTGGAAGCTTTCGTCGGTGAGGTCGAGGATGGTGAGCGCGCCACCCAGCTGCCCGTAGTTCGGATTGCTGCCAATGTAGAGCCGCTCGCCGGTAGCGACGACGGAGACCAGACGGAGTTGCTGGTGGTTGGTCAGCAGATCCGCGACGGTACGGGGATTGGTCGCCGACTCGGGCTGTGCCGGATCCCACACCTTGACGGTCCCGGTCGGGTAGACGCCCATCCACACCTTGCCGTCGTGCCAGGTCCAGGCCTCGACCTGGCCGTAGCGCGGGCCGGGCGTGAAGGTCGCCGTGGCGATGTCGTACGCGGTCGACGAACCGTTGAGGTTCGCGCAGGTGTAGACCTTCCCGGCATACGGCGTCCCTGCCCGGCCCGGGAGGATCTGGATCATCGGTGAGGGCACCCAGGCAAAAGGGGCCCGCCAGACCTCGACGGTGGCAGCCACCGGATTGAACTGGTAGGCGTCACCGGTGTAGTTGCCGGCGACACCGACGAGCAGGTCCCGACCACTGCCGTCGACGATCCAGTCCAGCGACATCGCGCCGCCGGTCACCGTCAGCGGTGCGCCGTTCGCGTCACGAAGGACGGAGAAGGTGAGTGTGGCCAGGTCGAGCACCCCGAGGTTGTGGTTGCCGTCGGTGTAGTACGACTTTCCGTTGCGAGGCTGGGAAAGGTGGCGCGACAGCGCCGAGAAGGTCGGCACCTGAGCGCCGGTGTCCCCGTTCGTGAAGGATTTCTGGGCACCGGTCACCGGGTCGACGGCGTACACCGCGCGGCCGACGGCGGCGAGCACCGTACCGCCGAGGTAGCTGATCTCGGTGAACCCGGTGCCACTGGTGACGGTGGGCGTGACATCGGTCCGCGTCCCCGTGGCGAGGTCGATCCTGATCAGGTTCGCGACCGGGGTGAACAGGCCCGCGAAGAGCAGGCCGTGGTCGCCGTCATGGGCGAGGGATCGCACGTACTTCTGGACAGTGGTGAGCGATCCGAAGTCGGTGAACTGATTGGTGGCGGGGTCATACTCCACGACCTTGGCGTACGGATAGGTGCCGGCGTAGACCTTGCCGTCCTTGCCCGGGGTCACCCCGTACAGGTAGGTCACGCCAGCCGCCGCCTGGCCCAGGTCGCTCACCACACCACTGGCAGGCTGGAAGCGGTACAGATGTCCGTTCGAGTACGCGCCGACGTAGATGCTGCCGTCAGTGGCACGGGCCATGGCCCAGGAACCGGAGGCGCCGGGCAGTGCGACATCGACCTCAAGCTCGCGTGTGACGAGATTGACGCCATTGAGGCGGGCGTTCTCCCCGGCTGGTACGGAGAACAGCAGTGGTTGCCCCTGCGCATTGTGGCCAACCACGCCTCGCATCAGCGTCATGGCGGTGACAGCAGGTCCGAGATCGGTGAACGTGCCGCCGGGCACAGATTCTGGTTGTCCTGCTGCCCAGGCGCTGTCGGGGGTGGACCATGCCGCCACTCCACCGGCCGCAGCCGATGCCAGTAGGGACCAGCCCAGCAGTTGGCGTCGTCCCAGGGTGGGCCGAGAGGACCTGACCAGTGCACTCATCGTTGTCTCCTTCTCCGCCGGCGACCGTGCCGGCCTGGGTCATGGCAGTCCGCTCGGGGGGACTGTCTCCGCCCATCGAACTGGTCGGCCGAGGAGTGCTGGTGGACAGCGGGTGACCCGGTGAGGCCACTTTGTGCATCGCCAGTCCTGTTGGACGACGGGTTGCTCAACCGGGCCGGAACGGTCTCGCTGCTTGTCGCCATCGGTGCCTCCCGGGCTGATCTCCTACGATGGCGGCACGACGCTACCCCCACGACGGTGGCACGACGCAGGAGGTGAATCGGGTGGCTTTCGCCATTCCCGAGGTTCCGGGCGGCATCATCGACGTCCACGTCCACGCCGGACAGCAGTTCTCCGGAACGCGCCATCCCGATGACTTTCTCGGTGATCTTGCCGCGGACGCTCGCCGTTGCGGCATCTCGCGGCTCTGCACCTCCGTGCTGGGCCACAACGGCTACACCGCCAATCCGACGGTCGCTGAACTCGACTCCGCGAACGCCCAGGCAGCGGCGGCAGTGGAGCGCGACCCGATCTATGCCGGAGTGGTGTTCTGCTCCCCGGAGCACCCGGACGAGTCGGTCGAGCACATGCGCCGGCTGATCGCCGAAGGGCCGTTCGTGGGGGTGAAGCTGTGGATTGCGCGCAAGGCCAGCGACCCGGCACTTGACCCGATCGTCGCGTACGCCGGCGAACTCGGTGTACCGGTGCTGCAGCACGCCTGGTACAAGACGGTCGGACAGCTGCCGGGGGAGTCGACCCCGGCCGATGTTGCCGACCTCGCACGACGCCATCCCGGCACCACCATCCAGATGGCGCACCTGTCGGGCTGTGGCGAGCGCGGCGTGCTGGACGTGGCCCCGTACCCCAATGTCGTCGTGGACACCTGTGGTGGCGATCCGGAATCGGGGATGGTCAGGTTTGCCATCGACGTGCTCGGCCCGGAACGAGTGTTGTTCGGTTCGGATGCCCCCGGCCGCGACTTCGCGGTGCAACTGAGCCGGGTGCTCGCCGAGGACCTCGACCCCGAGACCCTGAATGCCGTGCTGGCCGGCAACGCCCGGCGGATCTACACCCGGTTGGGGGCGGCATGATCGACGTGTCCTGTTTCGTCGGACCTTGGCCGTTCCGCACGTTGTCCCTGGCCGAGCCGGAGGTCTTGCGCGACCGACTGGTCGCCAACGGGATCACCCGAGCGCTGGTCTCGCCGCTCGGGGCGGTGCTGCAACGGAGTGCCCAGGTCGCGAACCGTGAGCTGGCTGCTCGTGTCGCTGGCGACGAGGTGTTCGCCTTCGTACCCGTGGTGAATCCGGCCCAGGGCGAGGCGCTGGCCGAGCTTGATGCGTACCCGGATTCTCCCGCCGTACGGCTGCTGCCCGGCCCGCACGGCTACGCCTTGGACGATCCGGCGGTGGTCGAGTTCGTCCGGGCGGCAGGTGATCGCGGCCGTACGGTGATCGTCCAGGTCCGGATGATCGACGTACGGATGGCACACCCCGATGTGGTGCACCGCGAGCTCACGGCTGACGAGGTACGAGGCCTGGCGGCGGCCTGCCCGAAGACCAGCATCGTGGTGGCGGGTGCCCGCCCGGCCGAGCTGGCGGCAATCTTCGCCGAGCCGCGTTCGGAGCGCCTGTGGTGCGAGCTGTCGCACTGCGAGCAGCCCGATGTGGTACGGAACCTGATCAACTCCGTGGGTGTCGATCGGCTGCTGTGCGGCACCCATGCCCCGGTGCATGTCGTCGAGGCACTGCCGGCCAAGCTGTTCTCTGCCGACCTGTCCGCAGAGCATCAGGAGGCCCTGGCCCGGGGCAATGCGAGGGCTGCCGGGCTCCTGGGGTAGAGTGGCTCCTTGAGCAGCCCGGGCCTCCTGTGACTGCTGCGTCGTAGCGCTTCCCACCTGGACACCACAGGTGATGACCTTCTGCGGCGACTGATCGCGGCACACCTGCCGCGCTCGCCGATTCGGACGACCCGTACCAGGGCTGTCCTGTGACCTGAGAAAGACTCATGACCCAGACCTTCGCCGATTTCGGCGTGCCTGCCCTGCTCGTGTCCGCGCTGAAGCGCATGGATCGCGAGACCCCGTTCCCGATCCAGGCCGACACCCTGCCCGACACCCTTGCGGGCAAGGATGTGCTGGGCCGCGGCCGCACCGGCTCGGGCAAGACCCTCGCCTTCGCCATCCCGCTGGTCGCGCGGCTGATGGCTCGGACGGAACGCTCGTATCGGGGGTCCAAGGGGGTCGCCCCCCTTGCTCGAAACAGAAAGCCACGGGGACTGGTGCTCGCACCGACCCGCGAGCTGGCCACCCAGATCGCCAACACCGTGGCACCGCTGGCCGAGGCCGCCGGGCTGCGGGTCACCACCGTCTTCGGCGGTGTCGCCCAGGGGCCGCAGGCCACCGCCTTCCGCAACGGGGTCGACATCGTCATCGCCTGCCCGGGGCGGCTGGATGACCTGATGAAGCAGCGGATCGCTGACCTGTCGTTCATCGAGATCACGGTGCTCGACGAGGCTGATCACATGGCCGATCTCGGCTTCCTCCCGGTGGTCAGCCGGATCCTCGACCAGACGCCGCGGGACGCGCAGCGGCTGCTGTTCTCGGCGACCCTGGACAACGGGGTCGACAAGCTGGTCAAGAAGTACTTGACCCGGCCGGTGACCCATGCCGTCGACGAGGCCACCTCGCCGGTCGCGACGATGACCCATCACCTGTTCGAGGTCGCCTCAGCCGACAAGACCGCGGTGGTGCAGCAGCTGGCGTCCGGCCGTGGCCGGCGGATCCTGTTCACCCGGACCAAGCACCACGCCAAGAAGCTGGCCCGCCAGCTCACCACGGCGGGGATCCCGGCCGTCGACCTGCACGGCAACCTGTCCCAGAACGCTCGGGACCGCAACCTCGCCGCCTTCTCCGACGGTGGGGTCCGGGTCCTGGTGGCGACCGATGTCGCTGCCCGCGGGGTGCACGTCGACGACGTCGAACTGGTCGTCCATGTCGACCCGCCGGTCGAGCACAAGGCGTACCTGCACCGTTCGGGCCGTACGGCTCGGGCTGGCAGCGCGGGCGCCGTCGCGACGGTGATGCTGCCCGAGCAGCGACGCGACACCCTTGCCCTGCTGCGGAAGGCGGCCATCACGGTCCAGCCGCAGCGGGTCACCCCGGACTCGCCCGAGACCGCGACACTGGTCGGAGATCCGGCCCCCTTCGTGGCACCGTCGGCACCCGCACCGGCAACCCAGGGCAACGGCTCCGCCCCGCGGGGGTCGTCCCGCGGTCCTCGTCGATCCGGGCAGCGCTCGGCCGCCACGGGTGGCGGCCGTGCTGGGTCGCGTTCCCAGGGCGGCAGCCGCAGCCAGAATGGTGGCGGGCCCCGCAACCAGCACAAGGATTCCGGCCCGTCAACGAGCCGGAGCCGCAGCACCGACGAGCGTGGGACTGCTCGTACCGGTGGCAGCCGTCGCGGCGGTGGTCGGCGCCGTGGTCCGGTCGGTGGCTCCGCGAGTCGCTGACCACCCCGTACGATCTCAGGCATGAGCGAGAGCGGTCTGCAGGCAGCCCAGGACAAGATGCGTGCGGCCGGGGTGAGCCCGGCCGCGATCGACGTGTTCAGCCACTACTACGGGCAACTGGAGCAGGGGGCGACCGGGCTGATCCCCGAAGACACCATCGAGCCGCTGCTCGAGGTGCCGCAACTGTCCGACGTCACGATCAGTGAGGCCGATGCGGCAGACGCACTGGACCGCACGGTGGTGATCAAGCTCAACGGGGGTCTGGGCACCTCGATGGGCATGGACAAGGCGAAGTCACTGCTGCCGGTGCGGGACGGCAAGACCTTCCTCGACCTGATCGTGGACCAGGTACGGCTGGCCCGCAAGGCGACCGGGGCTCGCCTGCCGCTGGTGTTCATGAACTCCTTCCGTACGCAGGCCGACACCCTGGCCGCGCTGGAGGCGTACCAGGACCTGGCGGTTCCCGGTGTGCCCTTGGACTTCCTGCAGAACTCGGAACCGAAGCTGCTGGCCAGCGACCTCACCCCGGTGTCGTGGCCGGCCGACCCGACCCTGGAGTGGTGCCCGCCAGGACACGGTGACATCTACACCGCCCTGGAGGGTTCAGGGCTGCTGGACACCCTGCTGGCACAAGGATTCCGCTATGCCTCGGTCTCGAACTCCGACAACCTGGGCGCGGCGCCGAACGCCGACATTGCGGGATGGTTCGCAGCGAGCGGCGCGCCGTACGCCGCCGAACTGTGCCGCCGCACGGCCAACGACCGCAAGGGCGGTCATCTGGCCGTACGGAAGTCTGATGGTCAGTTGATCCTGCGTGACACCGCGCAGACGCCGGAGGACGAGATGCACTTCTTCACCGACGAGCATCGCCATCCCTATTTCCACACCAACAACCTGTGGTTCGACCTGCAGGTGCTGCACGACACGCTCCGGGCCAGGGACTCGGTGCTCGGCCTGCCATTGATCAAGAACGTGAAGACGGTCGACCCGTCGGACTCGTCGTCACCGGAGGTGATCCAGATCGAGACTGCCATGGGGGCAGCGATCGAGGTGTTCAGCGGTGCGACGGCGATCGCGGTCGGCCGGGACCGCTTCCTTCCGGTGAAGACGACCAATGAACTCTTGCTGTTGCGTTCCGACGTGTACGAGATCGACGTTGCAGGACGGCTCGCCCAGGTGGCGGACAGGGTCGCCACGGTCGACCTGGACTCCAAGCACTACAAGAAGATCAGCGATTTCGATCGCCGTTTCGCCGCTGGTGCCCCCAGCCTGCGCGGCGCCACCTCGTTGACCGTGAAGGGGGACTGGACCTTCGGGGCCGATGTCGTGGTGCGTGGCGCGGCCACGGTCGAGGGTGAGGGCGGGGAGATCCCGGCCGGCTCGACCCTCGACCCGGGGCACGCCTCAGATGATGTCGCGCCCCTCGCGCCGTGACCGCGCCCACTCCTTGAAGAAGGCGACGGTGATCACCACGAGCACGCCCAGGGCGATCAGGGGCCAGATCAACACATAGGCCGACAGGGCAATGGTCTCCATGGGTTCTTTCCTCTCCTCAGGGGGTCGGGTCGAGATCGCGTGACCGAGACGCCGCTGCTGCGCTCGCCGCCTGGGGGTCGGTGTCGTCGTCGTGCTCGGTCGCATAGTCGCCGGTGCGCCGGGCAATCTCGCCGAAGTCGAACTGGTGGGACGAACGCACCGACATCGCCCAGCAGACCACGGCGCTCACCGCGTACGCGACCAGTGATCCGCTCAGGGTCGCGTACTGGTGCAGGAAGCCGATCACGAACGGAGCCGAGGCAACGGCGGCGACACCGCCGATGACCAGGGCCGGGCGCAGGCCGAAGAAGCCGAACGCCATCAGCCCCAGCACCACCCCGATCCCGATCACCGACAAGATGTCCACCACGATCCCGACGGGGCCGACCATCGGGATCACGCCGAAACGGACCGGGATGAAGACGGCGAGCGCGACCACCACCGAAACGGTGAACGCCTTGTTGGTGACCTTCTTCCAGTAGAAGCTCGCGATGACCGGGAAGACGAGGGCACCCCAGAGCGCGCCGACGAAGACCAGCAGGTCAAGGATGTTGAGTTGGAAGCTGGCGAAGATGACCGCGAGTGCAGTGGCCACGACCATCGTCAGCCTGCCGATCAGCAACATGGTCGTCGGCTTGGCCTTCGCCTTGCCGGCCACGTTCTGGCCGTACACATCGGTCATCACGATGGACGACAGTGCCGCCAGGTCGGAGTCTGCGGTCGACGACAGGGCGCCGATGATCATGATGAAGAACAGCGCGAGCAGCCCGATCGGTAGGTATTGTGCGGCCATCTGTGGGATCAGGTTGTTGACATCCCCGCCGACGGGCTCGACACCGAGGTAGAGGGCGAGCACGCCGAGCATCCCGACGCCGATCACCATCGACCCGTACCCGATCGTGGCGGTCACGAAGGTTGGCCGGATCAGGGTGGACTTGACGGCAAACAGTCGCTGCGCGATCGTCTGGTTGCCGATCGCGTAGGCCAGCACAGCGGCGATGTAGGGGGCTCCCTGGTTGAGGAATGCCTCACTGGAGAAGAAGTTTCCCTGTTCTGGTGTGAGATTGGCTGCTCCGCTCTCGAACGCTGCGGGGAACCCGGCGGCAAAGAAGATCGCGGGCACGATCACAGCGACTGCACCGAGCATCGCCACCACCTGGATGAAATCGGTCAGCACAGAGGTGCGGAACCCGGACCACAAGGTGTACAGCAGGACGCCGGCCGCCACGGTAAGAACGCCTTGGGTGAAGTTGAACGGGGACAGCAAGGAGATCAGCACGCCGCCGGCAATGAAGTTGGACATCAGGCTGATCAGGCTGCCGACGACGTTGGACCCGGCCAGCAACAACTGGCTGGAGCGGCCGTGCCGGGCAAACATGACCTCGGCGAGGGTGTGCGCCCGCGGCGCCACAGCACGGATACGTTTGCCGAAGGGATAGATGAACAAGATCATCAAGGCTCCCCACAGGCCGTAGTGGATCGGTCCCGAGATCCCGTAGGTGTAGCCGGAGGTTGCGGCGGCGTACATCGACGACGCCCAGATCCAGGTGGCCGTCATGCTGCCCGCCGAGATCCCGAATCCGACGTTGTGGCCGCCGGTCATGTAGCTGTCGGCATTCTCCTTGCGCTTGCGAATCTTCAACGAGATCCAGAACGTGCCACCGTAGAACAACACCAGCAACCCGATGATCCACGGCATGCTGAACTGGGCGGATTCAAGTCCGTCCACGAAAAATCGCACTCCTCTGCTCTGCGCGACCGCTCAGCCATTAGGCATGGGCCATCGTCCCGCCCATGCCGGTGATCCGCGGTCGCCAAATCGGTCGAACGGCTGCCGGTCCAGGCTCGGCTCGAGGTCAATCGGCGGAGGGACACACGCAGCCCGCGGCTGATGGAGCCGTCGACTCTACACGACAACGACCGTCGCTTTCGGTTGACCGCTCGCGCACGTGAAGACGGCAGGAGTCCAGATGTTGGTCCAGTTGGTCTCCACGCACCGGCCGCCCCAGCCAGCGTCGGCCGCGTGGCGGGTGGTTCTCCGGCCCATCGATGAGAGCCTGCTTGAGGCGGGTTGGCGGAACTGCTCCAAGCGTTCCCGGACTCGTCGTCGAACTGAGCACGTATGACAGCATCCCGGTCCAACACCGATCACGGCTGGGTCGTGTTGGCCCTGTCAGTCAGACTCGATAGGTTGCGGGATGGTCGGAGAGCTGGCACTCATGTGCGCCGCAGGCCCGGTCATTCGACGAATGGTCCCCAGCGGAGCTGAACTCCGCGCTTGATCAAAGTGCTTTGAAACTCGACTGTTCGTTCCAAGTCGTCGGCAACAGCATGAGGCTCAGTGTTGCGAGCGAGGCAATGGGCCGTCAACGCTCCGGCAGCTTCGCCGATGCTCCACTCCACCGGGTGTAGACGGTAGCAGCCGTTGGTGATCTGGGTCGTGCCGATGTTCTTGGCGGCCGGCAGCAGGTTCCGGACGCGTTCGGGAATCAAGGCGCCTAGGGGAATCTCAAAGGGATGGGGAATGCCGACAGGTCCGGTGTCATCACGCACATCTCCAGTGGTGAGGTGGCGGTCGATCCAGAAGTAATGCCCCACGCCGACGCTGTCGATGTACTGCCGAGGCTTGCGACGCAGTGCCGTCGAGAGGTCCTGCTCGACGATCGTGCGACGTGCACGGATGCGCCGTGACTCCCGGATGTAGGGGTGCATGGCGAAGCCGTCGACCGTTCCGGCGACGTCACGACGCAGGCGAACGCCTGGCCATCCGGTGCCGCCGTCGGGTCGGGGAGCCTCAGTCTGTAGCCAGTACAACAATGACCGGCTGAGCGCCTTGGCCGCAGCCCAGTGGCGCTGAGCGTCGGGGACGCCGAAGAGTGGGCCACCGATGTAGTCGTTGAGGGGCCAGTTGACGACCACAACGTCACTACGGAGATAGCCGGGCGTGAAGTGCCTCCGCGCGGCGATGCGGCGGTAGTTCCACAGCTCGGGATGGGATCCGGTGTTGTGGTGGTCCAAATCGATCTGGTCATCGTCCTGGTTGGGCGTGAATCGGAACGCCCGCTCGGGAGCGCCGTCCTCGGTCGGTATCCGCCACGACAGGATCGGGTGTCCACCGAGTTTCGCAGGCCGCAGGTCGCGCCACTGGGCGTAGTCGGCGGGTCTGTCGATCGTGTGGTCCTCGCCTGCAAGGTGATCAATCGCAAAGCACCAAGAGGCGCCCTGCATGTCGGTGGGATCAGCTGTTTCAGCAGCACCGGGTTCGCCGGTCTGGTCCCGCGACTCACGGCCGGACACGTGTTCGACCTGGCCCAGGGCCAAAACCTCGCCGAGTTCAGTGGCGTCGAGGTAGTACGCCGCTCGGAGGTCGATGTGTTCTCCCGATCGGGCACGGACCGACACGCCTGAGACGCGGTCGGCGTCAACCGCCACTGCCATTGGCGTGGTCTCGTGGAGAACAGTGACCCGCCCCGAGGCGACGTACGGCGCCAGCATGTCGTCCAGCACCGCCACAGCAGCGCGCGGATCGACGCTCACCGGACTGACCCACGCCTCGCCAGGATTCAGGTGGGGGTTGTGTCGTTGGGACTCCGTCAGTGGGAAGAGTCGGCGGTAGCGGTCACGTAGCCCGTTCCGTAGGAGACGGTAGCTGGCGTTGGCGCCATCGGACTCGACTCGGATGTGGTCATCGAGCGGCACCATCTGGCTGGTCAGCTGACCACCCAGCCAGCAGGTCTGTTCGGTGAGCACCACGGTGCATCCAGCTTCGGCCGCAGCCAGAGCTGCCGCCACGCCGCCGAGACCACCGCCGACAATCGCAACATCCGTGCGCAACTCCATGTTCGCGTTCTCCTCGGCGTGGTGACATGGTGTGGGATTCTTGGTGCGTGCGACCGCACCAGAGGCTGGGAAGCACGGAGCATACACGAAAATAGTTAGGAAAAAAATGCTCGAAGTTGCTTGTAGGTGGCGTCGATGACGAAGGGTGGGTCGCGGCGCAAGCGTGGATCGCTCGCCGATGTTGCGGAGGTGACTGGGGTGTCGATATCGACGGTGTCCAAGGTCGCGAATGGCGGTGGTGCCGTATCGGACTCGACGCGGGCCAAGATCGAAGCGGCCTTGGCGGAGACGGGTTACGTTCCCACCCGCCTGCGGCGCGGCTCCCTGACGCCAGTGGCGATGCTGGTTCGCAATCTCAACTACTCGTACGTGCTTGATGTGCAGCGTGGTGCTGTCGACGCCGCGCGCCGTGCCGGCTTCGACCTCTGTGTCGGCTTGTGCCCCGACGATCGCGTCGGACTGGGCTGGATCGATGAACTCCAGGCGGCTGGACGTGAGGCCGTGATCGCCGTGAAGTCGACACTCACCGTCGACGAGCGGGAACGGTTGGCGGCCTACCAGATGCCTGTCGTCGATGTGGACCCGTATCGCGCGGTGCCCGAAGGGGCGTACAGCATCTCCTCCACCAACCTTGCTGGCGGGCTGTCGGTCACCCGGCACTTGCTGGATCTCGGGCATCGGCGCATCGCCTTGTTGGCGGCAGACCCGGAGTCGTTGGCGGGGCAAGATCGGGTGCACGGTTATAGGGCGGCGATGTCCGGCGCTGGAGTGGATCTCGATCCCGCGCTGATCCTCGAAGGTCAGTTCACCTTCGCCTCCGGGTTGGGTACCGCAACTCAACTGTTGGGCCGGAAGAACCGTCCGACCGCGATCGTGGCGAGCTCGGACCATCAGGCCATGGGTGTCATCGAGGCTGCGCGGCGTGCCGGCCTTTCGGTCCCGGCGGACCTGAGCGTCACCGGGTTCGATGACCTGGCCATCGCCTGGATGGCCTCACCGCCGCTGACCACGGTTCGCCAGCCGCTTGAGCAGATCGGGGCGGTGGCTGTTGAAACAGTTGCCTCCCTGCTGTCTGGGGAAGGGGCTCGGATCCATCACCTCGAGCTTGCAACGTCCTTGGTGGTGCGTGACTCAACAGCGGCGCCACCGGGCTCAGCAACCAGCTAGGAAAATTCTAGTTGAACTAGCTTTCATTTTGTCCTCGCCTGTCGTAGGGTCGGCGCGTGCGGACCACTTGGCCCGTCGACTCTCGATGAGGAGGAAGCGTGCATTCGTACGTCTCTCGGCGAAGGATCCTCGGCGCACTGGGCCTTGCCGCCGGCGCTGTCGGTGGAGGTGCGCTGACCGGATGCTCGACGTCGCGGCCGGCAACCAGGGGGCCGGTCAAGCTGCGCATGCTGACGTGGACCAGCAACGAACGTCACCTGGCGGTGTTCAACAGGATCGGAGCCGCGTACCTGGAGCAGCACAAGGACAAGGTGTCTGAGGTCGTCTTCGACGGTGTTGTGGATGGTACCTACCTGAAGGCGCTCACCACGCAGATCGGTGGCGGGGACGTGCCTGACCTGGCCTGGACCTTCGAGGGCATGGCGGCCCAGTTCATCGACTCGGGCGTCTTTGCGAACCTCACGCCCACACTCACTGCGGTGCCCGACTACCACGTCGATGATCTCGTGGACGGCGCCATGGATCTGTGGCGCAAGGATGGCGACATCTATGCCTACCCGTTCTCCAACAGTCCGCTCGGCATCTACGCCAACCTCGACGTCATCAAGGCGGCGAAGCTGCCCAGTCCTCGTGATCTGCTTGCCTCCGGAGAATGGACCTGGGACAAGCTCATGGAGATGGCTGCCGCGATCGGGAAGCAGGCGGACCGAGCAGGGTTCCAGTCGGCCGCTGATCCGGCGAAGGACTGGAACAGCGCACTTGGGCCGATCTGGTTGTCGTGGAACGCAAGGCCCTGGACCGCGGATGGACGGACCTGTACCTTCGCCGCGCCGGAGATGGTCACTTTCCTCGAGTGGTTCCACCGACAGATCTTTGTCGCTGGGGCGATGCCGCAGCCTGGGCAGCAATTCGACTTCGCGGCTGGCCAGGTCGGATTCCGAATGGCTCAGCTCAGCATGTCTGCCGGTCTGAAGGACTCCTTCGAGTGGGACTTCCTGCCCATGCCCGCCGGCCCATCGGGAACAGTGCCTGTTGTCGGGCAAGGTGCCGTCGGAGTAGTCGCGCAAGGCCGCAATCCCGAGATTGCGGCTGACTTCTTGGCGTACTTCACGAACAAGGAGAACTCGGCTCTGCTTGCCGCCTTCTTTCCTCCGCCACGCAAATCTCTGCTGGCAGTGGAGGCGTTGAGCACTGCCGCCCCGGCTCTCACCTCGGCCCAGATTCAAGGAACGGTCATCGACCAGGCGGTGAAGGCCGTCACGAAGGTTGGTCACGCCAAACTGAGTGAGCTCGACGATCCGATCCGGGCAGGACTCGATGCCCTGTGGCACAAGGATGCGGACGTACGTAGGGTCCTGGAGACCCTGACCGCAGCTGTTCAGAAGATCATCGACGAATGAGGTCGAGAGCGGCGCGCATCGATGCCGTGTGGGGTGTGGCCATGGCGGCGCCGGCAGTCCTTGGTGTCACCGTCCTCGGACTTGTCCCCTTCGGGTTCGTGATCTGGTACAGCCTCCACGACTGGGCACCTCTCGCAGGGAGATTCACCTGGGTCGGTGGCGCGAACTTCGTCCGGCTCCTGAATGACGATGTCATGTGGGGATCCCTGCTCACCACGTTGCAGTTCACCGGCATGCTGGTGGTGATCAACATCGGCCTCGCGCTGGTTCTTGCCCTCCTGCTGAACCAACGATTCCGTGGCGCGGTGGCGTTTCGTGCCTTCTTCTTCTCCCCGGTCGTGGTCTCGAGCGTGGCCTGGGTGCTGATCTGGAGCTACCTGGTGGCGGCCAACGGTGGGATCAATGGGGTGCTGGCCACATGGGGGATCGAGGGGCCGAACTGGCTTCGTGATCCGCAGTGGGCACTCCTCACGGTGGTCGTGATCCAAGTGTTCAAGGGGGTGGGGATGAACATGGTGCTCTTCCTCGCCGCTCTGCAAGGGGTGCCTGCAGAGCTGAAGGAAGCGGCCCGGGTTGACGGGGCCTCTCCGGCGCGGAGTCTGGTCTCGATCACGTTGCCGATGATCACGCCAACCATCCTGATGGTGATCATGATCACGACGATCGGCTCGTTGGACGTGTTCGTGCCCATCCAGGTCCTCACCCAAGGTGGGCCGGGGCGATCGACAACGGTCATTTCCTATCTGCTCTACCAAACAGCGTTCCTGCAGCAGAGGTTCGGCTACGCATCAGCCATCGGAGTCATCCTCTTCCTGGTCTCGCTGCTGTTCGCCGCTCTGCAGTGGGGCAGCAGGAAACGATGGGTGCACGATGAGGTCTGAGCCGAGGACGCCCGTGGTGTCGCATACTGATGGGAAGCGACATCGCCGCAACCAGATGTTGACCCGCGCTGGGCTGTACGCGTTGCTTGCGGTGCTGGCGGTCCCCTTCGTCTACCCGACGCTGTGGATGCTGGTGTCGGGATTCAAGCCGATCGACGAGATCTTCAGAGTGCCGCCGACGCTGCTTCCGCAGCAGTGGACCCTGGACGGTGTTTCCAAGGTCTTCACGGTCACACCATTCGCCCGGCAGTACTTCAACTCGCTGTACTTGTCGGTGGTCATCACCGTGGGAACTGTCGCTGTAGGGGCGCTGGCGGGGTACGCCTTCGCGCGGATCCGCTTCCCTGGGGCGAACTTTCTCTTCCTGGTACTGATCTCGGGCATCATGATTCCTGGTGAGGTGACCATCATCCCGATCTTCCGGTGGGTGTCCCAGCTGCATCTGCTGGACAACCATCTCCCGTTGATCGTGCTCCAGGTGTTCGGCCCCGGGTGCGTCGTCTCGGTCTTCATCTTCCGGCAGTTCTTCCTGTCGCTCCCGGTGGAGCTGGAAGAGGCGGCGCGGCTCGACGGGCTCGGCCGACTGGGGATCTTCCTACGGATCTCGTTCCCGCTGTCGGGTCCCGCGATCGCGGCTGTTGCCATCATGAAGTTCCTCTCCGCCTTCAACATGTACTTCGAGCCGCTCATTCTCCTGCGGTCGCCGGAGCTGTTCCCGGTTGGTCTGGGCCTGACCGGTTTCCAGGACAGCTATTCCGAGCCGCTGTACAACACGCAGATCGCCGCAACAGCGCTCACTGTCGTACCGATTCTCGTGGTGTTCCTCTTTGCTCAACGTCAGTTTGTCGAAGGTTTGGCCCGCACCGGACTGAAGGGCTAGTCGGCGGCCACGCCCCTCCCGTACCGATTTCGAAGGAGTTCTTGTGATGCACGACAATTCTCTGCCCCCGCTCTCACGGCGACAGCTGTTGGGCCTGCTCGGTGTGGCAACTCTCGGCGCGGCAACGGTCGGGTCGGTGATGGGCGCGCCGACCCCGGCCCGTGCCGCGTCGGCGGGTACCGTCCTGCCACTGGTCGCCCAGGTTCCCTCACCGCCTGACCGCAGCGCCTTCCTGCCGGCCGAGCAGGTCTACGCGTCCTACTTGTTGATCGTCGCCGATCTGGCCAACAGCATCGTGGACGACGACCCGGCACTGTTCGGCTGGATCGAGGACACTTGGCAGCAGCAGCCGGTGGTTCCTTTCAACGGGCGGACCATGGAGCACGTTGCCACACTCTCGTGGTTCGTTGCGCATGAGCGCACCTGGAACCCCTACTACCTCGACCCGCACCTCCTTGCACGTCTCGATGCCGCGCTCGGCTACTACCTCAGTATCCAGAATCCGAACGGATCGTGGGCGGAGAAGGTGGCCGGCGAATCCAACCTGTCGCCGACCTCCTTCGGAACGGTGGCACTGTCCGCCGCTCTCCGTGACCTGCAGGGTGCGGGACTGCTGGCCCAGCGGCAGGGTGAGATTGCCGCGACACTGAGGAAGTCTTGCGCCTGGCTGCTCGACTCCACACTGCTGCACTGGCGGCCGCCGGTGTCGGCCGCCAACCAGCTGGCCGCAGGGCTGGCTGGCGTCGGGCAGGCTGCGACCGTTCTGGGCGATGCGAGTATCGCGGACGGCGTTGCCGAGCGCGCCGCGTTCCTTCTGCTGCACGGTCAGTCACCGGCTGGCTTCTTCCACGAGGTCAAGACATTCGACTTCCGTTACAGCCACCAGGTCGAGCTCCCTGATCTCGGTCACGTGTACGAGCAGACCGGTGACCCATCGGTGCTGGAGGCGGCCCGACGGTTCGCCAAGTGGCTGGGTTACGTGGTGGTCTTCGAGCCTGGAGAGGCACGCGGTTTCATCCACGGCGGGATCTGCGCGCGCACGGCCGATGGTGCCTTCGAAACGACGGCTGACGACGCTCTTGACCGGGCTGCCCTGGGGCGGGTGTTCCTGCCGGTGGTGCCCGAGCTGGCGCGCCCTACTATGCGCCCGCCGAGGACAAGGCCGCTGCCCGTACGGCGTGGGCGACATCAACCGATCCAGTGCAACCGCGACCCAGGAATGACAGTTCCCCGCGCCTGTACATGCACGTGCCGCATGCTCCGGCCGGTGTCAGCAGAGCCGAGCGAGACGCGGCCCTGGCCCGGCTCCCGTACGTGGCTGGTACCACGTTCACCCATCTCGCAGAGGGAACCTGGGACCAGCAGTTCGTCCACGTGAGGCGGTCTGGCTACTATCTGGGCGCTGCCTACGGGACGAGGGCGGTCGCCAAACAGCGACTCGGGACAGGGTTCTACTGGCATCCGAGTGCCGGCATGGTGGTGCTGTCACTCAACGGTGCAGCTGATGACATCTGGACCACCTCCAGCGGCGCGACCGACTCGGCGCTCAGCTCATTGACAGCCACCCACCATCTCGGGGCGAGCGCGACCGGCACCGTCGTCCCGGCCGATCAGGTCTCGGAACTGAATGGCGTGTTCACGACGCGCTACGTGACAGCCGACGGAGCCGTCTCAACTGACCTGACCCACTTCCCCGACGGTGTGGTCCGTGCCGTGACGGCGTCCGAGCCCGGTCGTGAGCAGTTGCCGATCGTCCTGCGGCCCACTGACGTCGTGACCTTCTCCGACGGCACCATCGTGGTGCCGGGCACCTCTGCCGCAGCGAATGCGAGCTGGCTGGCGGTTGATCGTGGCGCCATCCGCATCCTCGTGAACTGGGGTGTTTCGCGGTCCGTGACCTTCGACGCGACCACGCGGACCTTCTTTGCGGACAGATCTCGGCTTCACCAGGTGCTGACCATTCCCCACGAAGGGACGTCGACGGTGGAGATCACCTCGATCGACCTCGCCACGACAGACGCTGATCTCAGGGTGGTGGCACACGCCGCGACCTGGGTGGACGGTGGCGTCGTGAGCGGAGCCATCCATGCCACCAATCTCGAAGCGGAGCCGGTGAACATCAAGATCGCCGGACTCGGAGGGCGACACGAGTGGGCTGAGGTCGCCTCGGGTGCGAGCGTACGTCTCGTTCAGGAACAGAGGACACGCCGTACGGTCACGCTGATTGCGTTCTCGGCGGCGACGGGGCGACGCTCGGTCCAGCACATCACCCTGGGGGAGAGCGCATGATGACCGGAGCCGAGGTGGAACCCCTGCTCTGGGGAATGTTGCTACATCCTTCGTCAAGTTGGATCGAGCGCAAGGCCGCTCGGCTGGCCTGTGACGACGCCGTGTGGGAAACGACGACCCAGGCCATGGCGGACGCCGGGTTCACCACGGCCGTCATCAGCCTCTGTGACAGCGTTCGCTTCGACTCGCATCCGGACTTCGCACTGCCGGACGCCTGGAGCCCCGGACGACTACGTGAGGAGCTGACGCGATTGCGTTCTCTCGGTCTGACGCCGGTGCCAAAGCTGAACTTTTCCAGTGTTCACTCGTTCTGGTTGGGTGACTACGGCCGGATGATCTCCAGTTCGGTCTATTACGAGGTCGCCGCTGATCTGATCGCCGAGGTCGTCGAGCTCTTCGAACAACCTCCTCTGTTCCACCTTGGGCTGGACGAGGAGTCCATCTACACCGGTGATCCGTTGTACGAGTACGTGGTGGGGCGTCGTCGCGACCTGTGGTGGCACGACGCGCTGTATCTCATCGATCAGGTGGCTTCGCACGGCGTCCGCCCTTGGGTCTGGGCGGATGAGGCGTGGTCAAAGGTCGGTGACTACTACGACCGGATGCCGACGTCGGTACTTCAGTCCAACTGGTTCTACCATCCGGACTTTCCGGGCCGAGAGACTGGTCGCCCCCGGCCCCTCGATTGGCAACAGCGGGAAACCCACCTCGCCTATCTGGACCTCGATGACCACGGATTCGACCAGGTGCCGTGCGCGAGCACCTGGATCGATCCGGCGAACATCGCCAACACCGTCGACTACTGCACCGAACGGATCGCCCCGGACAGGTTGCTTGGATTTCTGGTGACAACGTGGAAGACGCTCGTTCCTGAGCATCTGGACGCCCAGTTGGCAGCGGTGGCTGCGGGTAGCGCCGCCATCCACCGGACCCGAGGGTGACCCCGTGACGGTCGAGCGCAGCCGCCACCTGGTCGACCCAGAGCTGGCCCACCTCCTCGATCCAGCCGATCGGCTCGATCTCTCCGCGGAACGGCTGGCTGCCGTGCGGAAGATCCTCGCTCCGGTTGACATCCGGGAGCTTCCTCGTGACTCGCAGGACGGTTACGGTCTGCGGATCACGCACGTGATTCCTGGTTTCGGAGGAGATCCCGAGGTTCGGGTGGTGAGGTACCAGCCTGACGTGGTCGATGAGTCGTCCGGTGCACTCCTCTGGATCCATGGCGGCGGCCTCGTTGCCGGCGCGGTGGAAAATGACGATGATCTCTGTGCACTGATTGCCCGCGTCTGCCAGGCCATTGTCATCTCGGTCGACTATCGGCTGGCTCCGGAGACGTGCGCACCGGGGGCGTTGCACGATTGCTACGCGGCGCTTCAATGGCTACATGCGTCGGCATCCGAGTTCAGGGTCGACCGATCCAGAGTCGCCGTGGGCGGGACCAGCGCGGGTGGGGGACTCGCGGCCTCGTTGGCGATACTGGCGCGCGATCGTGCCGAAGTCCCGGTGGCCGCTCAGGTTCTCATCCACCCGATGCTGGACGATCGCACCGGCAGCACAAGAGCCCCTCACCCGTACGCCGGGGAGTATGTGTGGACCTCATCGGACAACGTCTATGCCTGGGGTGCCCACCTCGGGTCTGAGCCGGGAGGTGACGCCGTGTCGCCGTACCTGGCTGCCGCTCGGGTGGACTCGATGGAGGGATTGCCGCCGACCTTTCTCACGGTCGGTGCACTCGATCTCTTCGGTGAGGAAGTGATCGATTATGCACTTCGCTTGGTCCAGGCCGGCGTTCCGACCGAGCTTCACGTGTATCCCGGCGCTGTCCACGGCTACCCGAGGGCGAAATCCGCACAGGTGTCCCGCGCTCATGAGGGGGACCTTCTCGCTGCTCTGAATCGCCTGCTGGGCGGCTGACGGTGCGCCCCTGATCTGCCGGGGCGCACCACTCAGGCTGGACGTAGCAACTGTCCGTTCGTCAGCACCACGGTGACTCCAGCGTCGGCACCCGGACCTGCGATGACACCGGCGATCGGTGCCGGGAACCGCCAACGACGCACCTCGTTCCCTGCCGTGTCGAGCTCGACCAGCAGCCCGTTCGCCGCAGCGACGAGGTAGCCGCGCTCCGGGACCGGCAGGATGGAGGCGACGCTGTCGCCCACGTTGGTGCGGAAGCGGGGTGTTCCGTCCGGGGCCAGTGACCAGACGTGGGAGTTGGTGGTACCGAGCAGGATCTCCTCACCGACGGCGGAGTGGTGGGTGTCGCACACCAAGGTCGTCACCTGTCCACCGACGTTGCGGATCCAGCCGTCCACCAGCCGTTCGATCCCGGTCGCGGCCGGGTCGTACCGATAGGTCCGCACCACGTTCTGCTTGGTGCCGTAGATGATCACCGGAGTCTCGCCGGCAGGGGAATGGATGGCGACCGAGGTGAAGCCGGCGCCGCCGGCAGAGCCGCCGGTCGCCTCCTTGCCGTCGTCCCACACGCAGGGATAGAAGTACTCCAGGGCGTACGCCCCTTCGTCCTTGCCGTCACCGTCCAGGTCGGCGAAGACCGCGTCCTCGATGCCGTAGAAGGTGACCATGGACTCGTGTTTCAGGCCGCCGGCCCAGTCGAGGCCGTACACCCACCGGAACTGGGTGCCGACCATCAGCCACGGTGCCGCGTCGTGGCCGTTCACGTACCCGGTACGAACGTTGGTGACACCCAGCAGGTTGCCCTTCTGCTCCCGATGGGCGACATCGTTGGAGAATCGCCGCTCCCAGCGCTGTTGACCGTCCTCGCCGAGGGCATGGATCCGCCAGGCCTCGCTGGCGACAGCGATGAGACGATCGTCACCGTACTGGTGTCGGGAGATCTCGTTGATCCGGCCGGACAAGGGGCGTGACCAGGCGGTCGTCCCGTCGGCGACGACGGCCGAGAGCACACCCTCGGCGGTTCCGACCAGGATCGGGTCTCCGGGCTTCTGGGGCGCCGCGATCGCGGTGACGGTCCCGCTCACTGCCCCAGTGGCTTGCCAGCCGTCCGGAACCTCTGTTGGCAAAGGGTCTTCGCGGGCTCCGGCCCGCCATGGTTGGGCGGTCGCCCGAACGGCTCCCACGAGACGCTGGGTCTGGCCCGATGACCACATTGCGCGGCCTTCGGCCACCGGCCCGGGCCGTACCGGTGTCCCGTTGTCGTCGTAGGAGACGAGGTCCCGCCGTACGGGGAACGCCGCCCACGTGCCGGCTGAGGTGTCCAGGTGCCACACGACTGGTTGCTCGAAGGTTTGATCGAGCCCCGACAGCCGGATGGTGGTGGCACCGGCGATCGTGATCCGATCCGGCCCCACGACGGTCAGTGTGCCGTCGGTGCGGAGGCCCGGCACCTCGATCGGTTCGGTGATGAACCACCACTCCTGACCGGCGGCCGTGACCTGCCACTGCCGTTCGTTCCAGCGTCGCGACTCGACAGCCGGAATGCCTTCCCCGGCCGTCGCGATCACGTTCACGCCGCGAAGCCGCTCGCCGGCCCGCCGCGGTGCCTCGGCGACGACCTGGCTCAGCACGGTCTCGGCCTCGGCATACGGGTACGGGAAGGTTCCCTTCCAGTACTTGCGAAAGTGGCCGTACCGGTCGTGGATCTGCAGCACCGAGGCGTCGAGGCTGTCGATCACCATGGTGGCGCCGTCCTGTCGACAGGTGTAGCGCGCCCCGTCGAGTTCACCGATCCCGAGCGTCTGCCACTGGGTCTTGACCAGGTAGTCGCCGTCCTCGTTGAAGGTGAGGTCGTCAATGACGACATGGAAGGCGCCTGTGGTGGTCACCACCGTGCGGGCCCAGTCAGTGCCGGCCCAGTCCTCGACCGTGGTGCGGCTGACGGCGCCACCGTCGACATCGGCCACCCAGTCGACCGCGGCGAGCTGAGCCTTGACCGGCTGTTCTCCGTTGCGGACCACGACCAGACTGCTGTGGTGTTCGGGAATGCTCTCGAGGTAGTCACGGTCGGTGAGCAGGATCCGCTGATGAGCGGTGTAGCCGATGATCGCGTTGGTGTCCTGGTGGTTGTGGGTGCCACCGGCGAAGCCGTCGACCATCAGGGTGGGCGCATCGATGTCGAGTCCGGCACGGAAGGCCAACTTGTGGAAGGACGACTCGCGCGGGACCGAGCTCGGCACCGCGTCGGTCACGAAGTCGTACACCCCTTCCTCGACGGGGTAGGCCATCACGGCCGGGGGAGCAGCGCCGTCGGGATCCGGGTCGTGCTCAGGGTTGACCAGGTAGCGGTGCAGTGGGAACTTCAGGTCGGTGTTGATGTTGTTGCTGAACGGCCCGGTACGGGCGCGTTCCATCAGCAGCGAGTAGATGGGTTCGGGGTAGAGCCAGATGGCGGCGAGCATCACCTGGGAGTGTCCCCAGGTGTACGGCCCGGAAGCCCCGTACGGATAGACATCCCCGCCGCCGACCAGGCCGCCGGCGTTGTCCATCATCAGCGCGTTGAGGTCAGCACTCGGGCGCACGGTCCGGTTCAGGAAGCTGCGCTGCCCCGTCAGGAGGGCATAGTCCATCGACAGTACCGGTAGGTGCATCAGGTAGTCGGCGCCCTCGTCGAGACTGATCACCGCGGTGTTGCCGGTGAAGATCAACGAGCCACGGTTCATCCACACCTGCGCCTCGGGGAGACGGTGGTGACGCCAGAAGTAGTCCGCGCCGGCCACGAGGGAGAGCGCCGGGTATGCCTCGTGGTTCCAGCGCGGCCCCGGCTGCTTGGTGTCGCTCAGGTTGTTCTCGATCGCGTTCACCGCAAAGGTGGCTCGCAGCGCAGTCAGGACGATGAGCCGTTCCTCTTCGGTGAACAACTCGGCCGTCTCCGTCATCGCCCACACACTGATCAACTCGTCGCCCTCACCCCACATGTTGCGCGAGTGGTCGAGCTGGCTGGCGGTCGGCTCTGGGTTGGCATTCACCCAGCGGGCGTAGCCGAGCAGGGCGGTGTGGTAGAGCTCTCCGAAGCCGGGGTCCGCGGTCAGCAGGAACGCCTCGCCGAGCAGCTTCAGCCGTGGCAGGAAGGCGATCAGCTTCGTCGCGTCGGTCTCGACGCCGACCGTCGGCCTAAGCGCGGCGAGCATCGTCGTGGTCTGCTTCCGTTGTGCAGCAAGGTAGGTGGCGTCGGTGACCCCTTTGTTGGGTAGTCCGGACAACACGGGCTCGGTCAGCGAAGCGGTGTGTTGTCGCGGCAGGGCGGTACCGGTGAACGCGTCGGTGACGGCTGTGACGGCGGTCTCGGCACCCGCCGCATCACTGGCGCCGAGCACGACGGTGACACCACCCAGACCGAACGGATTGACCACGGTTGCCACCCAGTGCCCGCCCGGCCCGGGCAACCAGGAGTCGACCATCGCGTACCGCAGTCCGTAGAGCCGCGCCAGCTCGGCGTTGTTGCCGAGATGGCCCAGGAGAAGGACGTTGTCGGACCACCCCTGGGCGAACCTGTCCTCCTCGGGAGCAACGATCTGGGGTCGGGTGACGCCGGTCGCTGCGACGGCGTCGGCCAGCCGGTCCGCAGCGGCGCGCCAGTCAGCCGCCTCGGGGGCGACGATCTTCACGCTGCCGAGGTCGAGCTCGGCATCACGTGGTCGTGGCTCGAGTGGGTCAGCAGCAGCCGCGCGCCAGTGGGGCGCCCAGGCGAGGGCAGCACCCGTCAGGCCACTGAGGGCGATCATCGAACGGCGTGAGAGTTGCATGGAAAGTCTCCGCATCGTTGGGGATGTTCTGCCCGATATTGGTACGGATCAATGTTCAGGTCAATAGATCCGGACCAAAAGCTGGCAAGGAGGCTTCCCGTAAATCGATACAGGTGGTCGTGCGGAGGCGGTCAGTGGATCCAGCGGTCCGCGAAGTCGAGCCATGCTGCCCAGTCGAAGGGCGTGACGTCGTGTCCGCCGTCACGTAGGTGGTAGCCGAGTGGGGCCTGCAGCGGGAGGAGCCTTGTTCCGGGTGCCGGAAAGTTCCCGGCCGTCGCTTCGACACCGCCGGGCCAGGCAACCGAGGCTCGTTGCCAGGAGAGGAACTCGCCCTCGGGGTCGGCCCATGCGTCCTCGCTCGCGCTGGCCACGTAGAGCGGACGCGGGGCGATCAGCGTCAGCAGGTCGGGTTGGTCGGGGATCATCTCCGGTGCGCCGTCGTGGATCTGCTGCCAGGTGGCGGCGGTCTCGGCGAACCGGGGTGTGAACCAGTACGGAAAGCGCTCCAGAAGGTCCTGGGGTCGCTCCCCCCGATCGCGGGACAACGCAGCGCCGCCGGCGCCGGAGTCGTTGCTGATCACCGCGGCCCAGCGCGCATCGGTGGCACCAGACCAGAGCGCGGTCTTGCCGAGTCTGGAGTGCCCGTGCACGATGGCCCTGGTCGGGTCCGCCTCGGGCACCATGTCGGCCGCGAGGGCATCGAGAATTCGCGACAGCGTCCAGGCCCAGATGCCGATCGCGCCCCAGGCGGTGTCGGTACGGGTTTCGTACGGACCGCAGCCGAGAGTCCGGTGGGGGCCGCCCTCGAACACCGCCGGACTGTCAGGGCCGACCTGCAGATAGCACACGGTGAGCGAGGCGTATTCCCGCTGTGCGATCGCGTCGAAGTCCCAGCGGCCAGCCTGGGAGCCGCGGCGTGCTCGCGTGCCGGAGGCGCTGGGGTGTAGCGGGTCACCCCATTCCGGTTCGGGATCAGTCAGGTCCAGGACCGCCGGATCCGGTGTCGTGGCGTGGTTTCCCTGGAAGTTCATGCCGACGAAGATCGGCGTCCTGTCGGCCGCGGCGCCGGTGGGCAGGTTGACCAGCAGCGTCAGTCGGGTGGCGGCACCGGTGGGGGAGGAGAGGTCGAGGCGGATCTGGCGGCGAACACCGCCGTGGGGACTTGGCCCCTCCTCGAGCAGGCGCCAAGAGGCCGTGGCATCGACCGCGGTCGGGGGAACCCTGCCGTACAGGTTCTCGGTGAAGTAGGTGAGCATGGTCGATGCGCCAGTGGTCGACATGCCCGGAACGCTAGTCGAACTCCGTACGCGTGCAGCATGCAGTCGATGCTGGACGCGTCCGGGCTCGTGTGGTCAGAGCCAGGTCAGAGGGCTTCGACCTCGGCGCGAATGGCTGCCAGGCCGTCGGCCGGCACCATGCCGCCCGCCATGTTGATCGCCTGGTTGACCGGCATTCCCTTCGCCATGGCGAGCATCGGGTTGCTGGTCAGGCCCGGCACGTGCTTGTCGAAGATTGCGACGACCTCAGGGTCGTCCAGCAGGGTGCCGAGGGTCGTGGTGTTGAGGTCGTACTTGGCCATGTCAGTGATCCTTCCAGATCGGTCACCTCCGAGCGTACTCGCAAGTAACTTTCTGCGCCACGGGATGTCTGCGTACACTTCCGGCGGCGCGCTCTCTCATGGCGGGAGAAGCTGACGCTCGAAAGCCCAGGTCCCCAGTGCCGCAGGACAATCATGTCGGCCCGGAGTTCCGCGGTCCAGACTTCGCTGCGCCCGTTTCCGATGGTGTTGCGGGTGGCTCGCAGAGCTCGACATCCGGTTCCTCGAAGTGGCAGAGCCAGTTCGGCAAGCCCGTCGGTTCGAGGAAAGCCCCACTGTGGCAGCGGATCTGGCCGATTCTGCTCGTCCTCGCCCTGGTCCTGGTGGTGGCCGGGGCCGGCTGGGCGCTGTTTCACGCTGACGGGCTGCAGCGGCAGAGTCAGGTTGGACAGTGTGTGGAGCTGTCCGGTACCGCTGATGCGGTCGACGTCACCTTTGTGGCCTGTGATCGTGCCGAGTTGTTCAGCTGGGTGATCGCCAAGGTTGCCGGCTCGACCGCCGACTGCCCTTCCGATGACTACGACGCGGTCTACTACGAGTACGACGAAGGCAACGGTGAGAGCCATGAGTACTCAGCGCTCTGTCTGGTTCCCAACTTCGTGGAGCAGCTCTGCTACGAGGAACTCCCTGAGAACGACGTCAACGGCTACGCCGTGATCGACTGCGGCTCTGACGATGCCGACTTCCGCGTCGCCGCTGCGCACGAGAAGATGCTCGAAAGCCTGTGTGAGTCGGACACGCTGCCGTGGACCTATCCTGAGCCGGCGCGCACCTTCTGTCTGGGGGAGCCATGATCAACCACACCCACACCTACGATCTGTCGCTGGAGTGGACCGGCAGTCGCGGCGCCGGAACCACCGGCTACCGTGACTACGGCAGGGACCATACGGTCGCTGCTGACGGCGCTGGAACCCCTGGCGGGCAGTGCCGACCCGACGTTCCGCGGTGATGTGCGACGGTGGAATCCTGAGCAGCTGCTGGTGGCTGCCATTGCCCAGTGCCACCTGCTCACCTACCTGCACCTCTGTGTCCAGGCGGGGATTGTCGTCATCTCCTACACCGACGAACCCCACGGTGAGATGGTGACCGATCCCGGTGGTGCCGGACAGTTCACCTCGGTCACCGTACGGCCTCGAGTCGTGATCACCGATGCACAACGGGTCACTGAGGCCATCGCCCTCCATGACCGTGTCGGCGAGTTCTGCTTCATCGCTCGATCGGTCAACTTTCCGATCCACCATGAGCCGCAGGTGACGGTGGCGTGACCGTCTCTGACGAGGCCATCGTTGAGTCCTGTCGGCAGCGGTACCACTGGACCGAGGATCGTGGGGTCAGCGCAGCCGAGGAGTTGTCGCGCAGACTCGCCCTGGTCCGAGACCAATGGCAGTTCGAGGTTGTGGAGATCTTCGCCGAGGGGGCCGGTGCACCGGTGCTCGGCGTTCGCCGTGGCGACGTCGGGAGCGATGGTGGACCGGCCGTGCTGAAGATCGACCTCGAGGGCCTGGGGCGGGATGGCCGTCGGGCCATGATGGCTGCCGACGGGCGTGGATACGCGCGGGTGCTCGCCCATGACGATGCTGCCGGGGCGGTACTGCTGGAGAGGCTGGGCGCACCGCTCTCCGAAGCCGGGATCACCGCCGCACAACAGGTGATGATCATGCTCGACCTTCTCCTGGAGGTGTGGCCTGCGGTCCCGATGAGCGCCGACACGCCTCGACCGAGCAAGGGCGCCTTGCTTGCCGACATCGTCGTCGAACATCGGCATCGGGCGCCGGACCACGGGCGCGTGCTCGTCGAGGCCGAGCGACGGGCCCGTGGTCTCGACCGCCGCGGCAGGCATCCGGTTGTCGTGCATGGCGACCCGCATCCCGACAACACCTTGCGACGGGGCACCTCCGGGTGGGCGTTCGTCGACCCGGACGGCTTCGCCGGCGACGCCTCGTACGACGTCGGCGTGACCCTGCGGGACTGGTCTCCCCAGATCCTCGACATCGCCGACAGGGAAGGGAACTCTGCCGCCCGGGCCTGGCATGAGGATCTCGTGGTCAGGGTGGCCCGGACCGCCAGCCTCGACCCGGAACTGATCGCCGACTGGGCCTTCGTCGAGCGGGTGACCACCGCGCTGTGGCTCGCCTGGCGAGGCCATCCGGAGCAGGGGGAGAGCTGGCTCCGGGCGGCCAACATCCTGATGTGAATCAGTGTGTTCTCCCCCACCGACGTCGGCTGGCCATCAGCAGACGGGCCTGGTCGAGTCGCGGACGGTCAGGGTGGCGGCGATCTTGTGGCGTCTGCGTCGCGTCGGTCCGCCGTCCAGCAGTTCGACGACGAGTCGGACGGCCTGGTCCATGAGTCCGGCGTTGTCCGGGTCGATGGTGGTCAACGCCGGACGCAAGAACTGTCCCAGGGGGGCGTTGTCGCACCCGATCACCGAGACGTCGCCCGGGACGTCGAGGCCGGCGTCGGCCAGGCCGGCGATGACACCCACGGCGAAGTCATCGGTGAACGCGAACACCGCGGTCACGCCCCGCCGTCCGACCTCGGCTGCCACCGCCCTGCCGGCTCGGAGCCCGTCCTCGGCGGTTCCCCGCCCTGTCAGGTGAGGTGTGACCGTGCCGCCCAGTCGGGTCCACTCCGCCACGAAGCTGGAGAAGCGTGCGTCCTCACCCCCGGAGCTGGGCCCGGCGGTCATCACCGATCGGTGTCCCAGGCTCCACAGATGGCTGGCTGCCAGTCGGCCGACCGATCGGAGATCGAGCTCGACGACGGGCAGACGAGTACGCCGTGGCAGGTTGGTGGCAACGACGGTCCGCCCGCTCTCGCTGACCTTGAGGGCGCGCTGTTCGACGAGTTTTGTTGTGGGAAAGAGGATCAGGCCGTCCAGCACCCCGCGGGCCGCAAGATCGAAGGCCTGCAGCAGGTCGGCCTCGTCATCCCCGGGGAGGACCAGCAGTTGGCGGCCTGACTTCCGCGCTGTCTCGCGCGCTGCCCGGATCCCCAACGCCACGAGGGCTGAACACACGCCGAGGACTGGTGTACGGCATGGCTGCGGCGGGCGCCGCGCTGGTGGCCGCCACGGCGCGCCCGACCCGCGCCGATGCTGCGCCGAGGGGCGGAAAGCCTGTCCTGACAGGGATCATGGCTGTGAACGTGTCCGATCATGGCGCCAAGGGTGACGGTGTCACCGATGACTCGGCCGCCATCCAGGCCGCCGTCGACGAAGCACAGACGACCGGGCGCCCTGTCTACCTGCCCACGGGCACCTACGCGGTGTCCGCGGCCCTGGCCGCGACCAAGGTGTTGCGACTCACCGGCGACGGGATGTGGGCGACGACCATCCGGCTGACAGGCAACGCGAGCTGGGTCGACCAGTCGACCGCGGTGGGCCACCTGGAGGTGGAGGACCTCGCCTTCGACGCCAAGGGCATCGAGCGGCCGGTGCTGAATCTGGAGGCGCGCGCCATTCAGACCTGGCGGGTCGAGCGCTGCCGATTCACCAATCTGGGCGGCAACTATGCTGCTCCGGCGGCCTGCACGATCAACGGCGTCGATCACGGCGAATTCGTCGACTGCCTGTGGCACAATCCCCGCGCCTTCGCGGCCTGCGGTACCGGTGTCCGGTTCCTGAAGACGGGCTCGGGACGCCAACTGACCTTCCGTGGCAGCAACACGTTCCGTTGGCTCTCCAACGGGATCCGCGGCGAGGCCGGTTACAACACCGAGACGACCCTCGATCTGCTGGACGTCGACGGGGCGCTCTTCGACGGCTACTGGTGGCTGTTGCCCGACCAGAAGTCAGGTGAAGGTGCACCGGTGACCTACACCGACAAGGCCGTCATCGACTCGCGTGGGCCGTTCACGGGCCTCAACGGAACGACGCTCAACGTACGGGCCATGCCCGTTCGGGCCAGCGGGACCGTTGCCGGTGACGTGAGCACGCAGCTCACCGACGGGGCCGCAAACTTCGGATCCGTCCTGCGCGGTGAGATCGTCCGCAGCGGAGACAAGTTCGCCATGGTGCAGTCGGTCCGTACCCACAGCCTCGCGCTCGAACCGTGGCTCGACAACACCACGCTGCTGCCCACCAGCCCTCCTGCGGCAGGTGATCCGTACACGGTGTTCGGCATCCTCCAGATCCCTGCCAGCGTGACGTCACCGACCACGATGACGACGACCCTGTGGGGTTTCCGGGACCTGCACGGGAAGTTCGTGGTCCCGGCCGCCGGGACGCGCTACGAGGTGCAGGTCCCGTACGGCATCTACCCGATTCTCACCAACACCGGCGTGTTGAACCTTCGCGTCACGAACTCCACCTTTCGCCGCAGCTGGGCCGACCAGATCGGTGGCTTCTGTCAGCGCGCAACGATCACCAACAACGTCTTCGAGGACGGTCAGGACGTCGGGTGCACGCTGCAGGGCGGACAGTCGGGGCACATCGTCACAGGCAACTACTTCCGGCACCAGGGCTCGGTCGCTGTCTACCTCAACGCCAACAACTCCGTCATGACAGGGAATCGGTCGGTTGGTGCGAACTGGAACCAACCCGTTGAGTGGAGCAGCGGCTTCATGGTCTGGAATGCGACCAACAACCTGATCGCCTACAACACGGCGACGTACGGTGACGAGAGCGTCGGGCCGGAGCGCGGCAAGCACGGTGTCATCAGCCTGCGGCATCCCGGTGGAGCCGCGGACGGCCCCGCGGAGTCCACCACCGGCAACGTCTTGTTGTACAACACTGCCGACAGCGACGAGGACGGCGCCGACATCATGGTGTACGGCGACAAGGTGGTCGGCAACACGATCGTCGGTTCAACAGTCGCGCTTCTTGCCGACTACAAGGGCGTGCCTGCGGCAGCGCAGCTGATGGAACTCGACGGCACCGGGGATCCGAACGGAGCCGTGGCGGCCACGGTCGGATCCACCTTCCGTCGCACTGACGGTGGGGCCAACACCTCGTGGTACGTCAAGGAGTCCGGGGCCGGTCAGACGGGGTGGGTTGCCAAGTAGCGCCGCTCAGGCGACACGGTCGTCGTATCGTCTCATCGCACCACCAGTACGACGAGCGTACGAGGACCGTGCACACCTTCGACCCGATCGAGCTCGATGTCGCTGGTGGCGCTCGGCCCCGAGATCCAGGTCAGGGGCCGAGTGCCGTCGAGCCTGCCTACGGCCTCAGGAACCGAGCCGACGATGGCACTGACGGGCACCACGCACACGTGGAGATCCGGTACCAGGCTGATGATCCGGCGACCCTGGATCGGGCCGCCGTCGAGGACGATCGTGCCGGTGACAGCCACTGCCACGGCACAACCGGTCACCACCGCGTCGACCTCGTCGAGCTGTGCTGCGGTGACATCCGGTGCGTCGCGGACCAGGCGGGCGTGGGTGGTGCTGAGCCAGCGGGCATCGATGTCAGCCGGAACCACCAGGCTGCGCACCTTGTGCTCACCGAGGATCTGCCCGAGGCGCAGCGCCAGTTCGGACGAGGCGATGACGTGCACCTCGGCGCGGTAGTCGTCGACACGTTCCACGAACAGGTCGACGATGTCGGAGTGCTCGCCGAGCTCGGTCGGATCCAGCTCTGTGCGGTACTGCCGCACGATGTCGGGGTCACCGGCTCCGTGGGTGGCCGATCGCACAGCGGAGAGGACGCGTTCGCGGGCGTTCACTGCTCGGTCTCCTCGCTGGTCTCGACACGCTCGCTTCGCTCACTGCTCGACCGGCGTTGTGGTGGGGGCTGGCCTTGCTCGGTACTCGATCGGCGTTGTGGTGGGCGCTGGCTTCGCTCACTACTCGATCGGCGTTGGTCGAGTAGGTCGGCGCTTGCGTCGACCGTGTCGAGACCGCTCCTGCCCGATCCGCGCTCTGACCACCACCGACGGAACGACTCCTGGGGAATCTCGGGCATCGCCCGGTAGCGGGTCCAACCGCCGAGAAGCCCTGGTAGCCAACGGATCCTGCTGGCGACGCCCCGGAACCGGGCGGCCAGTCGCTGCAGTCGGTTGAGCCGTTGCGCCTTGCCGAAGGCCCAGCCCGCGGCTTGCATGCCGAGGCGCTCCGGGTCGGGCGGGCCGGGATGGCCGGCCTTCTCCCGTACCGCCTCCGCGCGCTGCTCGATCAACACGGTCGGGATGTCGATGGCCACCGGACAGGCTTCGTAGCACGCCCCGCACAGGCTGGAGGCGAACGGGAGTGCAGCATCATGGGGGTCGGAAACCCCGTGCAGCAAGGGGTTCAGTATGGCGCCGATCGGTCCGGGGTAGACCGAGCCGTAGGCGTGGCCTCCCACCCGCTCGTAGACCGGGCACACGTTCAGGCAGGCCGAGCAGCGGATGCAGCGCAGTGCCTGCCGGCCGACCCGATCGGCCAGGGCACGGGTGCGGCCGTTGTCGAGCAGGATGACGTGGACCTCCTGCGGGCCGTCACCAGGAGTCACGCCTGTCCACATGGTCGTGTACGGATTCATCCGTTCGGCCGTCGAGGAGCGAGGGAGGAGCTGCAGGAACACCTCGAGGTCGGCGAAGCTCGGCACGATCTTCTCGATTCCGACGACCGAGACCAACACCTCCGGCAGGGTGAGACACATCCGCCCGTTGCCCTCGGACTCGACCACCACCAGCGTCCCGGTCTCGGCGACGGCGAAGTTGGCGCCGGAGAAGGCAACCTTCGCCCGCAGGAACTTCTCGCGCAGATGGAGCCGGGCGGCTTCGGCGAGGCGGCGCGGCTCGGCGGTGAGATCGTCCGGGGCGGGGCGTCCGACCTCAGCCATCCGGTCACGGAAGATGTCAGCGATCTCGTTGCGGTTGCGGTGGATGGCCGGGACGAGGAAGTGGCTCGGGGTGTCGCCGCCCAGCTGCACGATCAGCTCGGCCAGATCGGTTTCCCAGGCGTCGATCCCGGCGGCGGCCAGGGCCTCATTGAGCTCGATCTCCTGGGTGGCCATCGACTTGACCTTGACGACCTCGGAGGTGTTGTGGGACCGGGCAATGGCGACACCGATCGCGCAGGCCTCCTCGGCGTCGGCGGCCCAGTGCACGGTGGCTCCTGCGGCCGTCGCCGCTGCCTCGAACTCGATCAGGTAGCGGTCGAGATTCGCCAGCGTGTGGTCCTTGATCGAGGCCCCTGCGAGCCGCAGTTCCTCCCAGTCCGGTACCTCGCCGACCGCGCGGAGCCGCTTGGTCCGGATCGTGGAGGTGGCATGGCCGAGGTTGCGCCGCAACTGGTCATCGCCGAGCGCGACGTGTGCGGCCTGGGGGAAGGGCGGCATCCCCAGGAAGGCCTCACCAGGCTTGGGGTGCAGACCGACGTGGTCGGTGCGGGAGAGCTGTCGCGAACTCATCGGCTGGCCAGGATCTCTGCGAGGTGGACGGTCCGGAGGCTCCTGGCGGGTGAGCGGTGTCCACGATCCTCCTTGTCGATCACGCCCTTCATGTGCATCAGGCAGGACGCGTCGGAGGCGCACAGGTAGTCGGCGCCGGTGCTGCGGGCACTCCTGATCTTGTCGACACCCATCGCCCCGGAGGTGTCGGCGTTCTTGATCGCGAAGGTCCCGCCGAATCCGCAGCACTGCTCCGCCGCCGGCAGCTCGACGAGGTTGAGGCCCTCGACGTGCTGCAACAGCCGGTACGGTCGGTCTCCGACGCCGAGCAGCCGTGACGAGTGGCAGGTCGGATGGTAGGTCACCGTGTGGGGGAATCGGGCCCCGACGTCGGTGACGCCCAGCACGTCGACCAGGAACTCGCTCAACTCGTAGAGCGGTGGGACCGCCGCACCCGGCGCGACATTGTGGGCGTGGTGCCGCAGCATCGCCGCACACGATCCGGACGGCATCACCACGGCCTCGGCATCGGCGAAGGTCTGGGCGAACCCTCGGACCAGATCACCGGCGATGGCAGGGTAGCCGGTGTTCATGTGCATCTGGCCGCAGCAGGTCTGCGCCTCGGGGAAGTCCACCGTGCAGCCCAGGCGCTCCAGGACGGCGACGGTGGCGCGCCCGACATCAGGAAAGAGGGTGTCGGCCAGACACGTGATGAACAGGCTGACCCTCATCGGAAGCCTCGCTGTGCTGCAGTTGCCACGCCGGCCACGGTACCCCGAGAACATGCCGACGCCGGGCAGCACCCCTGTTCTTGAGTCGTTTCATTCTTCGTGTCGCCGAGGGACCCGGCAACCCGCACATGGCCCTGAGACCTCCCAGCGACGCGACGTTTGCGGGACTCAGCCGAAGCTGACTCCCTGGGCGAGCGCGGTGGTGCCGGAGAAGTTGATCGTGTTGGTCGAGCGTCGCATGTAGGCCTTCCACGCGTCCGACCCGGACTCCCGGCCGCCGCCGGTGTGCTTCTCGCCTCCGAAGGCGCCGCCGATCTCTGCTCCTGACGTCCCGGCGTTCACATTGGCGATCCCGGTGTCGGCGGTCGCCAGGTACCGCTCCGCCTCGGCCACGTCGTCGGTGAAGATGCCGCCCGACAACCCTTGGGGTACGGCGTTGTGGAGCTCCAACGCCTCGTCCAAGGTGTCGTAACTGATCACGTACAGGATCGGGGCGAAGGTCTCGGTGGTCACGATCGGGGTCTGGGCGGGCATCCGGACCAGGGCGGGGCGGCGCCACACCCCGCCACAGCCGGGCACCTCGACGGGCTCGCCGCCGGTGATGACCTCGCCGCCCTCGCCCCGGGCCTGCTCGAGGGCGGCATCCATCGCTGCTGCCGCTCGCTCGTGTACCAAGGGCCCGACCAGGACGCCGGCCTCGGCCGGGTTGCCGACCTGAAGGGAGTCGTACGCCGTCGCGATCCGTGCCACCACCTCGTCGGCGATGGCTGAGTGGACGAGCAGTCGCCGGGTGGTGGTGCAGCGCTGCCCGGCGGTTCCGGCGGCACCGAAGACGACGGCCGGTACGGCGATGTCGAGATTGGCGTGCTCGGTGACGATGGCCGCGTTGTTGCCGCCGAGCTCGAGCAGGCAGCGTCCGAATCGTCCGGCGACCACCGGTCCGACCTCGGCACCCATCCGGGTCGACCCGGTGGCGCTGAGCAGGGCGACCCGTTCGTCGGCAGCGAGCACCTCGCCATTGCTGCGGTCACCCTGCACCAGACGATGTACCCGCCGGTCGTGGCCGAGCTCGCCGAGCGCCCGGTCCAACAGATGGGCGCAGGCGGCGGCGCACAGCGGAGTCAGCTCCGAGGGTTTCCACACCACGGTGTCGCCACACACCAGGGCGACCGCGGTGTTCCAGGACCACACGGCGACCGGGAAGTTGAAGGCGCTGATGATTCCCACCACGCCCAGCGGGTGCCACACCTCCTGCAGCCGGTGACCGAGGCGCTCCGACGGCATGGTGCGCCCGTACAACTGTCGTGACATCCCCACGGCCAGGTCGCAGATGTCGATCATCTCGCGCACCTCACCGAGGGCCTCGGAGCCGATCTTGCCGGCCTCCAGGGTGACCAGCCAGGCGAGATCCTCGGCATGCTCGTCGATCAGTTCGCCGAGCCGCTTCACCACCAGGCCCCGGACCGGCGCCGGGGTGGTGCGCCAGGTCGACCACGCCTCGTGGGCCTCGGTGATGGCGGTGGCCGCACCGCCCGGCTGGGTCGCCGGGACGCGCAGCACCTCCGTCCCGGAAATGGGGGAGCGCGAGACGAGGTCGCCGTCGCCGGACAGCGCCAGGCCAAGATGGTCGAGGACGTCGCGGGTCCGGCTGACCAGGTCGTCCTGGAGGGCGGTGGAAGCGGTAGCGGTCATCGGGACACCTCGTGTGACGGTTCGATCGGTTGGGAGATCGGCGGGATGCCGAGGATTCTGGTGGCGGCGTCAAGGCTGGCCTGGCTCTGGGCCCCGTACCGCAGCAGCGGGTCGACCAGGTCGCGACCGATGGCCTCGGCCACCCAGTCCGGTCCTCGGTCGACACCGGCCAGATCGGCATCACGGCGACCTGGGTCGTCAAGGTTGGAGGCGAAAATGCCGGCAGCGGACCGTGGCAGGAAGTCCTCGTACACGATCGGGTCGGCCAGCAGCCAACCCTGGCGCAGCAGATCGGCAAGCGTCCCGGGCGCCGGACCGGACGGACGGGTTGCGGCAGGACGATAGGTGAACCAGCCCAGCCCGCTCGCGGCCAGCTCCAGATCCGTTGCCGGCATGGACTCCCGCCACACCTGCTGCTTGATCGCATGGCGTTGGGAGACCGGGACGCCCCCGGCGCGACGATCGACCTCGATGATCAACTCGTCGTAGCGGTCCCGGCCCGCGCGGGTGAGGGCGATGCCGCGAGCCTCCACCTCGCCGAACCGCACCCGCAGCGAACCGGTGGCCACCGTGCCGTCGGGCTCGCGCATCCGGCGCGGCTCGGCCAAGGCCTTGAAGGAGGTCTGCCGCAGCAGCACCTCGGGCCCCTCCCACCGTGGCGGGCCCTGGATCTCGTCGATCATCGTGATGCCACGGGCGCTCATCCGCGCATACAGGTCGTCGATGTCGAGCACCCGCGGTGTCAGGTGATTGATGTGGGTGCTGGTCACCCCGCCGATGTCGGCGGCCACCGCCGAGATCTCGGCGAGCCTCTCGTACCAGGCGCGGTCCACCGGTTCGCTCGACAACTCGAACGCCCGGGTCGCCAGCTCCAGGAACCGTACGGCCTCCGGTTCAACGAGTCCGCCGTCGGCCTCGGCGCGCGCGGCGAGTTCGAGCACCTCGGGGGAGAACAGTTGCCGGCGGGCGAGGAAGGCATCCAGCTCTGTCGTCAGTTCTGGGGAGAAGTAGCGCCGGTCATCGGTCACCAGGCAGGAAGTGAAGACCCGGAACGGGTTGCGGGCCAGCTCCTCGGCCTCGACCGGCCGGAAGGCCGTCGAGACCACCGGGAGGGAAGAGGCATCCTCGCCTCGCAGGTCGTAGTAGCCGACCGGATGCATCCCGAATGCCGCGAACAGTTGGGCCACCTGGCGCAGTTCGGTCGCCGTGCCCACGCGGATCGCGCCGTGGCGCTCCGCGGTGACCCGGTCGATCGAACCGAGTCGTTGCGCGGTGTCCGGATCGCCGGCCAGGCAAGAGGCGTTCACCTCGGTCGCGACGTCCACCAAGGTGGTGTAGGCGGGGACCTCCCGCCCGTACATGTCAGACAGACTGCGCGCGAACGCGGCCCGGAGTTGGTGCCCGGCCAGGAAGGTCATCAGGAGGCCTCTCGACGGGGCTCGAGGGTCGCCTCTCGACCGTGCTCGAGGGTGACGAGCGCCTCCTCCAGGATGCCGACCGCCCGGTGCAGGGTCGCCGAGTCAACGGTCAGGCTGGGGCGGAACCGTACGGTGCGGGTGCCGCAACCGAGGACGACCAGGTGGCGGTCCGCGCAGGCCCGCAGCACGGCGTCGCGACGAACGGTGTCGGGCAGGTCGACCGCGCACATCAGGCCTCGACCCCGGGGATTGGTGACCTCCGGACGTCGCCCGGCCAGATCGGTCAGCAGGGACAGCAGTTCTGCGCCACGTTCGGCGGCGTGCTCGACCAGGTGGTCGGCCTCGATCACTTCAAGGATGCGGCGGGATCGCACCATGTCGGTCAGGTTGCCACCCCAGGTGGAGTTGATGCGAGAGCTGACGGTGAACACGTTGTCGGCGACCTCGTCGACCCGGCGTCCCGCCATCACGCCGCAGACCTGCAGCTTCTTGCCGAAGGCCACCACGTCCGGTTCCAGACCGAGCGCCTCGTACGCCCAGCGGTGGCCGGTCATCCCGCAGCCGGTCTGCACCTCGTCAAGCACGAAGAGGGCATCGAACTCCCGGCACAGGGCATGCATGGCCTGCAGGTAACCGGGGCTCAGGTGACGATCCCCACCTTCACCCTGGATGGGTTCGGCGATGAAACAGGCGATGTCGTGTGGGTGGGCCTCGAACGCGGCTCGTGCCTCGGCGAGGCTGCGCTCCTCCGCGGCGCGCAGTTCGCTCTCGGGGCGACCGTGGACGTACGGGGTGCTGATCCGCGGCCAGTCGAACTTCGGGAACCGGGCGACCTTGTTGGGGTCGGTGTTGGTGAGGCTCATGGTGTAGCCGGTGCGGCCGTGGAAGGCACCCTCGAGATGCAACACCTTCGTTCCGAGTTCGGGGTCGCGGCCGTGCGCCTCGTTGTGCCGGCTCTTCCAGTCGAAGGCGACCTTGAGGGCATTCTCGACGGCCAGTGCGCCGCCGTCGATGAGGAACAGGTGGGGGAGCGCCGGGTCGCCGAGCACCCGCTCGAACGTGGTGACGAACTCGGCCATCGGGACCGACCAGGCATCGGAGTTGCTCGGTTTGTTGACGGCCGCGGCTGCGAGCTCGGCGCGGAACTCAGCGTCCTGGGCGAGGGCCGGGTGATTCAGCCCGAGGGGGTTGGAGGCGAAGAAGGTGAACATGTCGAGCAGCTCGTCGCCGGTGCGGGCGTCGACGATGCACGCACCGTGGGAGCGTTCGAGATCGATGACCCAGGGCAGTGCATCGTCCAGCAGGTGCGCCCCGATGCGCTCGTGTACCTGTCGCGGCGAAAGATGAGTAATCGGCATAACTCGACTTAACCACTTACTCAGACGGGCTGTCCAGAGATTCGGGTCACGAATGTGATGCAGTTTTGATCCTGACGCTGGATGGTTGGTCCGGGCCCGTCCGGTCGCGGACGGTAGGCTCCGCGCAATGGCGTACGAGAACTGGTACCGGGTGCTGGTGCACGCCTTTCTGGGGGAGGACCCGGGCGTCTCCGCCGCCGCCGATGTGGCCACGGTGCTGGCGGCCCGACGGGCTGAGATCACCGCCGTACGGGATCAGCGGCGTGACGCCGGTCTGCCGTGGCCACTGCCGCCGCCGGCGGACCTGGCCGCGGGGCTGCCCTGGGCGCACTATGCGGCGTGGGTCGCCCAGCTTCGTCGGGATCTCGACCTCGACAGCAGTGCCGGTGGGCAGGTGCAGCCACCGGAACGTCCCGGGCATCCCGATCGTGAGGTGGAGCGGCTCAGGGCCGATCGGCCGCCCCACTGGGCGTGATCGTGGCCGACTGGCAGGCGGACGAGAAACACCCTGCCACCCGTAAGGGGCGGCAGGGTGTTGAAGGAAGTAGGTGGAGCCTGCGGGTCAGCGGGTCTTCAGCAGGTCCCGGATCTCGGTGAGCAGGTCCTCGGTGGTCGCGGCAGCCTCGGGCTCCTCGACCTTCTTGCGGGCCTTGAACTTGTCGTAGGGCACGACGATGCCGAAGTACACGACGGCGGCCATGATGACGAAGGCGATCACGGAGTTGATGAACGGGGCCAGGTCGGCCTGGTGCCCCTCCGGTCCGACGATCAGCTTGCCGATCTCCGGGGTGCCGACGATGGCAGCGATGATGCTGATCACCAGCGCCGTGAACGCGGTGACGACAGCCGCGAAGGCGGTGCCGATGATGAACGCGACGGCCAGCTCGATCAGGTTGCCGCGCAGCAGGAATTCCTTGAAGCCCTTCATCAGGGTGTCTCCTTCTCACTGCAGTGGCCCGGGACAGGCCGTGGAGCTGCAATCGGCACGAGAAGTTACCACCGGATGTTGACGTCTGGGGGCGACGCGCCGTCAGGACCGCCACACCACTGACAGTCGACCGTTGGCCGCGGCGGTGGCCAGGGCAGTTGCTGTCTCCGGTTCGACCTCGACCAGCACCAGCTGGCCGTCCTGTCCGGTCGTGGTGGTGCCGAGAGGGCCGGAGTTGGTGCCACCACGAGGGATCGCAACGATGCGGGCCGACTCTGCAACGATGGCGCTGTTGCCCGTCCGGGGGTCCGCCGCGACCACGTCGACCACGTCGCCAACCGCCAGCAGGGCCACCACATCGGCGTCACCCAGCCGGATGGGGGTGGTCACCAGGCCCGAATCCTGTCCGGCGGGCCGCGGCGCCACCACGGCCGCGGTCGTCATGATCTCGCCCGCCGTTCTGGCGCCGGCGAGCACCCGCCCCGTCAGCTCGTTGACGTCGCGGACGGCGTGGTCCGGCACCATCTCGGCAGGGACGGCGGCCAACGCCAGGTTCGTCTCGGTCAGTTCAGTCCCGGCAGGCAGCGCCACCGCGGCCACCACGACCCGTACGGTCGTCGGAGCAGCGGGGGACAGCGCAGTGATGGTCGCGAGCACGGCGATGGCGGCGGCGATCGCGGCCAGGATGCGGCGGTGCCACGACACCGCGCGTCGCAGCGCGGTGAGGATGGAAGGAGTGTGACCTCGGGTGCTGTTCACACCCACACGATGGGGTGATCCGCTGCTGATCCGACGCCGGATCCGGAATCTGTGGACGAACGACCAACCGGTTCCGGCCTGTGGACAACCGGACCTGCGCTCAGCTGCTCGCGCCGGCCTTGGCAGGAGCGCTCGACGAGGAGGTGCTCGACGACGTACTGCTCGCGGAGGAGCTGGCCGAGGAGTCCGACGACTTCTTCTCCGACGATCCCTTGTCCGAGGACGAGGAGCCGCTCTCCGAGGACGAACCCTTCTCCGAGGAGCCCTTGTCGGAGGCGGCGATGCTGGAGCCGTTGCCGTTGCGGGAGTCCGTGCGGTAGAAGCCTGACCCCTTGAACACCACGCCGACCGCGTTGAACACCTTCTTGAGGGCTCCCGCACACTCGGGGCACTCCGTCAGGCTCGGGTCGCTGAACTTCTGCACGACCTCGAGTTCACGGCCACAGTTGGTGCAGCGGTACTGGTAGGTGGGCATCGACTCTCCTTCGGACAACCCGGACAGGATACGTCAGCGTTCGAGGGCGTCTCGACTTCGCTCGACGGGCGGGGCTGGCTAGGGTTGCGCCGTGCGACGCCTCCCGCGGTGGCTGCTCTTCGTGGCCTTCGTCCTCATCCTGGCGGTGGGGGCGTTCTCGTCGCTTGCCGTGGTGACGGTGCGGCAGAGCTTTCCACAGACGAACGGACACATCACCATTCCGGCACTCGGTGCCAACGTGACCGTGCTGCGGGATGCCTACGGGATCCCCCAGATCTACGCCGACACGCCTGAGGACTTGTTCGCGGCCCAGGGGTTCGTGCACGCCCAGGACCGGTTCTTCGAGATGGACCTGCGGCGCCACATCACCTCGGGCCGGCTGTCGGAACTGTTCGGGGAGTCGCAGTACGCCACGGATGTCTATGTCCGGACGCTCGGCTGGCGCCAGGTCGCGGAGCAGGAGGCGGCCCAGCTGACGGGCGCGACGAAGCGCTACCTGGAGGCGTACACGACCGGTGTGAACGCCTGGCTGCAGTCGCTGCAGTCGCGTGGCAGCGGCGGGGAGATCAGCCTCGAGTACGCGGTGCTGGGCCTGATGGGAGGGACCCGCGACATCGAGCCGTGGACGGTGGCCGACAGTTTGGCGTGGTTCAAGGCGATGGCCTGGGACCTCGACGGCAACCGGGTGAGCGAACTGGAGCGGGCCCTGCTCACCCAGGCGGTCGGGGCCGAGCAGACCGCCGAACTCTTTCCGGAGGCCGATCTCACGAACTCGGCACCGATCGTGACGCGTGGTGCGGTCAAGGATGGCCGGTTCGACCCGGAAGCGACGGCCGCCTCGCCCGCCCGTGACGAGCAGACCGCCAGCACCGGGACGACGGTGGACCTGGGCGCGGCACTGTCGGCGTTGCAGTCGACGACAGGGATCGACGATGCGCTGTCCGGCTTGTTGGGCGATGCCCGCGACCGGCTCGGGGGATCCAACTCGTGGGCCGTGTCGCCGGAGCTGTCGACCACCGGTTCGGCGCTGCTGTCCAATGACCCGCATCTGGCGCCGTCGATGCCGTCGACGTTCACCCAGATCGGGCTGCACTGCACCGTGAAGTCGGCCGCCTGCCCGTACGACGTGGTGGGCTTCTCGTTCTCCGGGGTGCCCGGGGTGATCATCGGCCACAATGCCGACATCGCCTGGGGCATGACGACGCCGTACGTCGACACCCAGGATCTGTTCGTCGAGCAGGTCCAGGGTGACCAGGTGCTGTACGGCGGTGAATGGGAGCCGCTCACGATGCGGACCGAGCGCATCCGAGTGAAGGGTGAGTCCGAGCCGCGCACCATCACCGTACGGTCCTCGCGTCACGGGCCTCTGATCTCGGACGTCGATGCGCAGCTCGCCCGAGCCTCCGGATTTCCCTTGGGCACCAAGACCCCGGGGACGTACGCGGTCGCCCTGAGCTGGACGGCCCTGACGCCGGGCACGACCGCGGAGGCGTTGTTCATGCTGAACACCGCGACGGACTGGGAGAGCTTCCGTGCCGCGGCCGAGAAGATGACCTCGCCCTCCCAGAACCTCTTGTACGCCGACCGTTTCGGCAACATCGGCTACCAGCTACCGGGGGCGATCCCGACCCGCGGGAAGGGCGACGGCAACCTGCCGCGGCCGGGCTGGGATCCGAGCTGGGACTGGACCGGCACGATTCCGTTCGACGCACTGCCCTGGGACTACAACCCGCCAAAGGGCTACCTGGTCGCCGCGAACCAGACGATCATTGGTGCGGACTATCCGTACCACCTGGGATCCGATGCCTCGTACGGGTGGCGCAGCGACATGATCTCCCGTCAGATCGCCCAGCGGCAGCCGCTGTCGCCGCAGGGGTCGGTCGAGATGTTCGAGGACACCGCGATGGGCATCGCCGCCGATCTGGTGCCGACCCTGTTGCGGGTCAAGGTGGACGATCCGTGGGTGGCGCAGGCTCAACAGGTGCTGGTCGGATGGGACTATCGCGCCGATGCCGACTCGGCGGCAGCCGCCTACTTTGCGATGGTGTTCGAGCAGATCGTGATGAAGACCTTCGGTGACGAACTGCCTGAAGGCGTCTCGTACGGGGGCAGCGACCGGTGGTACGCCGTCCTGCGCAACTTGGTCAAGGATCCGAAGAACCAGTGGTGGGACGACTCGAACACGCCGCAGGTGGAGACCCGTGACGACATCCTGCTGGCCGCAATGACCCAGGCACGCCGCGAGATCACCGCTCGGCTCAGCGAGGACCCGAGTGGCTGGACCTGGGGCAAACTGCACACCGTCGCGTTGCGTCACCAGGCCTTCGGGGAGACCGGAATCGCTCCGCTGGAGTGGATGTTCAACCGCGGACCGCGGGAGGTCGGCGGTTCGACAGGGGTGATCAACGCAATGAGCTGGCAGATCGGATCCGGCGACTTCACCGTCACCAACGCCCCGACGATGCGGATGCTGGTGAACTTCGCCGAGATCGACGCCTCGGTGTGGATCAACCAGTCCGGCGTCTCCGGTCACGCCTCGAATCCCCATTACGACGACCAGTTCCCGCTGTGGGCCCAGGGTCAGACCATCCCGATGCCGGCGACCAGGAGCAAGGTGGAACAGCTGGCCGTCGACAAGCTGGAGCTGCTGACCGTGGGGTGACCTTCGTCGGTCTCGACACGCACGGGGTTTCGACACGCACGGGGTTTCGACACGCACGACGCAAGCGCCGTGCTACTCAACCGGCGTTGGTGCTGTGCCACTCAACCGGCAGGGGTGCACACCAGGGTGCGGAGTTCGGTGATGATCACGTCGACCGGCTGGTCGGTGGGTTCGGCCGGAATCGCGGGCAGTACCTCGTCGTCGTTCAGCAGCAGCACCCGGACCGGTCCGTCGACACCGGCGAGCGCCCGGTCGTACCAGCCGCTGCCCTGGCCGAGTCGCTGGCCCTGCTCGTTGCCGGCGAGTCCGGGCATCACCACCAGGTCGACGGCGGCGATCGTGTCCGGGCCGAGCGCCGGGCCGGTGGGCTCGCCGATGCCGTGGCGTCCCAGACGGAGGTCGTCGGGGCCGGAGTAGCCGGCCCAGTCCGGGGTGTCGGTGCTGGTCAGAGGCAGCAGGACCGGCAGGTCGTGGGCGGCACACCAGGCGATGAACTCGAGGGTGCCCGGCTCGGTGTCGGTGGAGAGATAGGCCGCGACGGTGAGGCCAGTCTCGACCCGGTCGGCGAGGAAGGCGATCAGCCGGGCCGTTCTGGCGCTGTCGGCGGCCGCGCGCCGCTGCGGGGCGCGGGACCGGCGGCGAACCCGTACGGCAGCCCGCAGGGTTCGTTTGGCCGCGACGAGTGCGGCGTGATCGGCCTCGCTCAGCACCGCGGGGTTGGGTACGGCGCGGTCTGGTGCGGTGTCGTTCGGCTCAGGCGCAGTCATCGCCACCTAGGGTAGGCCCATGGCGTTGTTCGGAAAGCGGCGGAAGCAGCAGACGGAGTCCGATCCCGCGGTGGGCGTTGCCGCGGTCGAGGGTGACCCGTCGGGGGCTGCCGAGGGTGACCGGGGCCCGGTGCTGCCTCCGGTTGACGCCGAGGGCCGTCGGTCGGCCGATGCCCATCGCGAGTTCCTATTGTCGATGGTGGAGGAGTTGCCGCCCTTCGGGCAGCAGCTGTTGGACGCGCTCGACCTGACTCTGTGCGAGGACGTCGTCAGCCAGGTCGACCTACCGGGCTTCGACAACTCGGCGATGGACGGTTATGCGGTGCAGTGGCCCGACCTGACCGGTGCCAGTGACAGCGATCCGGTGGTGCTGGCCGTGGTCGGCGAGATCGCGGCCGGGCAGCAGGCGACCCAGCCGCTCTCGCCGGGGACGGCGATGAAGGTGATGACGGGCGCGCCGATTCCGCCGGGGGCCGACACCGTGGTCCCGTACGAGGACACCGACCGGGGTGCCGATGATGTGTTGGTCTACCGCGAGGCGCCGGAGGGACAACACATCCGCCGGCGCGGTGAGGACCTGGCCGCCGGGTCGCAGGTGTTCTCCGCCGGGGACCGGCTGCATCCGGCCTCGATCGGGCTGCTCGCCGCGATCGGTCAGGACAAGGCGTTGGTACGGCCGCGGCCGCGGGTCGTGGTGATCGCGACCGGATCCGAACTGGTCGAGCCGGGGATGCCGTTGGAGTCGGCAGGCCAGCTGTACGACTCCAACTCGTTCCTGCTGGCTGCCGCCGCGCGGCGGGCCGGGGCTCAGGTGTTCCGGGTCGGGATGGTCTCGGACGATCCTGACCAGGTGAAGCAGCTGATCCGCGACCAGCTGGTCCGCGCCGACCTGGTGGTGACCTCCGGCGGAGTCAGCCAAGGTGATCATGACGTCGTCAAGCAGGTGATGCCGGAGCTGGGCTGGTGCGACTTCGCCCAGGTGGCGATGCAGCCGGGCAAACCGCAGGGCTTCGGGCTGATCGGCGACGACCAGACCCCGATGATCATGGTCCCCGGCAATCCGGTGAGTGCCTTCGTGTCCTTCGAGGCCTTCGTACGGCCCGTGATCCGCAAGCTGCGCGGGGTGCAGCCCTACACCCGGGTCGCCCTGCCGGCGATCGCCGCGCACGACATGACCTCGGTGCCGGGACGTCGGCAATTCGCCCGTGGCATCGTCACCGAGGATGGTGACCGTCGGGTGAAGCTGGTCGGGGGGCACGGCTCGCATTTGATCGGCGATCTGGCGCAGGCGAATTGTCTGGTCATCCTTGACGAGGAGACCGAGTCGGTGGCGGCCGGGGACACCGTGCCGGTGTGGCTACTCACCGAGGACTGAGATGGTTTCGACAAGCTCAACCAGCGGTGGGGGAGGGCTGACCCATCTCGACGAAGCCGGTCGGGCTCGCATGGTCGATGTGTCCGCCAAGGAGGTCACGGCCCGGGAGGCGGTGGCCGAGGGGCGGGTCGCACTGTCGGCCGACGCCGTACGGGCGCTGCGGGATCGAACCGTGGCCAAGGGCGATGTCCTTGCGGTGGCACGGATCGCGGGCATCCAGGGGGCGAAGCGGACCTCCGAGCTGATCCCGCTGTGCCATCCGCTGGCACTCAGCTCGGTGGTGGTCGACCTGGAGGTCGACGACGCCGGGGTGGCAATCCGGGCAACGGTACGGACCACGGACCGGACCGGGGTGGAGATGGAGGCACTGACGGCGGTGTCGGTGGCCGCATTGACCGTGATCGACATGATCAAGGCGGTTGACCGGGCCGCGGTCGTCAACGACGTACAGGTGATCGCCAAGTCGGGTGGTCGCAGCGGCACCTGGACCCGGGCGTGAACGAGCCGGCGGCAGGCGGCCTCGGGCTGGCCGTCGTCGTCACGGTCTCCACCCGTGCTGCCGCGGGGGAGTACGAGGACCGGTCCGGGCCGATTCTGGTGGCATCGCTGCAGGAGTTGGGATTTTCGGTCGATGTGCCCGTGGTGGTGCCGGACGGTGCGGCGGTCGGTGAGGCGCTGCGTACGGCGGTGGGCTCCGGTGCGGTTGTGGTGGTGACGACCGGGGGTACGGGGATCAGCCCGACCGATCGGACGCCGCAGGAGACGCGTGCCGTGCTGGAGGTGGAGTTGCCGCACCTGGCGGCGGCGATCGCGCGGTACGGGGTCGACCACGGCGTGCCGACCTCGATGTTGAGCCGCGGCGTGGCCGGGGTGGTGGGACGCACGCTGGTCGTGAACCTGCCCGGTTCGACGGGTGGGGTGCGTGACGGGATGGCGGTGTTGGCTGCGGTGTTGCCGCATGCGGTGAGCCAGTTGCGGGGTGGGGATCACTGATGTCGGGAGGGCGCTGATGCCGCGGGCATGGGGGACCGTAAGCACCGGCTGGCCGGTCACTCTCACCGAGGGACAGGTCGTGCTTCGGCCGTTGCGACGTCGCGATGCGGCGATGTGGCAGCAGATCCGGACTCGCAACCAGGCATGGCTGCAGCGCTGGGAGGCGACGCTCCCACCGGGCGGGGCGCCGGGCGCGGCCTCCTTCGGTGAACTGGTGCGAGCGCTGAACCAGCAGGGTAAGCAGGGCAGGATGCTGCCCTGGGCCGTCTGCTGGGACGACCAGCACGGCAAGGGACCCGAGCTCGCTGGGCAGGTCACCGTGTCAGGGCTGGTCGGCGGGTCGGCCTCGCTGGGGCAGATCGGCTACTGGATCGACGAACGCTTTGCCGGCAAGGGGATCATCCCGACCGCCGTCGCGATGGCCACCGACTACTGCTTCAACGTCGTCGGACTGCATCGGATCGAGATCGCGATTCGTCCTGAGAACGCGAAAAGCCTGCGGGTGGTGGAAAAACTCGGCTTCCGAGCCGAGGGGCTGCGGCCGCGCTATCTGCACATCGACCACGACTGGCGGGACCATCTGGTGTTCGCCCTCAATGCCGAAGAGGTGCCGGGCGGGCTGCTGGCTCGGTGGCGTTCGGCTCACCCACCGACCCTGGTCGAGTAGGCCGGCCGAAGTTGATCATGGAACGCCTGCCGTTCATCCGTTGATCATTTCGTGACACACCGATGCGCCTGAGCGTGTGGCACAGGTCCGAGCCGTAGCTTGGCATCCGTGGGCCTCACGGGATTGATCTTCGCCGCCATCGCTGTTGCGTGGTTGGCATATCTCGTGCCGCGCTACCTCCGTTCCCGTGACGCGGTGCCGGTGGGCGTCGAGGGCGACACCGATCGCTTCGCCGACTCGATGCGGGTCATCGCCCGTGGGGCGGCCCAACTGGTCGACCACGACGGGGCGCCGTTGCAGAGTGTCGAGGTGTCGACTCCGCTGACGCGACGTGCCGCCGTACGGGATTTGCGTCGGGTCGAGGCCCAGGCCGCTGCCCGTCGTCGCCGGGTGCTGGTCGGGTTGATGGTGCTGGCCACCGTCGTGCTCGTGGTGTGTGCCCTGGGCTATCTGCCCTGGTGGGCGATGCTGGTGCCGGGCGTACTCGTCGTCGCGTTCGTGGTGGTGGCCCGGATCAGCGTGCAGGTCATCAAGCGCAGCTTGGATGAGCGGTTCGCTCGGATCACTGGTGCCTCGGACGAGGCGACCGTGTTCCTGCGTCGGGTCGAGGAGGAGAGTGAGCCCTCGGTCGGGATCCAGCTGAAGGCCCCCGTACGAACCTCCAATGCTCTGTGGGACCCGCTGCCGATCACGGTGCCGACCTACGTCTCCAAGCCGCTCGCGCCTCGGACCGTCCGCACGATCGACCTGTCCGGACCGGGCGTGACCAGCTCCGGTCGTGGCACGGCTGAAGTGCCGGTCACTGTCGATGCGCCTGCGGTCGAGGCGGTTGAGCAGCCCGACACCACCGTGACGCCGGTGCCACAGGCAGCCTCCGGTGTTGCCGAGCGCGACAGCGCGCGCCACGTCGGCTGACGCATGCGATTGACCCTGGACACCACCGCGAGAAACCGCGTTGTCAGATGTGGCAACGATCGTTGCCAGATCTGATAACGAGTCTTCGGTCCTTCGTACTCAGCTGGTCGCCACCGGTGACGGGTTCCACCTGCTCGTAGCGAGGTGAACAGGAGGGAGTCGGCGTGCTAGGCTGTCCGGGCTGCAAGAGCATGGGGCTATGGCGCAGTTGGTAGCGCGTCTCGTTCGCAATGAGAAGGTCAGGGGTTCGAATCCCCTTAGCTCCACCACTAGTCAGAGGCACTTTCAGACCCTCCAACCGCCGTCACTGTAGCGTCGGCGTGCGCCCCATGTGCGCCCCCAGGCCGATTCAGCCGCTCCAGACCGGCCTGATCAGCCACCGTTCCGAGGAAGTGAAGGTAGCGGTTCGTCGTCGCCACCGAGGCATGGCCCATCCACGCCGACACCGTGCCCAGGTCAACCCCACGAGCCAGCCACAGGCACGCTGCCGTGTGCCGCAGATCATGAATCCGCCGACCCATCGCAACCTCGTCCCAGTGACTCGCCCGCACGAACGACGAATGCCACAGCTGCCCGCCCCGCGGCCCGGTAAAGATCAGATCATCCGGGGCCTTCCCCGCCGACGCTCGCCGGAACGCCGGAAGCACCACATCTGCCAACGGAACCCGACGCGCCCGGCGGCCCTTGGTGACCTTCACCTTCCCGCCCTCGGTCTGAGACCGTGAAACCCGGAGCCCAGGTGTCGGAACCTGCTGCTCCGACGATGCCAGCACGGCACGCAGCTCACCCCACCGCAGCCCCGTCCAACCGGCAATCAGCGCAACATCAGCGCACACGTCGGAGTACCGCCGAATGCGATCCACGACCTCGCTCAGTTCGTCTTCGGTGAACGGGTTCATCTCCTCGGGCGGCTCCAGCTTGCTCGGCAACTTCGCCGCCGTCACCGGGTTGTCCGCGCGGCGATGCTCAACCATGCACCAGGCGAAGAACGCCGACAGCGACGCCCGGTAGCGCGTGAGTGACCCGTCCGCCTGCGAATGACGTTCACGCAGGTACAGTAACCAGCGCTCGACCTCACCCGGCATCACCGTGCCGACGGACCGTGCGCCCAAGGCAGGTGACATCAACCGAACGAGCTCGCTGTCGGTTTGGGCGGTCTTCGGTGCCACCGTCCGCCACCGCATCTTGACCCAGTCGGGCAGGAGTTCGCGGACCAAGGCCTTACCTGCACGGACGGTCACGCCACCTTCTGCCGCGAGTTCTGTTCGCTCCGCCCAGGCCTGCGCGTCTGTCCTGCGGTCGAACGTCCTGGTACCGATCAGCACCCGTCCCCGCTTCGCGATCCCCTGGAACCGACCACTGGCGAGCTTTCGTGTGTGCGCCATCAGGCAGCCGCCCCACGGAGGAACTGATCCACATCCTCCGGGCGATAGCGCGGAATCGTCGGCGCCAGCCAGAGACACCGTGGCCCAACCCCGGACCGTGCCCACCGGGACAAGCTCGCCTCAGACACACGGAGCATCCGCGCAACCTCTCGACGGGTCAGCAGCACCGGAGCCGTCGTTTCGCTGTTCGTCATGATCCCTACTTCCATTCTGTCGTTGGGCTTTGCTGTCTTGGGTCGTCATCCCCGGACGGCTGACGATCTAATCTGTGGTCCGGCCGTCAAGGGCGCCTGTCGGCGTCGCTTCGCGATTCGCTGCGCTCACCCCTGACGGCCAGCCCACAGACCAGTCCGCGCAGTTGTCCGGGGATGCCGGGAGTGTGGGCGACTTACGGTTAGCTCGCCGCAAGGTCTGGTGGTCGGTGGGTTGCCGAAACGTTGTCCACAGGCCGTCCGCGGGCTCGTTCGTACTCGGTTCGCCATCGTTTTCGTTCCCGGACGGCCTCGAAGATCACGACCGTGTAGTCGTTGGGGTCAACGCGTACGTCTCGCCATTGGTAGAGCGGCTTGCCGTCGGCGGCGAGCAGGTCGGCAGCCATCCGTTCAACCTCCGGGGCGATGATCCCCGACTGTTGAAGGGCTTCCCGGACGACGGCAGCACGATCGGCACGATGTTCGCGAAGTGTCTTGCCTGACCATTGCCGGGACACCAGCACCCGGCGACCGCCGAGGCCGAGGCATTCACGATCGTGCGCTTTGGAGAAGCAGCGGCCGGGTTCCAGGCCGGGACCGGCATGTTCGGGGGTGATGCCGTAGCGGAGCCAGTTCGCGCATCGTGGCGAGCAGGGAAGGTAGCGCAGTTCGTCGTGAAGCCGGTCGATATGGGCTTCCCGAGCGGGACTGTTCGTATCGCCGACGAGGGGGTCTGAGACGGCTTTGGTGAGGTATTTCGTCAGGTACCTTATGGCGCGGTCGGCGTCGGGGGATGGGGCGATGATTCCGGCCATGTCGAGTTGGCTGCCGAACCGCAACACGTGAACGGGCCGGGCGTCGGGGTCGGCGTCGAGGGCGTCGATGGCTTGGTCCCAGGTCGGCAGGAGCTCCCCGGTGGCCGGGTCGTGGTAGCGGCGAGTCTCACGGTCATAGACAGGCACCCGGTCCGTAAAGACCGGTGTGTCGAACGACGGCCACCAGATCTGAGCGTAGGTCGCTTTCGCCACGGCGCGGATCAGGTGTCGCGGGATCGTGCCCCGGATCGCGGCGTGCAGGTGCGGGGCAAGCCGGGTTTGCGGCTCAACCGCGGCGAAGTATTGGACTTTGAACCCGGCGACGCGGCGGAGGTTCTGCCAGAGCCGGTCAACCAGCTTCGGGAAGTGGAGCGCATCGAGAGCAGCACGGCGGTAGTCGTAGCTGTCGGGGTCGACCGGGACGCCGTCACGAATCTTGCCGTAGCTGGGCAGGGTGAAGGTGAGGAACATGCTCGGCCGGTAGGTCTTGCCGTCCGGAGCGGCAAACTCACGGCCCAGGGTGGTGGCTTCCTGCCGTATCCGGGGCAGATCGGGGGTGTCCTGGCGGCGACGGGTGGACCGGACCCGGCGATCACCATCCACCACCGGCCCATCGGTGTCGTCATCGGCATCGTCGTCTGGCTCGGGCTCCGGTCCGGGGTCGGGATCGGTGGTGCGGTGCCATCCTTCGGCGCATTGGGTCATCCGCAGGATGCGTGCTTTTGCCGCGCAGGGCGGGCAGAGCGATTCCCTGGTGGACCCGCACGGCAGCGCAACCCGTACGGTCTGGCCGGTGTCGCGGTTGGTGACTTCCCGGATCAGCGGGCGCACGCAGACGCGTTCACCGATGGCGAGTTCGCGGACCAGATCGGGAGTCATCCGGGGCAGCGTGGTCACAGCCGTACTCCTTTGCTGGTGTACCAGCGTTGCGGATCGGTCGGGACCCCGCCGGTACGGATTTCGAGGTGGACATGGGGGCCGCTGGTGTTGCCGGTCATGCCGATCTTGCCGATGGCCTGCCCGGCGGTGACCCGGTCCCCAACACGAACGGTGATGACGGATTGGTGGGCGTACCAGGAGGCGGTGCCGTCGCCGTGGTCGAGTTTGACGAGGTTCCCGAGCCGGTTACCCCAGCCGGCGAACGTGACGGTGCCCGCTGTGACGGCCCGGATGGTGGTGCCGTACGGGGCGGCGAAGTCGAGCCCGGTGTGACAGTTGGTCCACTGCGAGGCGCATTGCCCGAACCGTGCCGTCAACGTGTATTGCTCGACCGGGGTCACGACCGGGCCGGACGGTGTGGCGGCACCGGCGCTGTCCCCGTAGACCGAGACATGAACATGGTCCCGGTGGGCGAGGGTGTCGTTCGAGCCGGAGTAACACGATCCGGCCGAGCAGTCGCGCCAGCCTTCCTTCTTATGGGCGACCGACCAGATCCGGGCCTGCCAGATCACGTACTTCACACCGAGCGCTTCCCGGTTTTTCACCGCGTACGCGGCGATCCGGTCGCCGAGGGAACGTCCGGCCGGGGTTTGGTAGTCGGGGATCATCACGTCGACCGCACGGCCGGTTTGGTGATCATCGTCGACGTTGGCAGGACGGTCACCCACACCGCCCCAGGACCGGACCTCTGAGAATGCTTGGTGTAGGCACCGCAGCACACGGACTGCGTCAGGGGTCAGCCCGGACTCGACCCCGTACCCGGTCGCGGGGCAGGATGCGGCACCGGCAGCAGGAGCACACATCCCACCGACCGCTTGACGGTTCGCCCCGGCCACATCATCCCCAGCACCGTCGCTGCGGTAGTGGGTGACGAGCCCGGCGGCAGTCGCTTCCCAACGCGCATACGCACCCGGCAGGGCGGAACGCTGCACAGCCTGAGCAGCATCACTCAGTGGCATCGACTCCCAGCCGTTGATCTTGACCAGGGCGTCGAGGAACTTGCCCGTGGCGTAGGCGAGGTCCGTCAGTTGAGCGATCGTGCCCCACCCTTGCGAGGGGCGCTGCTGAAACAGCCCGACCGAGTCCCGGTCACCGCCGCCCAGGTTCCGCAGCGACGACTCTTGCAGCGCGGTCGCGATCGCGATCACAGCGGCCCGGTCGGGAAGTTTCCGGTCCCGGCTGATCTGCCAGATCCGTTGCCCGTTGCCGACTTGCTCGGCGTCAAGGTTCCCGATCCCGGTTTGGGCGGGAGTCTCGCAGGAAGTGTTGCCCTGGGCCTGACCCTGGGCGGCCTGCTGTTGGGCCGACATGGCTTGCAGCATCCCGAGCACGGCCGAGGCGGGCGCGGTGATGACAACGGCCGCCATGATCATTCCGAGGATCGCCCAGACGATCACGATCGTGCGGACGGTCTTCGACCGGGCCAGGGTGGCGATGATCTGGGCAGCCTTCGTCGCGGTGACAGGATCCATGGCTCAGCCCCACTTGGCGATGGAGAACACCGCCCACTCGGTTTTGGCGACCGGATCGTAGGCCAGATACAAGATGACCGCGTTGCCGGAGGCGAACTTCACCATGATTTCGCCGGAGTGCGCGGCCTGCCCGGTCACTTTCATCGATTCGACCGTCTCGTCAGGAATGTTGTCCGGGGCGGTCAGCATCAACTGTTTGGTCAGTTCCGGGGTGGCCGCTTGGCTGAGGAGTTCGCGACGGCGGTCCGGGTCGGTTTCCAGCCAGCCCCGGATGAACAATTCCCCGGTCGTGACCAGACTGCGCGACGGTGTCCCGAACCGCTCAGACGCATCACTGCCCGGCGTCGACGGTGCAGCAGAAGGGTTTGCCGAGCCGCTGGGAGCCGCCGGAGCGGTTGTGGTCGTTTCGGGCCCGGTGGGGGTTCCGGGTTCGGCGGCCGGGGCAGGGCAGGATGCGCGACTGATCAGGACGCCGATCACGATTCCGGCGACCAGGATCGCAGCGACCGCGATGAAGATCACGGGCAGCCGTGACCGGCCGGTGTGGAACGAGTTCTCGGTCATGCCATCACCTTCTGTCGGGGCGGAACGTAGAGCACCAGTTCGTGGGAGCGTCCGTCAGAGTCCATGTCGGGCTCGGGCAGCCGCACGTACTCTTCACCCGTCTGCGGCCCTAGCACCCGCTTGGTTTCCGGGGATGTCTCACCAGGGGCAGGGGGTTGGATGATGACGCCGGACGGTTGGATCACCGGCGACGGCCCGGAGTCCGCTACCGCGCGCCGAGGCGCTGGGTCAGCCGTTGGGGTGTGGGACGGCACGGATGCCGGGAGCTCGGCCCGAGCCGGAACGGCCGCTGCCGGGGGTTGTGCCGGTGGTAGTGGCTCCAGTGTGGTGACCGTGATCGGTGCCCTGTCGGGTGCGGCTTCGAGTTCGCGTCGTGCCGGACCGGTCAGCGCCGGACGGTTCGGGGTGCTCGTTTCGAGGGCCGGTGAGGGCTGGGTCAGCACCGTGACGTGTTCGGGTTCCTCCGTGCCCGCCTTGCTGTCTCCGGCGTTGCGTGCCGACGGCTTCGGTTTGAACGCTTTGTCGGTCATGTTGCCCATCTGGGTGGCGAACGACACCAGATGCCCGAAGCCTTCCTTGATGTAGGAACGGTTCGGGTCGAGACCGGGCACCATCGTTTTGAACGTCCGCGCCGGTTTGGTCAGGACGAGTGCGGTGATGGTGGCGATGATCATCCAGACCGGCGCGGTAACCGGATCGAGCCGTGCCAGGGCGGAGAGCACCATCGCCATCAGACCGGCGGCGATCATGTATTTGACCACGCCGATCAGGGCGGCGACGAACAGGTCCCACATCCGCCGCAGCACATGCCCTTGACCGGGAATGATCCCGAGCCCTGCCCCGATCGGGGCGGCAACGACCAGGGCTTGCATGATGACCCGGCCCAGCAGGATCATCACACACGCGACGATAGCGAACAGGTTCATACAGATCACGGTGAACAAGCCCATGGTGGCGATCCCGATCCGGTCGCCACCGCTCTTGCCTTTGAACCGTTCATACGCGCCTGGGTCACGCTCTTTGACCTTGTTCGCAACGGTTTTGAACGCTTCGGCTTTGGCGGCGTTGATCCGTTCCCGCTGGGACGGGTCCCGTTCGATCACCTGGACATCGGACCAGCTGTAGTGAGTCGCGGCGACCAGTTGCGGGCCAAGCTCGTTGGCCAGATCGGAATCGGCCGAGCCGAACCAGCCGGTCAGCCAGACCCGATATGCACCGTGGCGGTTCGGACCGTCCGACAGCGAGGTGTTCATCCCGGTTCCGGCGGTCCGGGACACATCCACCACCAGCTTGTCGGCAGCCTGGGACGCCGCTGTCGGCAGATAGAGCACGCCGTAGCTGAGGACGATGCACACGCCGACGGTCAACACGATCCTGGCGGTTTGGGCGAGTCTTGCTTTGCGGGCAGAGAAGACGATCGCGACACCAGCCACCAGGACCGCGACCGGAATCCAGCCCGGAATGGTGACCCCGTCCCGGGTGACCCCTTCGATCAGCAGGGCCCGCAAGGGTGCAGCGATCGCCACGACAAGGTCGGTGAACCACGGCACCCCGGCATCGCGGGCCAGCCATTCCAGGGTGTCGAGTTCGGCCAGGAACACCGACACGATGCCGAGGGTGGTGTTGCCTTGCATGGTGGCTGCGACGGCCGCCGGATCGGACAAGAACTCGTTCCCGCAGCCCATGTCGTAGTTGGACCAGGACCAGTTGTAGCCGTAGACGTCGCCGATCGGGATCGAGGGATCGGCGAACGGGTCTGGGGCGACCTCGGGAATCTCTTTCGGCCGGACCGTGACCATCCCGGCCATCCCGTCACGGGGCCCGACCGGCAACGGGGCGTCTTTACACATGTCCCACCCGTACGCCCGGCCCGACGGCACCACGACCGCCGAACAAGCCAGCAACAGTCCAAGCAGGACGATCACCATCCGGCGTTTC